>ENA-OQAZ01000558-OQAZ01000558.1-human-gut-metagenome-genome-assembly--contig:-NODE-558-length-20351-cov-5.812747_pt1 | contig 20351 bp, 21 predicted proteins | sample MGYA00242737_ERZ504531 | MGnify/ENA primary metagenome ERZ504531 (study PRJEB26092, sample SAMD00036244) | human gut metagenome | host: Homo sapiens | study: EMG produced TPA metagenomics assembly of... | reverse complement strand
AAGATTATCTCTCTGACCGCCATGCCTGTCTACCTCCGTTGCAATATTTCTATAATAATTAGAATAGCAAAAATGTCAGGATTTATCAATCATTTAAATCTGATATTATAGTAATATTGGCTGGACATCATTTCTAAAGAAGCGGAGTATTACCTCATGTCTGCTGTTTGCAATGTACATTTATAAACTCATTTCCCATAGGTACACAATACCTAAAAGGGAAAAAATAATTTAATAAAAGGCTTTGCACAATGAAGTGTAAAGCCTTTATTTATTCGTTTATGCTTGATTCTCTTTTCATAAAAAAGAATAATGTTGAGTACCTTTTTGAGTACCTTTAAAAAAATGAGTGGCTCAAATTCAGTATTTAAGCCACTTTTTTAGTGGACTAGACGGGAGTCGAACCCGTGTCCGAAATACAATTCCCTGTCCTTCTACGAGTGTAGTTTATTATTTAACATTCCCTCTGCCACACGATAACAAACAACCTTGTGGTTTCAGTAGCTTCATGATACGCCCGATGGCTCAAAGCTTTGCCAACGTCGTTTCTCACATAGTCGAAGCCTGGGTCCTAAAGTGTGAGTGCTCTAGGTCAGACTGCTGCCATTAGGCAGCGTATGCTAAATTATCTTCAGCGTTTAATTTTAATTTGGCCATTTAACGCATCGCCATACGACTCGCTTCTCCAGCTGCATGTACCCCGTCGAAACCTTTACTAGCCCATATTCAATTTTTTTGCGGGGTACATGCAGCTACGCTCCATGTTCTCCGCTCCGCTTCGGTCCGCCCAAAGCCTTACTAACCCAGATTTCTGATTTTGAAATCTCTCTGTGCCTCTCGCTTTTGATCCTTCTTGCTATGTCTGCTCTCTTATCATAAAGCTTCTTACCTTTGGCAAGTGCTATCTCTACTTTGACCAGACTCCCCTTAAAGTATACCTCCACCGGCACAATTGTGAAACCCTTTTCCTTCATCTTTGATGAAGCTTCTCTATTTCCTTCTTGTGGAGCAAAAGCTTTTTAGGTCTGAGTGGATCCTTGTTGAAGATATTTCCCTTCTCATATGGTGTGATATGCATGCCATACAGGATAATCTCACCGTTCTCAATACGGATGAACGACTCCTTTATGCTGCCCTTTCCCATTCGAAGTGACTTCACCTCAGTTCCTGCAAGTGAAATACCGGCTTCGTATTTCTCAAGCAAAAAGTAATCGTGATAGACCTTTTTGTTGTTGGCTATTAATTTCTTTGGTTCCTTAGCCATGTCGGTATCTCCTTTCCTCAAACTGCTTTACAATACTAACACATTTTTTTACAATTGCCAATATCTAAAACGCAAATTATTGTAAACCGCTGGTTCACATTTCTTTTTATTTACACTATATAATATATTATGACATCTTTTTCAATAAATCTATCGCACAACGACCGACAAATAACAGATAATCAAATAAGTATTTTTAAATCATAAAAAGATTTCGTCATTATTGTCATATTATTCAGCCGGTTTAAAATCAATTGTACGCATAATTTTGTCAGTACTGTCCACAACAACCTTGATTTTTTGTCCAAGCTTGTATCTCTTATTGGTGGCTGAACCGGCTAGCTCATAGGTATCCTCGTAAAACTCATAGAAATCGTCTGTCAGGTCTGTCACGCGCACAAGTCCCTCAACTGTATTTGGAAGCTCCACGAAAAAGCCCCACTCCGTGACACCTGATATAACTCCTTCAAAGCATTCACCAATATGATTTGACATGTATTCACATTTTTTAAGCTTGACTGTTTCACGCTCTGCCTCTTCTGCACGTCGTTCGGTCTCACTTGCCTGCTTTGCAACAGCATCGAGTATAGACTCATAGTGCTCCCTACGGTTATCATTCATCCTGCCGCGGATATTTTCCTTGATGATACGGTGTATCTGCAAATCAGGATATCTGCGGATTGGTGATGTAAAGTGACAATAATAATTTGCCGCCAGTCCAAAATGTCCTGTACATGCTGTTGTATATCGTGCCTGTTTCATAGAGCGCAGTGTCAGTCTGCTTATCAGGGATTCTTCATCTGTGCCATCCACCTTCATCAAAAGCTTCTGAAGCTCCTTTGGGTGTACCTCATCAGCTCCAATATGAAGCGTATAGCCAAAATTATTGATAAATGTGGAAAGCTTTGCGATTTTTTCTGAGTCCGGCTTGTCATGTGTTCTGTATACAAAAGGTATTTCCTGCCAGAAATAATCCTCAGCCACAGTTTCATTTGCTATAAGCATAAAATCCTCAATGAGCTTTGTTGCCACATTTCTGTCATACGGCTTTATATCTATCGGATGACCATCTTCATCGAGCACGACTTTAGTCTCCGGAAAGTCAAAGTCTATAGAACCTCGTTTCATTCTCTTTTTGCGTAGAATTGCTGCAAGCTCTGCCATTTTTTCAAACATAGGCACAAGCTCCTTATATTCTTCAATCACAGCGGCATCCTTATCTGCAAGAATCTTTTTTACATTTGTGTATGTCATCCTGCGGTTTGTCTTTATGACTGTCTCTGCAATCTTATGATCTATAACTTCACCCTTTTTATTTATTGTCATAATGCATGAAAGAGCCAGCCTGTCACATCCCTCATTCAAGGAGCATATGCCATTTGAAAGCTCTCTTGGAAGCATCGGAATTACTCTGTCTACAAGATAAACAGATGTTCCTCTCTTAAGTGCCTCCACATCAAGGGCACTGTGCTCCTGCACATAATTCGACACATCTGCTATGTGTACTCCAAGTACATAATTGTCGCCATCCATGTATAAAGACACGGCATCATCAAGATCCTTTGCATCCTCTCCGTCTATCGTGACCATCATCCAGTCGCGTAAATCCATCCTGCCGGCCATATCCGCAGGTGTCACATCCTTTGCCACATTCTGCACCTGATGCATGATTTTCTCCGAAAAATCCACCGGCAGATCATAAGCCTTTACTATAGAAAGAATATCCGTACCTGGGTCATCTATATGTCCGATTATTTCAACAACCTTGCCCTCCGGCTTTTTGCCCTTTTTACCATAGCTTGTGATTTCAACCACTACCTTATGGCCCGACATAGCACCTTTGAGCGTTCCTTTGGTATGAAAATATCTGTGCCAAATCTGGTATTGTCAGGCACTGCAAAACCAAAATTATCACTTGCCTCATAGGTGCAGACTACCTGCTTCATGCCTCGCTCTATGACGGAAACAACCTTTCCCTCCTTGCGGCGTCCTGTTGTGACAGGTGAGATTGTAATCTCAACAGTGTCCATGTGCATAGCACCATTTACATACTCTGCAGGGATAAAAATATCATCAGGCTCTCCCTCCACAGTGACAAAGCCAAATCCCCTTTGATGCGCTGTGAATACGCCGACTGTCTTTTTAATTTCCGACTTTGAGTATTTGCCGCGCTTTGAGAGTGTTATCCTTCCCTCTGCCTGCAAATCCAAAAGAATCTGTTCAAGCTGTGGCCTGTCCTCTTTTTTTACTCCGAGTACTATGCAAAGTTCCTTGATTTTCATCGGAACATACATGTCATCACACATAAAGTCATAGACCATCTTTTTTCGTGTTTCATATTTATCTATATTACTCATTATCTCTCCTTTTCGTTGCCCCATCTGATTTCAAATGCACAGGCTTTAAATAAAATTTCATCATTTGGATGTTGATGCGATAAAAAAGACTGCCGATTTCTCGACAGTCTAAGTATTTACCATATTCCCATATTTAAAGCAATTGAAATAATAAAGAAAAGAACAACACATACAATTGTTGCTTTAACCAGACGTCCTTCCTTTGAACGTCCCTTGTTCTTGCCCCAATATGTATCAGCAACTCCGGCGATAGTGCCAAGCCCTGCTGACTTGCCCTCCTGGAAAAGAATAACTATAGTAATTACTAAACTGACGATTATAAATAATACCGATAAAACAATTTTTAAAGTTGCCACGATAAGACCTCCTAATTTCAATTCTAAATAACAGAACTAATATACTACGTTTTTATTGCACAGTCAAGAGTTTTATACTGTATGTAACAGATTTTCACACTTTATGCAATGGCAATCTTGCTCTTGCAGTATGGACACTCCTTTGTGTCAGGCTCTTTTTCCTCTTTGCGTCCAAACCTCTCTCCTGCCGCATTCATAGCCTTTACTATGCAAAATACGATGAGTGCCATGATAAGGAAATTGACTACTGCGGTAAGAAACTTTTCATCACTAGTATCCTTTCTTTTTGCTCTCTTCTTTTGATAATCTAAACCATTTTTAATATTATACATTTTTCCATTTTATTTTACAAGAAAATACATTATAATATAATTAAAAAAAGAAACAACTTTATATTTAGGAGATTTTTATGAAGTGCATACTGTATAAAAAAGCACTTCCACTCATATTATTATCATGCCTTTTGCTTGGTGCATGCGGTAATTCCAAAAATGACAGTGTATCTAAGGAGCCTCTTTCCCATACTTCTACCGAAAAGGGCACCTGGGACTCTGCTCCAAAGGTGCTTACTCCAACTGCCGACGGCACACAAACCTATACATGTGATGTAGCCAGTATCGATGCTTCAAACAGCGGCAGCGGCTATATCATAGTGAATTATCACGGTTCTAATCAAAAGGTCAAGCTTCAGATAACCGGGCCCGACAGTGTCACGTACACCTTTGATCTGCATGGAGGAAATGAAGTGTTTCCTCTGGTTGCTTCAAGTGGTTCGTATACTGTAACCGTGTTTGAAAATGTTGAGGGGACACAATATGCCACCGTGCTGTCGCAGGTGATTTCTGTCTCCATCACCGATGAATTCGGACCGTATCTGTACCCTAACCAGTATGTAAATTTCACTGCCGATTCTCTGGCTGTGAAGGAAGGCAGCTCACTGGCATACTACTGCAGCAGCGATACTGAGGTCGTGGAAAGTGTATACAATTATATCATTTCAAACTTCAAATACGACTATGACAAGGCTAAAAATGTCAAAAGCGGCTATCTGCCTGATGTGGACAAGGTCTTTACCGAAAATACCGGTATATGCTTTGACTATGCGGCAGTCATGGCCACTATGCTAAGGACTCAGGCTATTCCCACACGTTTAGAGGTAGGATATGCCGGTGAAGAATATCATGCCTGGATCAGTACTTATATAAAGGATAAGGGCTGGATAAACGGCATCATCGAGTTTGATGGTACCTCATGGAACATGCTGGATCCAACATTTGCATCTACCAGTGATTCGCCAAAGAAGTTCATAGCACAAAAAAAATGATTACATTACCAAATACGTCTATTAGGAGGACATAAATGTCTAGAAAATCCAAGATTTTAAGCAATGCAGAGCTTTCTGCCTTCTGTCAGCAGATTTCTCTTATCATAGCAGCCGGGCTTCCTACATACTATGGTGTTTCCGTATTATGTGATGAAGCACCTGATAAGCAGACACGTGATCTGCTTGAGCAGATATATAAGCCAATGGAGCTTGGTGCAACGCTTCACAGTGCGCTTAAAGATACAGGATACTTTCCAAAATATATGATTAATATGATACAGCTGGGTGAAGAAACCGGCCGTCTTGAAGAGGTCTTAAACTCACTCTCAAAGTACTATGACCGCGAAGACGAAATAGCTTCAGGCATTAAAAGTGCCGTTGCCTATCCTCTCGTGCTTTCTGCCGTGATGATTGCCGTTATTGTCGTAATGATTGCCAAGGTTTTACCTGTATTCTCACAGATATATGCAGAGCTTGGAAGTGAGCTTACCGGCACCGCTGCCGTGCTCATGAAGCTCAGTGAATACATCAACAGATATCTGCTTATCATTATAGCTGTCATGCTCTTTGTCGCACTGGTTCTTTTTATATTTTTTAAAACACGCTTCGGAAAAAAGTTCCTTATGAAAACTGCTCTTTCCATGTCAATCGCATCCAGCCGCTTTGCAAACTGCATGTTTTTAGCACTCTCAAGCGGGCTCGACACAGACCGTGGTCTTGATCTGGCACAGGCTCTTGTAAACAATCCTGTCCTTGATTCTAAAATAAATGACTGCCGTAAAAATATATCTAACGGCGAGACATTTTCGGAGGCACTGCTGCACTCCAATATTTTTTCAAAGATGTACTCAAGCTGGATTGCAATCGGCAGCAAAACCGGGTCTATGGACGAGGTCATGCAGCATATATGTACATCCTGTGAGGACGACACAGATGCAAGGCTGTCACGATTCATATCAGTGATTGAACCTGCCATGGTTATCCTGCTTTGTATATTCATTGGCTTCATACTAGTATCATTTTTACTCCCACTGCTTGGAATTATATCAAGCATAGGATAGCTTACGGAGGCACAGTATGCTGTTTTTTGTTCAGAAAAAGAAATCAACCATATGGAAATTCATACCAATTGTGCTTTTAGCCGCATGTACTGTTTTGTTTGGTGCTTTCTCTTTCAAAGCTGTCAGATGACAAATACCAAAAGAAGCAAGAGCACGCTGGAACGCGCCCTCACACGAAGTATCACACAGTGCTATGCTCTTGAGGGAACATACCCTCCGGACATAAATTATCTAACAGACCACTATGGTCTCACATACAACAGCGACTATTATTACATAGACTATCAATACATCGGCTCCAATCTGCGTCCCGATGTGACAATAATAGAGAGGAAATAACCCATGTTCAAGCTAAAATCAAGATCACATCAGGCTGACAGTTTTTTTGTGATGCTGCTGTTTTTTCTTTTTGCGCTGACTGCTTTTATCCTCGTGCTGATTGGCGTAAAGCAATACAAGTCCACTGCCAATGCCATGAATTACAACTACGAGGTACGCACTGTCACATCTTATCTGCGCGAAAAAGTCAGACAGAATGATTCTGACGCTGCAATCAGTGTAGAAACAATAAATGGCACAAAGGCTCTATGTCTGAAAAACACAATAAATGACATCGTGTATAATACTTTCATATACTATTATGGCGGTTCTCTAAGAGAGCTCTATGTACAGGATGGTTCATCATACAGTCTGGACAGCGGACAAAGGATTGTCGAAATCGGGGGACTTGACATGACAGAAACCACCGACAAAATGATTACCGTAACTATCACCGATACATCCGGTGGCACTACCGATACCTACTGCTCCGTCAATTCCGACTAACCATCGTCGGACAATAAATGCAGCAATATCACGTACACCGCTCCCTGATATGCCACTCGATGCCACACAAACTTACATACAACAAGGAATAAACCATGATTTCAACAAAGCTTAAACAATCGAAAAACAGAATATTCCTGCTTGAGATTACCATTAATCTGCTGCTTTTTTCAGCTCTTTTGATTGTGGGACTGCTTTTCTTCATAAAGACCCACAAGCTGACAGAAGAAACTCAGGTGCTGCATGAGGCTGTTAATGCATGCAGCAATGCAGCAAGCGCATACGAACAGGAGCATGGCGATTTAAACGCCGTATCATCGCTCTTTAACGGCTCCATCTATGCAGATGAAAAGCTATTCATTTATCTTGACAAAAGCTATCATCCATGTGATAAGGATGATGCCGCATACAAGGTTATTGTAAGCAGGCTTGGGCAGGATGCCTACGGAGTACAAAAGGCTGACATAGAGTTTATAGCAGCAGACAGCCACTGTGTATACAGCATTACCGCGTGCAGCTATACTGCACTTTCCTCTGATGGAAGGACGGTGAGCACCCCATGAAAAAAAGAAGAGAATTTTCAAATTTCGGTTTTTCGACCATCCTGCTTACCTTTTCCATGATATGCATTGTCACGTTCTCGGCACTCGCCTTTGTCACAGCAAACTCCGACTATAAGCTGAGCAAACGCGTTGCTGATAACAACAGCTCGTATTACCGTGCATGTGAAAAGGCATGGGATGAGATATCACAGATTGATGCCATTCTTGCATCCGCCTACGAGGGCAGTCCTGATAAAGCAGCATACTATGAGGCCATAAAGACTGCTCTATCAGACAACGATACTGCCATAAATAAAAACCTCGCTGAAAATGAATCAAACGGCAAGGTTACCGGTCTGACCTATACCATCACCTGTACTGTAAGCGATACGCAGACTCTCACTGTAAAGCTTGATATCAACTATCCTGTCCACAGGCAGGATGCTTTTTATAAAATAAAACAATGGAAGCTCAATACCGACACAGCTTTCGAGGAAAATGATACACTAAATTTAATTGGAGGAAACTAAAATGGATGTTAAAAAGATATTAAAAGAAGCGACTGACAACGGAGCATCGGATATTTTCATAGTGGCCGGCCGCCCTCTCACATACAAATCAAAGGGAGTGATGGAGTGCCTCAATGAAATCAGAATGATTCCAAAAGAAACCTTTGAATTTGTCACATCAATCTATGCTCTTGCCGAGAGAGATATTTCAAAATTTGAGGAAACCGGAGATGATGACTTTTCCTTCGCTATACCGGGAGTATCACGTTACAGAGTGAGCACTTTCAAGCAGCGTGGCTCTTACTCTGCTGTCATCCGTGTTATCTCATTCACACTGCCAAAGCCAAGCGATTTACATATACCGGACTCTGTTATGGAGCTTGCGGAAACAAACAACGGCATGGTGCTGGTTACCGGCCCAGCCGGAAGCGGTAAATCTACCACACTAGCATGTATTATTGATCAGATCAACCATGAGAAGGAAGAGCATATTATCACTCTTGAGGATCCGCTTGAGTTTTTACATCGTCATGACAAATGTATTGTGTCACAGCGTGAAATCAACACAGATACAGAAAGCTATCTCACTGCACTTCGCGCCGCACTCCGCCAGAGTCCTGACGTCATATTGCTTGGAGAGATGCGAGACTATGAGACCATCAATACAGCTGTCACAGCGGCTGAAACCGGTCACCTCATATTTTCATCACTCCACACAATTGGTGCCGCAAATACCATTGACCGAATAATCGATGCGTTTCCTGCTTCCCAGCAGCACCAGATAGCCATCCAGCTTGCATCTGTGCTGCAGGCTGTTGTCTGCCAGAAGCTTTTACCTGCCACAAACGGTGAGATGGTTCCTGCTTTTGAAATCATGGTACTCACGCCTGCAATAAGGAACTTAATCCGTGAAGGCAAGGTCCATCAGATTGACGGTATCATCTACACCTCTGCAGCTGAGAATATGATTGCAATGGATACAAGCATCTTCAATCTGTACAAGGCCGGTGTAATCAGCAAGCATGTGGCAATCAGCGAGGCTACCAATCCTGAGATGATGTCAAAGAGAATTAATTTAAACTAACTTCATACTTGACGGATATATAAAACCCCGGCATATAAACCATGAAACAGGTTTATATGCCGGGGCTTTTTATTTAGATAAATATGTTAACACAAGCAAATTACCGTTATATATACTTTCGATATTATACGTTAATCTCTGCCTTTACTCCACTCTCATCCTTATGTGCTTCAAGCACCGGATTAACTACATCACGCAGATATACTTCTACCTGACGAGGCGCACGTCCCACATAAAGCTCAGGCTTAAGGTTCTTTTCGATATCAGCCTTTGTCAGTCCAAATGCAGGGTCTGCAGCGATTAAGTCTACGAGGTTATTTTCTTTTCCCTCTTCCTTGACTGTCTTTCCGGCCTGCATTGAGAGCTGTCTGATCTTCTCATGGAGCTCCTGACGATTTCCGCCGTTCTTTACAGCATCCATCATGATGTTCTCTGTTGCCATGAATGGTATCTCTGCCATAAAGTGCTTTTCAATAACCTTTGGATATACTACCAATCCATCCACCACATTGAGGCAGAGGTCAAGGATTCCGTCTATTGCAAGGAAGCCCTCAGGTATTGAAAGACGCTTGTTTGCAGAATCGTCAAGTGTTCTCTCAAACCACTGAGTAGCTGAAGTAATTGCAGGATTCATTACATCTGCAAGAACATATCTTGAAAGAGATGCTATTCTCTCACTTCTCATAGGATTTCTCTTGTATGCCATGGCTGATGAACCTATCTGATTCTTCTCAAACGGCTCCTCTACTTCCTTAAGATGCTGGAGCAGTCTGATATCGTTTGACATCTTTGTAGCTGATGCAGCAATGCCTGCGAGCACATTTACCACTCTTGTATCTACCTTACGGGAATATGTCTGGCCTGACACCGGATAACAATCCTTAAAGCCCATCTTCTTTGCAATCATCGGATCTATCTTGTCTATTGTCTCATTGTCTCCGTCGAAGAGCTCAAGGAAGCTGGCCTGTGTTCCTGTAGTACCCTTTGAGCCAAGGAGCTTTAATGTGCCCTGCACATACTCTAAATCCTCGAGATCCAGCATAAACTCATTCAGCCACAGTGTGGCACGCTTTCCAACTGTTGTCGGCTGTGCCGGCTGGAAATGTGTAAATGCAAGAGTTGGCTGATTCTTATACTTATCAGCAAAATTTGCAAGCTCTGCAATAACACTTATAAGCTTTTTGTGAACAAGCTTTAATGCTTCATTCATGATGATGATATCTGTATTGTCACCTACATAGCATGAGGTTGCTCCAAGATGTATAATTCCTGCTGCCTTAGGGCACTGCTGTCCATATGCATAGACATGGCTCATTACATCGTGACGCACAAGCTTCTCACGCTCCTTTGCCACATCATAATTGATGTCATCCACATGTGCCTTTAATTCATCAATCTGTTCCTGTGTGATAACCGGCTTGCCATCCTGTGAAAGCCCAAGCTCCATCTCAGTCTCTGCAAGAGCAATCCAGAGCTTTCTCCAAGTGGTAAATTTCATATCCTGCGAAAAAATATACTGCATCTCTTTGCTGGCATAGCGCTCAGAAAGAGGACTTGTGTATCTGTCTGTACTCATATTCTCTCCTTTATTAGCGATTAAGCATTTTTCTCTCGAGGTCTATTTCTTTATCAAAATACTCGCCTCTGATATCATCCTTCGGTGGCTCCATCGGATATTTTCCTGTGAAACAGCCCATGCAGATTGGCAATCCCTCTACCATCTCATGAAGTCTGTCAATTCCAAGGTAGCCTAAAGAATCTGCACCTATAATCTGTCTGATATCCTCAATAGTCCTGTTGTAAGCGATAAGCTGCTCTCTTGCAGGAATATCTGTACCGAAATAGCAAGGCCATAAGAATGGCGGTGAACTGATGCGCACATGTACCTCTGTGGCACCCGCCTCTCTTAACATACGCACTATTCTGTCTGAGGTTGTTCCTCGCACAATTGAATCATCAATCATAACAACTCTCTTGCCCTTAACAGCCTCCTTTAATACATTGAGCTTTATCTGCACGCTTGATTCACGGCTTGACTGCTTAGGCTTGATAAATGTCCTGCCGACATAACCGTTCTTGACAAATGCTGTGCCATATGGAATGCCCGACTCAAGTGAATAACCAAGAGCAGCGGCATTTCCTGACTCCGGTACTCCTGTCACGATATCAGCCTCAACCGGTGAATCCATTGCAAGGAATCTGCCAGCCTTGATACGGCTGCTATACACGCTTACTCCGTCAATATGGCTGTCAGGTCTTGCGAAATAAATGTATTCAAACACGCATCTGGCCTGTTTTTCAGGGGCAAGTGCCATAGTCATATCAGACTCAATGCCCTTTTCAGGAGTGATGGTGATAACCTCTCCCGGCTCTATATCCCTGACAAACTCTGCACCGATTGTATCAAGTGCACAGGTCTCGGATGTAACGATATATGCATTGTCTCTTTTTCCGATGCAAAGAGGCTTAAAACCAAATGGGTCTCTGGCTGCAATAAGCTTTCTCGGGCTCTCAACCACAAGTGCATAGGCTCCCTTAAGCTTCTGGCAGGCACGTCTGACCGCCTCCTCCGCTGTTTTTGAGTTAAGACGCTCTCTGGCGATATGATAAGCTATAACCTCAGAGTCGATTGTGGTCTGGAAAATTGCTCCTGTATACTCAAGCTCCTTGCGAAGCTCCTTTGCGTTAATGAGGTTTCCGTTGTGTGCCATGGCAAGTGTGCCCTTGACATAATTTAATACGAGAGGCTGTGCATTCTCACGTGTTGATGAGCCTGCTGTTGAATAGCGCACATGTCCCACTCCGATATCCCCCTTCATAGGCTCTAAAATATCAGGAGTAAATACCTCATTTACAAGGCCCATACCCTTGTGTGTGGTCACCTTTCCCTTTGGTCCGTGTGTATCACTCACTGCAATACCACAGCTTTCCTGTCCTCTGTGCTGAAGCGCAAAAAGGCCATAATAGATAGTGGATGCGACATTTCCTCCATCAAAATCATACATGCCGAACACACCACACTCCTCATGAAGCTCATCAAATACATGGTTATGCTCGTCAATATCAGAACACCTTTTTAATTTTGTACCGGTATGACTTTTTGTATCTATACTAGTATTTATATACTGATTTAAGTTATTGTCCTGGTTCATAATATCTCCGTTTATAATTGCGAAATAGTAACGCGGAATAAATAATATATTAGCGGCTGAATTTGCTTCCTGTAAGAAGCTCAAATGCCTCTTTATATTTCTCTACAGTCTTCACAACAACCTCATCAGGTAAAAGAAGGTCATTGTCCGGATTTGCCTTGAGCCAGTCTCTTACATACTGCTTGTCAAATGAAGGCTGTCCCTGTCCAGGCTTATATCCATCAAGTGGCCAGAAGCGTGAGCTGTCAGGTGTGAGCATCTCATCGGCAAGCACTACCTCACCCTGCTCATTTAAACCAAACTCAAACTTGGTATCTGCGATGATGATGCCCTTTGTAAGAGCATACTCTGCACATTTCTTGTAGAGAGCAATTGTATAATCGCGAATCTTCTCTGCGTACTCTCTGCCCTTCTCAGGATAAATCTTCTCTAATACTTCTACTGATTTTTCGAATGAGATATTTTCATCATGATCTCCAAGATCAGCCTTGGTAGATGGTGTATAAATAGGCTCAGGGAGCTTATCAGACTCAACAAGTCCCTCCGGAAGTCTGATTCCGCAGACTGTACCGTTCTCCTGGTAGCTTGCCCAGCCGCTTCCTGTGATATATCCACGAACTATACACTCGATTGGAAGCATCTCAAGCTTCTTGCAGAGCATGCTGTTTCCGTTGAACCTGTCCTGACCGAAGAACTCCGGCATATCCTTTGCGTCTACTGAAATCATATGGTTAGGAACGACATCCTTTGTGAATTCAAACCAGAACTTAGACATCTGTGTGAGGATGGCTCCCTTGTCTGTAATTTTATTCTTTAAAATATGGTCAAAAGCGGAAATACGATCTGTTGCGACCATAATAAGGCTGTCCCCGTTATCATATACTTCTCTTACTTTTCCTTCTTTGAATGGTTTAAATTCCTGCATGATTGTCCTCCATCTTATGTGTAATTTATTTTACAAATCAAATGCTACCCTTAAATTATATACCAGCTCAATTTGTAAAGTCAACGTATATTATAAGTTTTTTTAAATAATTTTGTACTATTTATAAGCAATTCTTATATTTATTATTATATCTTTAATATATCAAAACAAAAGCTCCGGTTCAAACCCTTTGTCTGCGCCGGAGCCTATATAATACAAATTTTATTTAACGATAAGTGACTTTCCTGTCATCTCTTTTGGCTGTGGAAGTCCCATAATCTCAAGCAGTGTTGGAGCGATATCTGCAAGACATCCGCCCTCACGAAGCTTGTAAGAAGGGTCAGCGTTTACAAGAATGAAAGGAACAGGATTGGTTGTATGAGCTGTATGAGGTTTTCCTGTCTCATAATCAATCATCTTCTCTGCGTTTCCGTGGTCAGCACAGATGAATAATACTCCATCCACATCCTTGATTGCCTGAACTGCATCACCTACGAGTGAATCAACTCTCTCAACAGCCTTTACAGCAGCCGGAATCACACCTGTATGTCCAACCATGTCAGGGTTAGCAAAGTTGATGATAATAACATCATACTTATCTGACTTGATAGCCTCAACAAGATCCATTCCAACCTCAGGAGCGCTCATCTCAGGCTTTAAGTCATATGTTGCAACATCCTTAGGACTGTTTACAAGAAGACGTGCCTCATCGATATTCGGCTCCTCTACTCCACCATTAAAGAAAAAGGTTACGTGTGCATACTTCTCTGTCTCTGCGAGACGAAGCTGTTTCTTGCCATTTGCTGCAAGATACTCACCAAATGTATTCTTGATTTCTTCCTTCTCAAAAGCGATAAGCTTGTTAGGAATTGACTCGTCATAATCCTTGAAGCATACAAATGTTGTCTTAAGGAATGGGCGCTCAAAGCCAGTAAACTTATCATCGCAAAATGCTCTTGTCATCTCACGAGCACGGTCCGGACGGAAGTTGAAGAAGATAACAGAATCATTGTCCTTTACAACAGATACCGGTGTGCCATCCTCGTTTGTGATAACTGTAGGAAGCACGAACTCATCTGTAACGTCATTTGCGTATGACTCCTCCATAGCCTTTACAGGGCATGTAGCTTTTACGCCTTCACCCTTAGTGAGTGAATCATAAGCCTTCTGCACACGGTCCCAGTTGTTATCTCTGTCCATTGCATAGTAACGTCCTGAAAGAGATGCAATCTTTCCTACACCAATTTCCTTCATCTTGGCGAGAAGCTGCTCGATATAGTCCTTGCCTGATGCAGGAGGTGTATCACGACCATCAAGGAATGCGTGTACATATACTCTGTCAAAATTTTCTTTCTTGCAAAGCTCAAGAAGTCCGTAAAGATGCTCGATATGGCTGTGAACTCCACCATCTGAAAGAAGTCCCCAAAGATGCAGATCGGAGTCATTCTTCTTGCAGTTTTCGATTGCAGAAATTAATACCTTGTTCTTGAAGAAATCACCATCAGCAATTGCCTTTGTGATTCTTGTAAGATCCTGATATATGATACGGCCTGCGCCGATATTCATATGTCCTACCTCAGAGTTTCCCATCTGTCCGTCAGGAAGTCCAACTGCAAGACTGAAGCTGCGCCCTTTACAAAAGGACACTCTGCCATCAATTTATCCATAACAGGGGTATTTGCCATAGCTATGGCATTTCCCTCTTTGTGGTCACTTAAGCCGTAACCATCAAGTACCATTAATACTACCGGTTTCTTACTCATTTATATTTCCTCTATTCTTCATATGAGGCTTGCAAAATGCTCTATCACAGTGACATATGCAAGCTCACAAAAAATTTCATTACATAATAAATGCCACTAAATGCAGCTAAGCTGGTGAATTTAGTGACATTTAGTTATTGTGATTGTCAAATCAAATATTAAATTATGATTTAATAATTACTTGTAGTTTACGATCTTTCCAAAATCAGCCTTGAGTGAAGCGCCACCAACTAATCCACCGTCGATGTCAGGCTTTGCAAAAAGCTCTGCTGCATTTCCTGCATTTACAGATCCGCCGTACTGGATACGAACTGAATCTGCTGTAGCCTGATCATAAATCTCAGCTACACACTCACGAATTGCACCGCAAACCTCCTGAGCCTGGTCAGAAGTAGCTGTCTTTCCTGTTCCGATTGCCCAGATTGGCTCGTAAGCGATAACCATGTTTGCAACATCTGATGCAGCAACACCTGCGAGATCTGACTTAATCTGAAGTCTGATCCAGTCAAGTGTAACACCGCTCTCTCTCTGCTCAAGTGTCTCACCACAGCAAAGGATTGGTGTAAGTCCAGCCTCGATAGCCTTCTTTACCTTCTTGTTGAGAAGTGCGTCATCCTCTTTGAAGTAATCTCTTCTCTCTGAATGTCCGATGATAACATACTTAACACCTGCATCAAGAAGCATCTCTGCTGAGATTTCTCCTGTGTAAGCACCCTTCTCCTCGAAGTACATATTCTCTGCTCCAACAGCAACATTTGTACCCTTTAATGCTTCTACAACAGGTACGATGTCAATTGCAGGTACACAGTAAACAACTTCAACATCATCTGAAACTACGAGTGGTTTTAACTCTTCTACTAATTTAACAGCCTGGCTTGGAGTCATGTTCATCTTCCAGTTGCCGGCTACAATTTTCTTTCTTGCCATTTTATATCTCCTTGTATTTGTATACAAATATTTTTTGCCTGCGGCTTAATTTCATTAAGTTGCTTTCGGCTTATTTATCATCAGCACAAGCTACACCAGGAAGCTCCTTGCCCTCAAGGAACTCAAGGGAAGCACCGCCACCTGTTGAGATGTGGCTCATCTTGTCGCCAAGTCCCATCTGGTTAACTGCTGCAGCTGAATCTCCACCACCAATGATTGTGATAGCATCTGATTTAGCAAGTGCCTCTGCTACTGCAAGTGTACCTGCTGCAAGTGTCGGGTTCTCAAATACACCCATTGGTCCGTTCCATACAACAGTCTTAGCTGATGCAACAGCGTCAGCGAAAAGCTCACGTGTCTTAGGTCCGATATCACAGCCCTCACGGTCTGCAGGCATCTTGTCATAATCATATGTCTCTGTCTCTACAGGAGCATCGATTGGATTTGGGAAATCCTTGATTGTAACTGCATCAACAGGAAGAAGAATCTTCTTTCCAAGTTCTCTGCTTTTGCAAGCATCTCTTTACAGTAATCAATCTTTGTCTCATCAAGCATTGAGATACCAATCTCATAGCCCTGTGCTTTAAGGAATGTGTATGCCATTCCACCACCGATGATAAGTGTATCAGCCTTCTCGAGGAGGTTGTCGATAACATTGAGCTTGTCAGCTACTTTAGCACCACCAAGAATAGCTACGAAAGGACGTACAGGATTCTCTACTGCCTTGCCAAGGAAGTCAATTTCCTTCTGCATAAGGTATCCAACAACATTCTCTCCACCCTTAGCTGTGATGAACTTTGTAACACCTGCTACAGAAGCATGTGCTCTATGAGCAGAACCGAAAGCGTCACATACATATACATCAGCAAGGTCAGCAAGCTCTTTTGCGAATGCATCTCCGGCTTCCTGTGGCTTTGTCTCCTCTTTGCCTCTGAAACGTGTATTCTGAAGAAGAACTACATCTCCCTCTTTCATCTCTGAAACAGCCTTTGTTGCAGCCTCACCTGTTACGTTGTAGTCAGCTACAAATGTAACCTTCTGTCCAAGCTTAGCCTCAAGAGCTGCAGCTACAGGAGCAAGTGACTCACCCTCGTTTGGTCCGTTTTTAACTTTTCCAAGGTGTGAGCAAAGGATAACCTTTCCACCGTCCTTGATTAATTTCTGGATTGTTGGAAGAGCTCCGTTGATACGGTTCTCATCTGTGATTTTTCCGTCCTTAAGTGGCACGTTAAAGTCACATCTAACGAGAACTCTCTTGCCTTTTACGTTGATATCATCAATTGATTTCTTGTTTAATGACATAATATGTCCTCCCTTATTTCAAGGCATAAGCCATGTGGCCACGCCATATTGTGCATATTAAAAAATATAATTAATTCTACAATTCACAGATATTCAAAAGAAATAGCCATGCTTTAAAAAAGAGGCGCGGTTCAATTAAGACCGCGCCCCTTGAGTAGTCTTGAGATATACTGTTCTTGTGGGTACAAGAATTAAGCTAACTCTGAGAAGTACTTGATTGTACGAACCATCTGAGATGTGTAGCTGTTCTCGTTATCATACCAAGAAACAACCTGTACCTCGTACAGATCGTCAGAAACCTGGTTAACCATTGTCTGTGTTGCATCGAATAATGAACCAAATCTCATTCCAACGATATCTGAAGATACGATCTCATCCTCGTTGTAACCGAATGACTCGTTAGCTGCTGCCTTCATAGCTGCGTTGATATCCTCTTTTGTAACGCCTGCTTTCTTAACAACTGCTGTAAGGATTGTTGTAGATCCTGTTGGTGTAGGAACACGCTGTGCAGATCCGATTAACTTTCCGTTTAACTCTGGGATAACAAGGCCAATTGCCTTAGCTGCTCCTGTTGAGTTAGGAACGATATTAACTGCTGCTGCACGTGAACGACGAAGGTCTCCCTTTCTCTGTGGTCCGTCAAGAGTCATCTGATCTCCTGTGTAAGCATGGATTGTTACCATGATACCAGACTGGATTGGAGCATACTTGTTAAGTGCATCTGCCATTGGTGCTAAGCAGTTTGTTGTACAAGAAGCTGCTGAGATGATTGTATCAGAAGCCTTAAGTGTCTCATGGTTTGTATTGTAAACGATTGTAGGAAGGTCATTTCCTGCTGGTGCAGAGATAACTACCTTACGAGCTCCAGCATTGATATGAGCCTGAGCCTTCTCTTTTGATGTATAGAATCCAGAGCACTCAAGTACAACGTCAACCTTTAACTCTCCCCATGGGCAATTGTTTGCATCTGGGAATGCGTAAATTTTGATTTCCTTACCACAAACTGTGATAGAATCATCGCTTGCAGAAACCTCATCTGCATGCTCGTATTTACCCTGTGATGAATCATACTTTAATAAGTGTGCTAACATTTTTGGGCTTGTTAAGTCGTTGATAGCTACTACCTCGTATCCCTCAGCTCCAAACATCTGTCTGAAAGCAAGACGTCCGATACGACCAAATCCGTTGATTGCTACTCTTACTGCCATTTTAATTCCTCCTAGAATTGTAAAAAGTATTTTTAGGGACATGCCCTAAGATGCTTTTATTATAGCGAATAATTCTCAAAGGTTCAAGTACTTTATTTGCGTTTGTTAAAATTTTCACTAAATATTTTCATTTACACACATTTTTTATCATTCTTCACAATTTTTCTTTTTAGATATTGCACTTTATTATAATCTCGGCTACACTTAATTAATTGCTGTAATTCGCACTTTCCGGCAGCCAGCAGCAGACAATTATAAATCATGTAACTTATAAAGTTTTTTAACAACAATACATCAGTTTTACGGAGGTATTTATATGTGGGATCAGCACATGCACTGCATGTTTTCGGGTGACAGCGATGCCGACCCGGTATTGATGATAAAATCAGCAATCAACAAAGGGCTGGACGGCATCTGCTTTACAGACCATCTGGACTATGACTATAAAGAGGAGCCCGGGCTTTTCGACCTTGATATAGCAGCATATGAAAAGCGCATTAAAAGACTTGCAATTGTTCTTAAAGAAAAGGGCTGCCCGGTAAATATCCACTGGGGCATTGAAATCGGTTTACAGCCTCATATTACATACAAAAATAATGAAGTCACCAAAAAATATCCGTTTGACCTCGTGATCGGCTCAAGCCATGTAGTAAACGGCATTGACCCATACTACCCTGCATTTTATAAAGGCAAGACAGAGCACGAAGCCTACACCGAATACTTTGAATCCATACTCGACAATCTGCACTCCGGCGCGGATTTTGATGTGTACGGTCACATCGACTACGTGGTCAGATACGGTCCTGACAAAAATAAATACTATTCATATGAAAAGTATGCCGACATAATTGAAGCTATATTAAAGGAAATTATCTCCCAGGGAAAAGGCATCGAGCTCAATACCGCCGGCTTTAAATACGGGCTTGGCCACCCAAATCCGACCGAAGATGTGCTAAAGCGCTATCACGAGCTTGGCGGTGAAATAATCACAGTCGGAGCCGATGCCCACAAGCCGGAGCATGTCGCGTACGATTTTGACAAGGTTTCAAATATCCTCAAGGATGCCGGGTTTATGTACTATACAGTATTTGAAAACCGCGTTCCTGCTTTCATCAAATTATAGCCCTGCCTTAAAGTCCTTACAGTTATCATTCTATCTAACTATTAAACCTCACATGCATTCGCAAATGTCAAAAATAGGAGCCACCTGATCTACATTTTACATCAAGTGGCTCCTAAAGCATTGGTTCCGTAAGCTTCACTGTATAACCTCCAAGTTCCGCTTTCGCTATATGAATTTATTTTGGCATTTCCATATTGCTTTGCTATAAATCTGATTCTGTTTATGACAGGATTCTTATTCTTTTAGCTTAGCTATGGACCTCTACCCTTCTTCATAAAATCACTCCTTTTGGTTACATTATCTATGTAAACTCTTATGAGAGATTCTATCTTTCACTTTTAATCTACAAGAACTTTTTCAACGATATTATTTATTTGCTAATATATCTGTGCGATTACTGCTCTTCGGCTCGCCCTACAGATTTAAATATTCCGTTCAATCATCCTTATAGTACTTTGACTTAAATTATGTAATCCCCATTGGACTGTACCTCCTGTGTTTTATTTTTGTTCCTTTCGTATCTCTTTTTGTTAATTTAAGATTACACCAATTTTTGCCTATTTGTCAATATGTTTTTTGACAATTTTTATATTTATTTTAAATTGTCTTGATATTTTATATATTTTTTA
>ENA-OQAZ01000557-OQAZ01000557.1-human-gut-metagenome-genome-assembly--contig:-NODE-557-length-20356-cov-2.563350_pt1 | contig 20356 bp, 30 predicted proteins | sample MGYA00242737_ERZ504531 | MGnify/ENA primary metagenome ERZ504531 (study PRJEB26092, sample SAMD00036244) | human gut metagenome | host: Homo sapiens | study: EMG produced TPA metagenomics assembly of... | reverse complement strand
GGATTCAAAGACCCGTCTCCACCAGATGAATCAACATCGAATGAAGATAATAAAACAATGACTTCATCTGCATTGTTTCTGTCTGCCCAATCTTTATGATCTTTCGTGCAGTCATCTCCGGCATAGTAAATTTCTGTGAGAGTGCATCCTTTCCAGTCACTCTTAAACTCCTTTTTTATTGTGTCAATAGCGGCTTTAATATCCTCTTCTGAATAGCTCTCAGATTCAACATTATGAGTTTTTACTTCACTGACATCTCCACCACAAGCACTCAAAACAAATAAAAGCATAATACATAGCATTGTACATACGATTTTCTTCATACAAGACCTCCTTAAATACCGATTTCTCAGTTTCAAAAACTGGAATTGATTTACTTTGTTTGTAAATCTTCCAGAAAGAAAATTCCCTCTGTTAGTTGATAAACATTTCCTTGTCCTTGATTACATGAATTCTATTGTTCCACCAGACAGTAGTGTTATTAGCGGAGATTGTTTTGCTTGTTCCATCCTTAAGAAAATAAGTAATTGTAATAGTAGGTTCTTCTTCGCTATTCACTTTCTCAAATAAATCATATTTCAGAAATCCTGTTAGCTTTAAGGCTAATTCAATATCTTCACGGCTTGAAATTTTTTTAACATCATCCGTGATACTCGGATACGTGATATTTACAGACTGAATATCATTTATGCGGGGCAATCCCCAAAGATACATACCATTCGTAAATATGTTGATTCCAACAATCAAAACTGTCATAACTATCACTTCTATCAAAAATCGAATAAGACATTTGAAAATCTTGTTCATCAATTTATCCTCCAATCTTGATTTCTCCTGCTCACAAAATTCCGATTGTTCTAATCTTTTTCACGCCCACCTTCTTGCCCTTCGGACAAGAAGTATCCTCGCTCAAAGAGCTCGGTCAATCCCGATTTTATGACTTCTTCTTTTTTGTGCAGGAAGTTCATCATACATAGCGACAAACAATCTTGTCAGGAAATCTTTGTTATCAACATTATCAACCAACAACATCTCTTTTGCTCCATCATAGGGCAACTCATAAATTGCATTAGGCATAAGTGAAACAGCAGATTTTACAGGTTTTACAAGCAACCTATCGTCATATATACCGCCAACAATTTTCTCACGATAATAGATGATATACTCGCCCATCATCGCACGGTATGAAATTCCCTCTAAATCGGATAACTGTTCCAATATAAAGGTTAAATATTCTTTACTTGAAGCCATATCTTTCTCCAATCTATTCTTATTTTTCTATTGGATAAACGAGAATTGTTCTGCTTAGTTTGGCAACTCGCTTTCTTCAACGGGAACTGCCTCTAAGTCAGTGTTGCTCCAATAAGAGCTAATATCTGCACTTGTAAAGTATTCAAAATTACCTGTGGAAGATTTCAGATTGCCTGTCTTTACTCCATAGCAGCCATAAATCAGTTCATAACTTGTTCCATCATGAAGGTTAAATCTGAAACTGGTTATCTCTGCCCCAGAGGTTTCCTCTACTTCTTTGAGTTCCAAGGATAGCCCCTCAAACATATCATACAAGCTCTTTATGGTTTCTTTGGCAACAATGACCTTCTTTTCTGCTGACACAGGTGCTCCAACAAAGTGATACATTTCTATATTTTCAACATCACCTACCTCAAAAGGCAAATCAATATTGACTGTCTTGCTGTTGCACCCAACCAAGCCAAGCACACAAACCACTGCTAAAACTAATGCTATCAACTTTTTCATACAATCAAACTCCTTTGACAAATACCGAGTTGTCTCTATCTTTATTTTTTAATTTATACACAGGATTTGAATCTCTTTCTACTATAATCAAAAAAATCCCCTTCCTTGCATTACAAAACCGCTTTCATAAAGTTTTTCTTCTTTCTCAGAATAGCTGCGTATCACTATGAATATCCCAACTGTCAGACTCACTCCAAATACGATTCCTGCCAGAATTCCATTCGTCCCCATTCCATAACTCTCATTCAGATAATAAGATGGCAGGAAAGAAAGGATTGTTCCAACAACCGATGGTGGTATAAATCTCAGGAAGTTCTTATAGCATAGGCACTTTACAATTTCATTGTCCGTCATTCCCAACAGTCGCAAACTACAAACTGCCCTGCTATTTTCTTCTTTTTCTGCCTGGATACGTGAATGAATTAACAAAAACTCAGCCATTATCATAAGTCCTATCACAAATGCCATCAAAAACAATAAAAATTGTCCGGATTTCTCTGCATCCTGGTATTTCTCTACTTTCGAAGACAATTCATAATATGTCTGCTCATCTTCATTCAACTGATTGCTTTCATGCAGATATTCTTTTACCTCACATACTCCCGCATAAGAATCTTCCCAATTCTGAAACTGAAACAAGTTTGCGATACCAGCACCACCTGTTATATCTGCACGTAATTTTTCAAAATCAGAATCGTTGATAATCAGCGTTTTATCTGCAAAGGTCGGATTTTGATTAAACAGTATCTTTACATCTGTTCCAACAGACTGCAACTTTCTGTCCCCGGAAAGCGTTACAGTAGATACTGGCTGTATGTTATGTTCATACCCATCTTCCGGATCGTACTGAAACAAATTCAAAAACTCACCTTCCTGAATCTGATAATCACATCCAAAATTCCGGTTTATCTCTGTCACAGGAAGGTAATTAAAAACATCATCTCTGATATAGGGAAGCTGAATGACCTGTTCTACTGTAACACCATTTTTCTCCAATATATGAAGGACATCCTGTAATGGAACCTGATTTATTCCATAGATTTCTGAGTACACCATGTCATAGGGAGAATAACTTTTTGCATCCTGTAGAAAAGCCGGATATAAAGTCACACACACTCCCGTAAGCATAACAGATACCGCTATCATGAGAGAGGCCAAAGCATACCTGCATCCCCATTCTTTCTTGTGTCTGCGGACAAATGACCATTCCACCAAATGAAAACTCATGTAGTTGGGTGCAAGTCTGCATAAGAACGTACCGATCTTTCCTGTTTTTTCTGCCGATATTGTGCTTTGAGCAGCGTTCCTATTTTATCCAGCATAAGTCTCCCGGCATTCAGGATAAAGGCAACTGCTACCACTACTGTATACAGAATTGCGGTAAGCTTATACGCTTCCGGACAAAACTGCCATTGCACTCCGTGAACATCTATTGCATAAATGATAACGGCAAAAAATAAAAATGACAGCACAGTTCCTGCTGCAAGTGCTATTGCCAATGCCAGCACGGATATGATCACATTTTCAAAAAGTAAGTTTCCAAATGCTTCCTTCCGGCTCATGCCAAGAGAAAACATCACGCCGTATTCCTGTTTTCTTGATGCCAGAAATGCCTGACACGAAACAGGAAGAAAAAAAAACAGAAACACTGCAGACAGAAAAAATGGAAGATAAATGTTATTGGATATGGATGAATTTACAATCGACGCATTCATAAACGTCCTGTTTGTGGAAATAACTGCAAAACAACAGAATAATGCCGTTGCAGATAAATTGCATAGAAAGTACAATCGATATTTGTAAAAACCAGCTTTCAGCATCTTTCGGGAAATATCAAAAAAGGTCATCTTTTCCACCTCCCAAACCGCACAGCGTTTTCCATATATCTTCTCTGAAATTATCGGCATTGTTCTCTTTCTTTACTTCTTTTGCCAGATTCCCATCCTGTAGAAAAAGTACCCGGTCACAAAAGGATGCCGTATAAGCATCATGTGTCACAAGCAGAAAGCTGATGCCAGACCGTTGATTCATCTGTTTCATACATCGCATCACATCCCCGGTGGTCTTTCGGTCAAGGCTTCCTGTTGGCTCATCTCCAAAAATAATATCCGGTTCATTGATCAGTGCCCTGCCAATCGCAACTCTCTGTTTCTGACCTCCCGATATTTCCGTAATTCCTTTGTCAGCTAATTTTTCAATGCCGAGCACATCCGCTATTCTTGAAAAACGCTCTTGCTGGATGTCTGCTTCTTTTCGTTCAAGAATGAGTGGTAACAATATATTTTCTTTTACCGTCAAACTCTCCAAAAGCTGGAAATCCTGAAAAATCATTCCCATATGCTTTCTGCGAAAAAATGCCTTCTCTTCTTCCGTAAGCTGTGAAAACGTTTCTCCTCCTATTACGATTTCTCCATCGTCCGGTGTGTCAACCCCGGTCAGCACATGGAGCAGAGTAGTCTTTCCACTGCCGGATGGTCCCATAATAGCAACCATTTCTCCTTTCATAACTTGCAGATTCACATTCTGCAAAATCCGCATAGTTTCTCCTGCAGTTTTATAACTTTTTGAAATATGATTTGCATTTAATACATACATCGAAGTTCCTCCTGATAATAAATTTTAAATTTGATTATCAGAAGTATTTAATCATCCATCCGAACCGATAGACTGCAAAGGGTAACTCCCGGTCTGAAAGAAAACTCACCTTGTCCGAGTCTTTAAAGCCATCATATACCCAGAGCACCATTATTTCTATTCCACCGAAACATATACACTCATAGAAATGCAAACATATACTTTCGCTTATATCGTTTTCACTATTTGACTTTTCCAAGCATTCCATCTGCTGTATGACTCTACTTTCCAAATCCCCTTCTGCATAATATCCACTCCAGATTCGGAAATTTAGCGACAAAAGTAAAATCAGCATGATGGAACTTAAAACCATAATAGCAGCAATTCTCTGTTTTTTTACTGAAATCATATGAATCAAACCCTATACTTCTGCTTTATCATCTGGAAGTTATCGCTTAATCTTTCAAATTAGTTAAATCCTCTAAATACATTTCTATATTACCACACTCTGGACAGACCGCAACTTTTACATCATCTATAATTTTTGCCTTTTGTTTTTCATCTACATGAACAACAATCCCATAGCCCCCACCATTTACTTTAAGTCTTAAATCTGACATCATAACTTTTCCGCATTTTGCACATTTTCTCATTGTTTACCACCTCCAAATGTATAAATTAAATTTCGATTTGTTGCTTACATTATACTTCATTCATCCCTCCAAGTATAGTAGGAGTTTGTAAAGAATTGAGAGAAACCGCCTTCCCATCGAACAGTTTCTCTCACTATGTCATTCCGACACGATAAATTTACTGCTCAAAATCCTGGTACAACTCCAGCTCGGCAAACTCGACATCACTCATGGCCTGGAGCTTGCCCAGTGCGCTGTCTGTCAACTCCCGCAGCTCGGTTTCCTCCGGGGCCAGCTCGCCGCGCATCTCACGCAGTCTGTCGATCAGTCCGGTGCGACTACCGGTATTGTAAATGCACATCAGGTTCATTTCCTCAAAAGTGAAGTTTCCCAAAATTGTAAGAGTACCTGGCACTGCGTCTTATATCATGATTTCTGCCTCTCGCATCATCTCTCCAAAACTCTGGAAGAGTCGTCTCATTATTATTGATAAACCGCAAATACGATGGATGATCTTTTTTCATAATCATCTCATGTATCTTTTCATGTTGGTTCATTTCTGATAAGGCTCGAAGAATATAAACAAGACCAATCTCACCACATTTTAGATGCGAATCGGTACACAAAGCAAGTAGTTCTGCCTGAACCGATTTTACGCACTCTTTTGGAACCATCCCAAAACATAGTGGAAGAGCCTGATTCGCCTGTGTTATTTCTCCATTATCATATGAGCGATAATATGCCCGACCATTTTCTTTTATAAGTAGAGTTTGATTATATGCCTTCTTAACCATTTGGGCCTGATTTAAAAATTCTTTCTCATCTTCTTTTTTGAGAAGCTTTGAAATTTCAGCCATTACCATCAAATCGTGATAGTAAAATGCAGTCTCTAAATTTTCTCACTGCGCCCTTTATTTTGTTCAATTCCCCAATCACCTAACCACAGCAAATAAATCGCTCTTGGCCATTTTTGTGATACAAACGGTTATAATCTCTATATTGTTCCGTTAAGTATTTGATATATTTTTTTGCACTTACATAATTCTCTTCCAATATTTTGCGGTTATTATAAAATTTATACTGTTCATACGCAGCCAATATGATAGAACTTCCCCATGGAATAATATCCCAAAAGCTTCCCTCACCGCAGTCATAAATAAATTTTGCATATCTCGGTGCTATAGAAGGAACCAATCCACTCTTATATTCATGTCTGAAATTTCCTGTGTCAAAGTCCATTTCAGATTCTTGATACTGCGAGTCCCGCATATCCATTGCAATTTTTGACCACAACGTATCCACATTTTTATTATACATTACCGCTTTTGCCATCAAATGATCTGGTTCCAACCATCCTAATTTTTCAATCGTTGGACAGTCTGTGTGCAAATGATTCAAATTACTTTCTATTGCTTTCAAAATTAGATGATAGATCTTATTATAATTCTCATCTGAGCAATGAAACTTTCCAGTGTCCTCTGCTGATGATGTCGTAAAGAAGGATTTAAATTCAAGAATCTGCTCAAATGTAGCCCCCTCTATTTTATACCATCGTGCGCCATTTACGGAAAACTTTTGTTCAAATACATCCTCTCCACCACTCAACGTCAAAATTGAATACGTATCAACCGTCTGTTCTATGTCTCCATTCGCTTTTAATTTTTCTGCCGGTATTACTCGAACTCTCTGACCTCTCTCTCCTCTGATTTTTATAAAAAACTGGGATGACATATTCTGTCCAAAATCAAAAATCATCCGAGTATGGTTTTCCGCTATAGATAAATTTTTTTCGAACTATCATTGGCTTTTTTGTGTTATTTCCAATCCAAAATCCCTTCCATGATTTCACACCAGTGATAAAGGAAAAATACTTCAGAGCTTTCCACTTTGTCTTCCTCATCCCACGCTGAAATTCGATAGTGATATTTCGTCTGTTCCTGTAAAGGAAGAGAAATTGCAATATTATTCTGTTCAGCAGATATCACTTTTCCTGTCGAATATAATTGCTCCTTATCTTTATAAATATTAATCTGGTACGCAGTCTGGCTATGTGATCCATAGTGATATTTCCAATAAAATAGCAAATTCTCTCCTACACCAGTCTGTGTATAGTAGTCTTGTATTCCTGCTTTTACAATTTTCATTTCTAATTCCCTCAAAATTTTATATTTTTAGGTCTGCCCATCAACTGTGCAGACTTTTTAACTGTTACCATTCTTCTATATATTCTTTTCCTTCATACCAGTCAATCATATTTAATACTAGCATATTCCAATGAAATAAAATTTACTTTTTTATTGTATTCCTCGATCTCCCATTTTGTCAAGGTTTCAACCAGTGAGGAGAGTGAAAAGTGATTTTTATCTTGATGTAAGAACGCCAGATACTCTTACTTCACTAAAAAATAGAGCATATCGATTTCTCGACACACTCTATTTTGTCATCTTTTAATTATAAGGATTCGTTTTATTTATTCTGCGAGATTCTCACTGCAAAACAGTTCAACGCAATCACTGATTACGTCCTCAGATGCATCTGTCTTAATTCCTGATGCCATCCAGTAGGCATAATCTCCATCATAGAAAGAATTGATCTTGTACTCGGTATATCCGTAGCGAAACTCAATATGATAGGTCGTATCTGGCGTATCTGCTGCAAATGCAAAATAAGTAAAATCACCAGAGTTCTCGTCATCGCTCTTATAAATTGCAAAGCTTCCATCCTCTGCATCGCCAACATAAGTATAGGTGTGAGAAAATACCTCCTCACCGTCTGCATCTGTTCCAGTAATCGTGTTTCCTTCTACTGTAAACTGTGCAACTCCATGCAAAAAATAACAGTCAAATGCCGTGTCGTCTGGATTCTCTGCATAGGTATCCACTGCCTCTGCTCCATAAATCAATGCAGTCGTGCTGCCCTTTAACATATCAGAATACAGCTGCGCATTCTCCTCATCACCATACTGAGCACAAAAGCCTAGCCACAAATCATCATACTTTGCATCTGCGATCACTGGGAATAACTCCTCATAGGTTCCCTCTAGATTAGCAAGGACATCTCCAACCCCTCACTCTCACTCTCTTCTGCAGATGATGCCTCGGATGTCTCTTCTACTGTCTCTTCTGCTGATGATGTGCCTTCTGATGCAAATGCTGGAACAGCACTTAAACCATAGCTGCTGCAAGTGGCATAACAAACATTTTTCTTCTCATATCTTTTTCCTCTTTTCTTTTTAAATTTATATTATGTTAGTTATGGCTAACCTAATATTCACTATACTACCTTTCCATTTTACCGTCAATGTTTATTTTTTGTTTTTCCTGATAAAAATTTCTCATAATCCAATGACGTTTTTTTCTTACATTTTTTCAAATTTTCCAATTTTGCTGATTCGGTCTGAAGATCAACTAATTTGCGATACAAACCATGTTTTTTCATAAGCGTATCATGATTCCGCTTTCTGCCACAACACCCTGATCTAGTACAATAATCTGATCAACAGCCTCCCTTCTTGTACGTCATAAAAACGCGGAATTAGATTTGCTGCTGTCGACTTACCGCTGCCAGAGGCTCCGACGAGCGCAACTGTTTTCCCAACTGGGACTTCGAAGCTTACATGATATAACGCCTTTTTCTTTGCCCCCGGATACGTAAAGGAAACATCTTGAAATACAACAGAAGCATCCTTTGGCATCTTCGGTGCTTTTGCTTCCTCGAGTGGTTTTTCTTGCAAAACTGCTTCAATTCTACTTACAGCGCTTTTTGCCGCCATCAACTGTTCGCTTGCAAACATGATACGATTCATCATAGTTGTACAGATTGGTGTAAACAGACTGTAAAACAGAAAATCAAAAAACAACTTCTGGGTATCGGACTGTCCACTTGTGCCAGCAAAAATCATCATTGCGACTGGGATCAGCAAAATAAAAGTTCCATTTAACGTAACATTAAAACCTGTCAATGGAATACGACAACAAATTGCATATCCGCTGGCATATTTTTTGTACTCCTCAATCGCAGCGCGAAAGTTCTTAAAAGAATAAACGGTTTGTTGAAATACTTTTACAACTGGAATTCCACGGACAAACTCTACCGCTTCTTTATTCATATTTTCCAGTGCACTCATATATCCCGACATAAAATTTGCATTCTCTCCACCCATCATCTTCTTTAAGAAAAAGACGCTGATTACGAGTGGAACCATACAACAGATCCCCAGTCTCCAGTCAAAGACAAACAGCAAAATGATAACAGCAATCGGCATAACCACTGCTCCTGTCAAATCTGGCAATTGATGAGCTAAAAAGCCTTCGGTCAATCCGGCATTGTCATCAATAATTTTTCGAAGCCGTCCGCTGGCATTCTGGCTAAAATATCCTAGTGGCAACATGACAATATGGTGCATTGCCTCTTTCTTCATATTTGTGGCTGTACGAAATGCTGCCAGATGAGAACAACACAATGCTAAAAATAACAAAAAGATACTGACAAGCGAAAAGGCAACAGCAAGCCATGCATAATGCCCACTCGCAATTGCAAGAGATTGATCTCCTTGTATCATCGCGTTTACGATATCTCGAACAACGAACCAGATACAGACAAAAGGAATCATCGAAAGCACAGTAGAAATTCCTGCCAACACACATCCAGCAATCGTCAGCCAATGACGATTTCCCGCAAATTTGAACATTTGCGATAGCTCGGCATTTTTCTTTTTATTCATGAACTCATATCCTCCTTCCAAAGCGATTTATTCAAGTTAAAAAAAAATGCATTGGTTAGTTCTTGCTAACCAATGCATATTTTATCTAGTACCGATTCAAATCTCAATGACCAAACAGACTATTTTCTATCCATTTGGACATTCTTTTTATATTCTGTCGGTGTCATTTTGTATTCAGAGCAAAAAGCAGATGTGAATTTATTCGGATTAATATATCCAATTTTTGCAGCTATCTCAGCTACCGACAATTGCCCTTCCCTTAACATTTTCTCTGCAATTTGCAGCCGATAGGTACGGCAATAAGTATAGATCGGAACACCATACATTTCCTTAAAACATTTTTTTAATGAAGTCGGCGATATCTCAAATCGCTCTGCTAACTCCTCAATTGTATAGTGTTCTATAATATGTTCTACTACAAAATCGTGAATCTTTAAAACGCAATCTCTTTGTGCTTTTGAAAAATAAACATAATCTTTCCTGCCAGCATCAAAATTCATTTCTGTCAATATTAACAAAAGTTCCAGCAGCTTTATTTTACTATAACTAGGCTTTAAATGATCTTGTACCGTGTACAATTCTGAACATATATGCTGAATCGTCTCATTTGCACGCACCATATAAAAATCCTGTTTTTCTGAAAATGCTAAAATTCGATTTAGATCAATCGAAAGAAGTGATAAAATCTGCTTCATCTCTTCTGTAATTTCTGCAAAATCAATCGTAACTGTTATGCCATGGTAATGATAGGTTGAAAAAGATGATGTGTGTGATTTTCCCTGCAAAGAACAAATGGATAAATCACCAGTTGTCATGTAACAATAACTATATTCTCCAAAAGTACATTCAGACCGCCCCTCTCTGCAATAATTAATTTCAAGAAAATTCGTCCGAGGATTTTGCGTTTTGTTGCAATACTTCATATGCATATCATTATAGACTAGTTCCATACCTGGAAATACTGAATAGACAGCAATGTCTCCAGTACCACTTTCATTTTCAAGATGAAATGTTGAACATAGTAATCCTTCATTTTTTTCTTTAACAGAAGGACCATACAAATCAACACTTTTCAATTTGCCTCTAGGTTGGATGATGCAAAAAGTATCGTTTCAGCCGTTTTATATGGATTTTGTAACACGTTTATTTCCTTTCCAACATTTTATGCAAATTCTTGCTCTGTTCGCATTCTAGGTGCTCTTTTTAAGTTAGTGAGTTGCTGCTAAGCCAGACATGATATCACTTATGCCTGCGACCACCACGCTTTTTGTAGTCCTCATCAATGCGCTTTTTCCAGTCTGCACTTAGCGATGCACTGCAACGGACGGAGCTGATTGCTGCACTAACCACATCATAGTTCAGCGCAGTTCCTTCACTGTCACATTGATAGTTGACCGCACGATCTGCGCCAATTCCAAGCTGACCTGCTGTTTGAACCGCATCAATATTGGCACCCAAAAACAAAAACTCCCAATTGTATTTTGTTTTCTGCCGTTCAATCATCTGCTTCACTTTTTCGTATGTGTAACGACGACTCGCATTTTCCATACCATCCGTTGTGATCACAAACATTGTGTGCTCTCAAACATCCTCCGGTCTTGCATATTTATGGACATTTCCAATGTGATGGACTGCTCCACCAATCGCATCCAACAATGCCGTACAGCCACGAACTGTGTAATCTCGGTCAGTCATTGGTTGAATGTCCTTTGCATTTACACGATCATGCAAAACCTCACTCACATTGTCAAACAGTACCGTAGAAATTAATGCCTCTCCCTCTGCTTTTTTCTGCTTCTCAATCATAGAATTAAATCCACCGATGGTGTCGCGTTCTAGCCCACTCATGGAGCCACTGCGATCCAAAATAAAAACGATTTCTGTTAAATTCTTCCTCATGTGCTTGTCCTCCCAAAATATCTCGCCCTGCCGAGTTCGCTGTTACGGTATTCATTACTCACGCCAAATAGCTGCTTGTTTTCATACCTTACAGCCATACTATAGCAGTTTTATTTTGAAGAGTGGTCGCATGGAAAGCGACATTTTGTTTTCACGCCCCAATCAGGCTCTGGTCAAAGGCAAATAACGCTTCGTTGATTTCATACACATTATAGTTTCCTCGCTTTACAAAAAATTCTATGATAATGTCAAATTTATTTGAATGTGATAATGAGAATCCTGCCTTGACAAGCATCTCCTGCATCTGGTCAAGTGGCAGTTCCAAAGCCAAAGCAAATGCCAGCACAGTCGGCTTAGACGGCTTATAATATTTGTCTGAGCGGATTTTAGAAAAGAGCTTTCGGTCAATGTTTGCTTTTTTATAGCACTGTGCATCTGTCATGCCTCAATCATCGCTTCATTCATACTTTCAATATCCGGATATGGCCACTCACACATTTTTACTATATTCGCATGACCAAAATGCGTATCTGCTGTAAAATAAATCATTGTTTTGTGATCTCCTCTCGTATTTAAATCTGTCAGATAGTTTTATCGATATCTCATCCTGATAACTTTCTAATTCATTTATTCTATATTCTTTTCGCATGCCTGTCTAGCTTTTGTCTTGTAAGACGCAAAAATTAGCAGGCGTAAGAGTGTCTAGCGCTTTTACATCTATATATTCACTGTCATATATGGAGGAATACAGATAATTCAATCTTTCAAAATCAAATTTCTTGGATGAATAATATAACTCTCACCTATACTTTCCCTATATTTTTCTCTGAAATTATCCAGTGAAGTGGTTTTATATTGTTTTCCAGACTTCACCTCAATTGGAAACATCTTATACTTTAATCTACTATTATTTGAAATAATAAAATCTATTTCCATATCATTTCGATGCTTACTTTCATTTTCAATATTCTTCAATTATACGCATATTTTAAAGTGTTTCTGATTTTTTATAAAAAGAACCCTGAGGAATTATCCCTCCAGGTTCTTATATTCTTTTCGTATAAGATTATATCTCATGACGATCTCTTAGAAAACTATTGATTCATTGGCATGTCAGGTACTCCTCATGGTTCATCACATGCGGAAGCATCAGCTGTCTAATCTCCTCTGTTAAATTTCCAGCGTAGACTGGTGCAATGCTATCTCTAAACTTTTAACAGAACTGAGAAACTCTCATATTCCATTGTTCTGCAAGTTTCTCAACCTTAAAATTCTGGCGATAATTTTGCTTAATCCAGCTATTTGCTTCATAATATCATCAAGCAATTTCATATGCAATATACTCATGATCAAATTCATAACCTAATTTTTCAGCCAATCGAACTGAATCCGTATTTTGAGCATCCCAACTTGGATAAAGACCTTCCGCCAAACAATTTCGTATCAGTGCCGAACATGCAATCAATGCCAAATGTTTTCTTCTCTCTTCTTCTGCTGTATCTACCTCGATTTCAATTCCATCATTGTATCTGGTATAGGAAGACGCCCCAGAAACGATCTCACCCTCTTTTATTACTACCATACCTCTTCCTATTTTCAAATATTGTTCCTTATTTTCAAAAGAAGAGACAAAATCTACTGCAATCGGATTCGTTAAACATTTATCATATAGATCCGAATCAATTTTTGCTAACTCATATCCTTTTGGAAGCTGTTCTATATTTCGTTCTAGTGTTTTCTTGTCAAATCTTGTATTTTTTTTAATTGCATATCTAGTAACCTTCTTTCCGTTTGGAAAGCATTTTTCAATCAACTCTTCCCACTCTCCATTTTGTGGTACCAAAATAGCAAACCCTTCTGGTTTCTTTTGAATAAGCTCCCTATTTGTTTTTCCTGCGTAAAAAGCAAAACATCCCACAATAGCGACTGCAGATTTTGGATTTTCAAAATCAGTAACATAAATATGTCCCATTACCTTTTGTAAACAAGAATAAATCATTGTTTCTTGCCAACCTTCAAAAATTGCTTTTCCTTTTTCAGAATCCTTTAATTCGTAGATCACTTTCTTTTCCTCCAGAACGTTTCTTTTTTGATTATATACAGAAACGTTCTGGAAATCAATTGAAAATTATTTTTCCGTTTTTTCTCCGGATAACTGCTTATAGACCTGATTGACACCAGTTGCTGCTAAACCAGACATAATACCGACAGCAATTGCCGTAATAATATCCTGAGCCGGATACTCTGGAATCCAATATAAACCAACAACACCTAGAATACCTCCAAGTACCCCACAAATTACAGGAAGCCACTTATTATCAAGATTCGTGGCCTTTACTGCCTGTGCAGCCAAATAGCAGATGACTGTAATACCTGCCACACTTGCAATTCCAAACTCCATCTCTTACCTCCTCGACTTTTCTCCAAATTTTCAAGTCAATGGTTACTGCTTTCATTCATGTCCATATAGCTCTACACTTTCTTCTATTTTATAAATACGCTCACTTAACTTATTATGTTACTTCCCTTCTCGAAAAATGGGAAAAAATAGAGCATACAGATTTCTCTATATGCTCTGAACTCACCAACAAACACGTGCCTTCTCTTCCACAAAATATCCCATCAACTTTTCCCTTTACTTTTCTTCCTATGTTCTACAATTTTACGGTTAATTTTATCAGCTTCTTCCTTCTCCAGATACCATCTTGCGACATATGACAACACATCAAAAAAAAGCTGTAGAAATTACGAGTGTCAGGAGTCTTACTTGCGATATCAATTCTTTTCACGGATTCAGGCTTATTTTTTGCCAACCCTCTGGCAGATACTTCTTTGTGTTTACAATCATTTTTCTTAAAAGCTTGTCTGCATCCGCACTGCTACAGGTGACAAGAGGATCGCGACGAAATGCGCGAAGCATGATCTCGTAATCACATGTGAGCGCAGCCTTTAAGACATCCTCATGGTTCATCACATGCGGAAGCATCAGCTGTCTAATCTCCTCTGTCAAATTTCCAGCGTAGACTGGTGCAATGCTATCTCTAGAGAATACTGCATTTGTCTCCACAACTGCCGATTTGGGAAGATTCGGAATTTGACCTGCTGTATTTGGAATATTGACATTACTGATCACACGTGTCAGTCCACACAAAGCCTTTATCAAAAGGATTCCTTCCTCACCGGATGGATTTAGCTCAACCTGCTCCTCACCAGATACCAATCTTTTACTCTTTTCCAGACGCTTTTTCAGATCTTCTTTTCTCCATGTAACTGTTGTCAAACCAAACTTCCATGAGGCAACCGTCTGTGGATCTTTCAAATAAATCGGTGGCATGAACTCTGCCAAATGGCGATCTCCTGCTGCAGCAATCCATCCATATTTTTGGAATAAATCAAATTTAACACGGTGTGCACATGCAAAGGTGGAATTCATCCAGTTATTGTCCTTTTCCTCAAAGCCTTCTTCAAAATAAGTCTCGATAAAGTGGCGATACACTGGAAATAGATCAATTCCCTTGTAGGAAGCACGATCAAACCAAGTGAAATGATTTAATCCCAGTACATTTACGACAATATCCTCTCGTGCGATATTGGTTAAGCCAAGCTCTCTTTCTGCAATTTGTGCCAGAAGCTTTTGCGTTCCAAATACCTCATGGCAACAGCCAAATGCCTTGATTTCTGGAAATACATGATACAGTGTCTTTACGCATAGAGACATCGGATTCGTGTAATTAATGACCCATGCCTTCGGTGCATAATCACGAATTGCCTCTGCAATCTCAACAAACATTGGAATCGTTCTGAGTGCACGAACCATTCCTCCCGGTCCTGCCGTGTCACCAACCGACTGATAAATTCCATACTTTTCCGGCTCATGCACATCCGACTCCATCTCATCAAAACGTACCCGGAAGAATCGAGATTACAACAAAATCACTGCCCGTAAGTGCCTCTGCAAGTGTATCTGCAACAACATACTTCCATTTTCCAACTGCCTCTGGTCTTTTGGTAATCCCGTTTCCAATCACCTCATTTGCCTTCGCTGCTTCCTTGTTAATATCGTACAAAACGATGGTTCCGCCAAGCGCTGGTTCTAATGCCAAATCGCGCATGAAGGTCCACGCCCATCCTCTTGATCCGCCTCCAATATAGGCGATGCGAAGATCTTTTACTGCATTGTCTTTGTAAATCATAGTAAATCCTTCCTTTCTTTTATTTGATATTTATTTTCCCTTGTCAACTGTTTCTTTAGTTGTTATTATAAATGCAGATCTATTTATTTTCTTGCTGTTTTTTGGCTTTTATGCCAAGAAATAAAACAATATTGACCTAATCGTCTAGTTTTAATTGATTAGTTTTAAAGGAGATTTTTATGGATACAAACAATACAAAAAATTCTCAAACCTACGAATTTCCACCATCACCATATGTCACTTATTTTGAATTAAAGACAAATCATTTTCAACTTGAGGAAGCCACTCGCAGTGGCTCATTTGATATGAAATACCGTCATTATCACTCTACTTACGAAATCTACTACTTATTAGAAGGTAGTCGCTATTATTTTATTGATCGAAATAGCTTCTTTGTCCAACCAGGAAGCCTTGTTTCATCGGCAAAAACAGGATTCACAAAACCTCTCCAGCTGAGCAACATTTTCATCATCGCTTCTTAATCGAAATTGAGGAAGCTGTTATGGAACATTGGTTTGATGAGATGGCCGATGGGCGACTTTCCACTCTTTTTACAGATGAAATGAGCATTTTAACTCTGACAGCTTCCGAACAAACCATCTTAAATGCCAAGCTAAACGAAATCAAAGAAGAAGCAAAAGCACAAAAAGAACTCTATCAAGAAATGATTGAATATTTGCTTCGAGAAATGTTACTTTTTTCTTTTCGAATCAAATCCAAAAACAATGCTACGCGAATTTCATCTGCTACTTTTCAAGGGGCTGAGACAGAAAAGATCCGCACAGTCAACCGTGTTGCAGGTTTTCTAGCGGATCATTACCGTGAAGCTCATTCACTTGATGAACTTTCATCACTCTTTTTTACAAATAAATATTATTTAACGAGAATTTTCAAACAAGTAACAGGCTTTACGATCTGCGAATATCTGCACATTCAACGAATCCAAAAGGCTCAAGAATTTCTGCGCACAAGCCTACTTCCCATTACAGAGATTGCACTCTTAGTTGGATTTGAAAATGTCAGCTATTTCGAGAAAATTTTTCGCCGCTACTGCACACAGTCTCCCAGAGACTATCGAATCTCACAGAAGTAATTCGGAATCGGTTAGCGTACGAACGCCTAACACCAATGTTATGCATCATATATTCAAAAAATATTTCATGTTTTTTCCCTTCTCCAACTCACTGTTTCATTTTTCAAGCAGAAATCACAGCAGATTTTCCAGTATGATGATTTTGTTTGAAATGTTTCTCACGAACGGCAGCTTATCCAGTAGCTTATAAATCGGCGCAAAGGCCGCCATCCCTTCCGTCAGGCTGTGCTCTTCCCTAAATTGAAAATCCGGCATAAGTTTTGCAAAGGCAGCGCCATTTTTCGCACCCCACACAAATTTTGCGTTGCTGGCATCAATGGATTTTTCCTTGAACCGCTTTACAATCATCGGATTCATGATTTCCACAAACACAGTTGCTTGCTGAAAGCGCCCAGAAATCACTGCAAAGATTCGCTGCACGTCCGCTTCTGACAGATACATGGTCAATCCTTCGATGATGACCAGCACTGGCACATTTTTCTCTTTGATTTCATCGCCCAGTTGTCCATGGCGGACATGGCAATCTGTGAGATCAAGCCGCTCTCAGGCAGGAGTTTTACACGCACGGCCATCGTTTCCGGCAGGTCAAGATTATACCAGTGTGCATACCCTTTCATCCGATAGCACCGGGTATCCAACCCGCAGGCAATGTTAACCACAACGCCACCGGGATGCGTTGCCAGCCACGCCGTTGTCAAACGATCCAGCACAATGGTGCGGGCAATAACGCCGCTGTGCATAGCGGTATCTTTGTCCGCAAGCGAAAAATCGTAATCGAGTCTGCTGACGATTTCCTCGGCTTTTTTATCACAAATCGCACCGCGGCCTTTGCTTTCTTTTGCTCTGGCATAGATGGTTTGAAGCATTGTTTCCGGCACACCGGTGAGGTTCATTTTTTTGTTTCGTTCTCCGACAGTCATTCTGTTTTCCTCCTTACTGTAGTTAGTTTTTTCTAACCCTTGGTGTTATGAAATGCCGCCTTTCAGCGGCATTTTTTTCTATATTCAAGAATACGCTGCGTCGCGCCTGCTGTCAAGAGATAAAATGTAAGCGTTCCAAGTACTCTTACATTCTTGGAGACTTCATTGCGGCAATCGATTTTGACTTCCCCAAATACATAATTGGTCAAGTACATTCATCAACGATTCTCCTCTTTCTGTCAGAGAATACTCTACCTTAGGTGGAATCTGCGGATATTCCTTTCTTATTTTTATTCAGTTTCCCTTTCTACTTCCAATAACTTTAAAAATGTAGAAGGCTCATACACCTTAACGGAAGATTTCGTATAATCTTTCACATTTCTGGTTACTATACAATCCATTTCTGAACGAATTGCCGTTTCCACCATAATAGCATCTTCATAATCGCCAATTTCAGAAGATATTGCCTTTCGGCAATCTAAAGAAGTAGTATCCAACAAATGAAACAAAGTAAAAAGTTTACTCAAAATCTTTCGTGTTTCTGCATCGCTATGTGTTAAACGATGTGTCAGATAATAGATATCTGTAACTGACTTTGCAGTAATATAACCCTCAAATTGCTTATTTGCAGAATATATAAAAATCTTTTGTGCTGCTTCTGCAAACGGAACACGAGACTGTAATGCATCAATGATAACACAGGTATCAACTAAAACTCTCATATTGTATTCAACCTTTCTTCCCGTGCTTCTTCCAGAGTCATATCATTTGAAAGAACACCAAATAATGACTTAGCAACATCTACTCTGTCCTGATATGGGTTAGACAATTTTGCAACAACTTTTCCGTTACGAGTAATATAAATATCCTCTGTTTCTGCAAGCATAAGATATTTGCCAAGATTAATTTTTAATTCAGTTGCGGTAATAGACATATCATCATCCCCTTTCTTGAAGAACAAATAATTATCGTCTTAAAAAGAAAATCTCTCTTTTCAATTATATTATACACAAATTGAACGATTTTATCAACAAAATCGTTCGATTTTTACAAATTTTAATATTTACCCAACTTCGGATTGTAAAAGTACCTGGCATCATGGCTTACCAGTTTAATTTTTCCATTCTTAATTTTTCGCAGTTTCATCCGCATTGTGCGCGCAATCCTGTCCTGCATGTGCCGACTTAAACTTGCGGTTGTTCTCTACCATCTCCTCAAATGTCACAGGGCGATAATCATTCACATCCACACCGGCATTCAGCACTCGTTCCCGGCGCTGAATTAACGGCCAATAATCTGAATTTGTGTCCGCATGAATATGACCATGAACCATGTACGTTCGCCCGGCATTTTTCCACGCTAGCAGCGGATAGTGGCAAATCGTCATTCCATGTACACCATCTGTTGTTTCCAGATAATTGTCTACACTGACAAAATAGTGATTCAAATCAACTTTATCCATCCAGGAGCCATCATGATTGCCCACGATCAGCCATTTCTTTCCTTTGAGCCTCTTTAAGATAGACTCTGGGTCAGAGCATCGAAAGAACATGTCTCCAATAATATAGACTGTATCATCTCCATGTACGCGTTCATTCCACGCTGTGATCAGTGCTTCGTTCATGGCTTCCACATCAGGATAAGGCCGTTCGCACATCTTCACGATATTGGCATGACCGAAATGAGTATCTGAGATAAAATAAATCATTGCGTCTCAACCTCCTATTCATTTGTATGACGACTGAAAATTTAAGAGGTCACAAAAAGAATCGTGTACTCTCTCAAAAAACCATATTCGTTTATTATGTCAAACTTTCATGCAGATGTCCATAGTTATCTCTCTATTTTAAAATTTTCCAACGTGGTGATACTAATGCAAAACAAATACAAAACAGATAATTGAAGGGAATTGTATCTCTGTAACACACTCAAGACTCGCTTCAAATGCTGTGGTTAACAGCTTATTTGATAGGTTTTCCACCTATCGGATTGCATACCCTTTGCATGACGCACGTTACTGTTTATGCGTCATGCAACGAAAGCTCTTCGGTGCAATGGTTTATTCAACAAACACTTGCCAAAATATCACCCTCGTGATATTCTCATATATAGAAAGGAATACTTTAAGGTACAAAAGAAAAAAGCCAGATAGCACAAAATACATCAGATAAGTACCGAAATTCGGAACTACATAAAATGGAGGACTTATTGATGAACGATAACTTAGAAACTGTACAATTATTACCCCTGACTTCTGATATCGTATTTAAACAGGTATTCGGTCAGGAAGAAGGTAAGCCATTTGTTGTGTTTTGACTTATACAAAGATTCCCGTTACTACAGAAGCTTTGTTCTTAAAGATGAAGAAACAAATGAAATATACAGACAAACTTTCAAAATTTCATTCTTTGAGCTGCGCAAAGCAGTCAGCGAATTATCTCAAACAAAAGAAGTTGAAACTTTTGAGCTTTCTGGCTTAACTGCAAGAGATCAATGGCACTATTTATTAACTCTGGTCAACAGGAGGTGTATGAAAAATTGATTGAAGAAAATAAAACATTTGA
>ENA-OQAZ01000555-OQAZ01000555.1-human-gut-metagenome-genome-assembly--contig:-NODE-555-length-20394-cov-4.437608_pt1 | contig 20394 bp, 17 predicted proteins | sample MGYA00242737_ERZ504531 | MGnify/ENA primary metagenome ERZ504531 (study PRJEB26092, sample SAMD00036244) | human gut metagenome | host: Homo sapiens | study: EMG produced TPA metagenomics assembly of... | reverse complement strand
CGCCACTTGCGCCCATCAGTCGTGGTAAGCTCGGCAGCGGAAAGCCCCTGCAGCGTTTCCATGCAGGTGTAGTCGTAGGTATAATCGGCGGTAAAGCGCGGATGCCTGCTTTTTCAAAGGCCTGACAGGCCGAAACGAAGCTCTCGTAATCGGTGGGCAGAGGAATACCGTACTGCTCAAAAAGGCTGCGGTTGACCACAAAGCCGTGGGCATCCGCGCAGACCGGCAGCCAGTTCACGCTGCCATCCTCGTTTTTGAAGCTGTTGAGGTAGGTGTTGTACACAGCGCCCGCCTCATTGGTCATGGCAAGGTTCATCAGGCTGTCCTTCAACGGTGCCGCATCGTGCAGCGAGAACCGGCAGCAGGTGATGATATCCGGCAGACCGCCGTTCTGCTGCAAAAACTTGTAAAAATCCAGATCGTTGTTGCCGACGATGAACTCAATGTTCACGTCCGGCAGCTGGGACTGGACATAGGGGGCATAGTTTTCGTACAGGCTGGTGCTCCACAGATACACCTGAATAGTCTGAGCGTCTTCCTGCTCCTGTGTTCGTTTCGCATTTTTTTCGCTGCATCCGGTGAGCAGGGATAGCCCCATCACCAGTGCCGCAAGCATGGAAAATAGGCGGCGCAATGTTTTTGTTTTCATCCGATCCTTCTCCTCACACTTCTTGGGCAGCCATCGTTTTGCGGTTGGCTGCTTTGGCTTACTGATCATACATCACCGCCCGCAAGAGTGTGCGCTGTAAAACCCACCCACGGAAAGGATGCCGCAATTTTTGCGTCTTTTCTGTTTTGCGCTCTCCCTCTACCGCGAAGGGGCACAGAATGACAGAGACATAAAAATATTTTACCACTACCATGAAAAATTTTCAATAAAATTTCATATATTGGTCCATAAAAGCTGTGTGGGATTACAATAGATGTGTCACAAAGTGAAAAAAGACGAATGAGCCGTTCTGTGGTACAGTTAAATTGCTACACCAAACATCACAGAAACTGCCGTTCAGGCATAAGAAATAAAGCACCCGCAGCAATTTGCTCACCGGAGATTCAAAACCTCTGTGGCGCTTGCTGTGGGTGCTTTTGCTTTTGGGCGCTGTTTATTTCAGTACATCTGCAAGGACCTGCAGCAGGTGCGGAATATCCAGCGGCTTTGCAATATGGCCGTTCATACCGGCCTTCAGTGCGTTCTGACGGTCTTCCTCAAAGGCATTTGCCGTCATTGCAAAGATGGGGATGCCAGCCTTTGCGGCATCCGGCAGCGCACGAATCTGCGCGTTGCCTCGTAGCCGTCCATGTTGGGCATCTGGATGTCCATGAGGATCAGTCATACTGTCCGTCTGCCGCCTGCTTCATCTTCCGGACGGCGATCTCGCCATCCTCGGCAGATTCCACCTCAAAGCCCGCTTCCTTCAGGATCTCCACTGCGATCTCACGGTTCAGCTCGTTGTCCTCCACCAGCAGGATCTTTTTCCCTTTGAAGGCCTCCGCGTTCAGCTGCACCGGCCTGCAGGCAGGCTCTGCACCGAACGGCTCTGCCAGCACTCTGCGCAGCTCCGAGAGGAACAGCGGCTTTTCACAGAAGGCGGTAACACCGGCCGCACGGGCTTCCTCTTCAATATCGGCCCAGTCGTAGGCGGTCAGGATGATGATGGGGCGGCTTTTTCCAATCACCTTGCGGATCTGCCGCACGATCTCGATGCCGTTCATATCGGGGATCAGCCAGTCGATGATGTAAACGCTGAATTCATCCCCCTGCTCCATGGCATACCGGGTGCGGATCACCGCTTCCCTGCCGGAGATCGTCCACTCCGGCCGCATCCCGATCTTGGACAGCATGGTGCTGACGCTCAGGCAGGTGTCGGTATCGTCGTCCGCCACCAGTGCCCGCAGCCCTTCCAGCTGCGGGAGCTGCCTGAGCTCCACCTTTTGTCCGCTGAGCGCAAAGCAGAGATTCACGATAAACTCGCTGCCCTTGCCCGGCTCGCTCTCAATGGCGATGGTGCCGCCCATCAGGTCCACAATGTTCTTGGTGATGGACATGCCGAGGCCGGTACCCTGAATGCCGCTGACGGTGGAGTTTTCCTCACGGGCGAACTCCTCAAAGATGTGCTTCTGGAATTCCTCACTCATGCCGATGCCGTTGTCCTTGATGCGGAACTCATAGCAGGCCCGGCCCGCAGGCGCACCGTTTTTCTCAGCAATGCGAATGCTGATCATGCCACCTGTGGGAGTGAACTTGATGGCATTGGACAAAATGTTCAGCAGGATCTGGTTCAGCCGCAGCGGGTCGGTGATGATATCCTCGTTCTCCACATCTATGGTATCAATAAAAGCGACAGCCGCTTTGCCGAAACATTGGGCTGAATGATGGAGCGCACATCGTGGACGAGGTCCGGCAGATGCACCGCTTTTTCCTCGATCTTTACCTTTCCGCTCTCGATGCGGCTCATATCCAGCACATCATTGATGAGGGAAAGCAGATGCTGGCTGGAGGTGGAGATCTTTTTGAGGTAGTCCAGCACCTGTTCCCTATTGTCGATATGGGTCGCAGCCAGCGAAGTGAAGCCGATGATGGCGTTCATGGGGGTGCGGATATCGTGGCTCATATTGAACAGGAACTCCCGCTTGGCGCGGTTTGCCGCCCCCTCGTGCTGAAGCGCGATCTCCAGCTTGCGGTTCTGTTCCTCCAGCTGGGTCTGATACTTCCTCTCCTGCTCTTTTTTCTGCAGCTCCATCTCCTGCACGGAGCGGCGGCGCAGCAGCTGAAGGATCATTACAAGCAGGATGTAGCCGACCAGAACCGTCAGGATCAGCAAAAGCGCCTCCCGGAAGATTATTTTTTCATCCGTGTACGCATAGAGATCGAAGGATCTGCATGGCAGAACATCCCGAAATAGCAGCCGGAGCCGTTCCAGTCCCGGGTATGGGTCAGCTTCTCTGCGGCCCCGGCTTTGCGGATCCCCTGCGCCAGCGGACTGCCTGCAACATCCTGCCCAATCAGCTCCGGGCGGTTTGCGGCAACGACCTGATTGTTCTGCACGATGAACAGCGTGCCGCTGGTTTCTGCCGGGTAGCCATCCAGTATGCTCTGGATGGACAGCGCCGTTTCCTCCACAAATTCCGCCGGGGTGTACCGGTAGGCAAGCAGGAGCAGCTCTGTGCTTTCTGCCCGGTGTGCCGCAACATCCACAGCAGAGCCATCTTCCAGCAGGACGCGCTTCACATAGGTCTTTCGCGGGTAAGACAAAACGTCCAGAACAGCGTCATTTTTCAGCTGGTCGCCAAACCGGTCATAGCCGATGCCGTTGGTCGTGGACTCGCACCGGAGCGTGCCATCCGGTCCCAGAACCGAAATGCCGGTGAGCCAGAGCTTTTCTGTCTGCCTGTTCAGGCACTGCGGGTCGGAGAGGTCAAGAGCAGGATTCTCTGCCAGCTGATGGACTGCGACCGCCGTGCGGCGGAGTGCCTTTGCCGTGATGGTATCGTTGTGCTTTTCAAAGCTGGTGGACTGGGATTTGACAAACTCAAGGGTCTGGCAAAAGCGTTCCTCTGCTGTGCGCATTGCCCGCCAGCTGGAGAAAAAAGCAACACCGGCCATCAAGAGCACGCCGATGATCAGATAGGCTGTCCATATCCTTTTATCCGGGGTGGTTCTGTTTTTACGCGCCAATTGTGTCCACCTCCAGATACTGCGAAGCATTTTCAAGGTATCGGCCAACGATCCGCTCCAGCGTGCCGTCCGCGCGCATCTGCGCAAGGGTATCGGTCAGCTGGCTGTCCAGCCCGCGGGTGTCGTTCTTGGCAAAGGCGATGCCCAGCCCGGTGACCAGCAGCGGTTCCTCCAAAATGCGGAAGTCTACGGCATTGTCCTTCATATATTGCAGGATGCCTGTCTCGTGGGCGGCGATGCCGTCCACATAGCCGCAGGCAGCATTGCGTACTGCACACTGCGGTTTTCGATGCTGAACACCTCCACCGTCTGCGGGATGCGCGGGTCGGAGCCGCTGAGAAAGATCTCCTCCGGCTTGCCGGTGCTCTGCACGGCGACGGTCTTGCCGGCAAGGTCGCTGAGGGATCGGATGCTGCTGTCGGCATCCACCGCAACCACCTGACGGCTCACCATGTAAGGCCCGGCCCAGCGGTATACCTCTTCGCGTCCATCCATGGAAAAGCAGCCCCAGATGCAGTCGATGGCACCGCTTTCCACAAGATTTGTTTTCTGCTCCCAGTTGATCGTTTCAAACCGGGCAGCATACCCCATGCGACGGAACGCCTCGGTGGCGATCTCCACATCGATCCCGGTGGGAACACCGTCATTATTCAGATAGATATAAGGTGGATAGCTGTCGCTTCCCACAACGATTTGTGCAAGACCGCTGTCTTTCGCTTCCTTTTCTCCGCAGGAAGTCAGACTGCTTACGGCAGCAGCTGCCGCCAGCAGCGTGCATCCGTTCAGGAATGCACGGCGTGAGATTCTGTGTTTCATTCGGGCTTTTTATACTCCTGTTTTGATTGCATCCGCAGCTCAGTTGTGCTGCTGTAATTCTTCTTTCAGGGCAGCTTGGATATCCGTCAGGCATTGCAGCAGAAGCGGCTTCCTGTTGATGAAGTTTTTCCAACAGCTGCTGCTCACGCGCTTTGTAATATTCCTCGATCTCGGAAAGTGTATTCACGTTCTAAGCTTCTCCTGCATCATTTACATCGCTTGTGTGCTCCCTCTGCGGAAACGCGCTTGTCCGCTATTTATTTTCGGGGGGATAACACGAAAGCGTTTTACCGTCTGCTCCAGCGCAGCAATATCCACAGGTTTGGACAGGTGCTCGTCCATGCCGGCTTCCCTGCTCTTCTGCATATCCTCAAGGAAGGCATTGGCGGTCATGGCAAGGATGGGAATGATTCTGCCCAGCGGGTTTTCACCGCTGCGGATGCGGCGGGTGGCTTCCAAGCCGTCCATCACAGGCATCTGCACATCCATCAGGATCATGTCGTACTCGCCGGGCTTTACGCTGGCAAAGGCATCCACGATTTCCTGACCGTTGGAGCAGATGGTGCAGCTTGCACCATTGGCTTCCAGCAACATTTCCAGAATTTCGGCGTTGATGGCGTTATCCTCGGCGCAGAGGAACTTCATGCCGGACAGAGGAGAAGTTTTTTTCTCTTCCTCCGGGAGTACCTGTGCCTCTGGCACCGCATCTGCTTCGGCATCAACGGGAAATTCCAGCACCACCTCAAAGCGAGTGCCCTTGCCGGTGGTACTCTCCACATTGATAGAGCCGCCCATCAGGTCCACAATGTTCTTGGTGATGGCCATACCAAGGCCGGTGCCCTGCACCTTGTTGGTGCCGGAGCGTTCCTCGCGGGTAAAGGGGTCAAAAAGGGTCTTCTGGTAGGCCTCGCTCATGCCAATGCCGTCATCCTGCACCACAAAGCGGTATCGGGCGTAGTGCTCGTTTCGGGGCAGCTCGTCCACCTCAAACCGGATATGCCCGCCGGTGGGCGTATACTTGACTGCGTTGGAGAGGATGTTCATCAGCACCCGATTCAGACGGTTGGGGTCTGCCAGCACATTTTCGTGCTGCAGATGGGTGTTTACCGTAAAGGTCTGGCGGCGCTGGCCTGCCTGCTGGCGGATGATGCTGTCCAGCTGGCTGATCTGCTGGGGCAGATTCATTTTTTCCACATTCAGGGTGGTCTTGCCGCTCTCGATGCGACTCATGTCCAGAATATCGTTTATGATGCCCAGCAGCAACTGGCCGGAATTTTCCAGCTTGTCCAGATGTTCGGCCAGCTTTTCCGGCTGGTGCAGCTCGTTTTTCATCAGAGTGGTAATGCCGATGATGGCGTTCATGGGGGTGCGGATATCATGGCTCATGTTGGCAAGGAAGTCCGTCTTAGCCTTGCTGGCGCGCTCGGCGGACTGTAACGCCTCTGCGGCAATGTCCTGTGCCTGCCGCAGCTCATCGTTTACCTGCGTCAGATGGATGTTGTATTGCTCCAGACGGAGGTTCGCTTCTTTTTCTGCCTGCAGCTCCTGCTGCTGCTTTTGCCGCAGGAGAGACCAGCCGACAAAAACTGTTATGACCGAGAACACCATTGCAATGACGATGATGAGGACCATGACGATGGTGACCAGCTTCTGCGTATTCACGGCCACATATTTTGCCGGAACAAGGAACGCCAGTGTCCACTGAGCGTTTTCCATCTGCTTCAGGGCGTAGAAATACTCGGTGCCGTCCAGCACGGCGTTGGAATAACAGGAACCTGTGCGGTCAAGCCGCTCCTTTGCCTCCGCAAAGGAAGAGCCGTGCAGATAGGACATCCGGGAGAGCACGGTGTATACGTTGTGTCCCTTCAGCAGTTCGGTATCGTTGGCGTTGAACAGCTTGAAACCATCGTCATCCAGCACATAGACGCTGTTGTTATTTTCGTAGGCATCACAGCGGAAATAATCGTTCAGCTGGGTCATGCTCTGCGAAATACCAAAGTAGCACAGGGTGATTTCTTTTTCTCCGCTTTGCAGTGTGATGGGGGTGGAGAGCTGTTCCAGGAACACCATCCGGGAGTCGTCCACGGTCAGCGAGTTAGAAACGTAGCTGACCCGCTGCGGTGCGCTTTCCAAATACTTCATTCCTCGCAGCAGCCCCATGCGGCCATTCTCAGTATAGTAATGTCCGGCAGAGTCCACGGCAATCAGTTCGATCTGTCTTTCATGGTAATTGGAAAGCTCCGACAGCTTTTTCAGATAGCGATAGAACTCGGTATCGGTCTTTAACGGAGTGTAGTACAAATAATTGCATTGTACATTCACCTCGTCCCAGTGGGTGTCGATCACATCCTCTAGACTGCGGAACATCTGGTGGGTGACCTCTTCCATCTGGTTCAGCCGCTCATGGTAGACAAGGTTCTGGATGTAGGTCTGGCTCATGATAAAAAGGGTCAGGATGACCGCAACAATGACAAAGCCGGTGCCCCAAAGCAGCTTTTTATATAGGTTGTTGTTCACATCTGGTATCTCCTGTCCGTTCTGTTTCAGACGCACCCTAGCTCCATGCGGTATCTGCCCGGCTGATGGTGGTGTATGCACCAAAGAAGGCTTTTGCAGCATCCATGCCCACCACGCCGCTGTCTGTGACCGTGGTCTCCGCAGCCAACTGGTCGCTCACACCGCAGATGGCAACCTGATAGGTCTTGCCCGCATCCGGCTGCACCGGGCTTACCAGCACATAGGGGTAGCCCTTGCCGTTGCCGTAGGCATCGTAGCCCGTGGCCAGCAGGTCGTTGATCTGCTGCCCGGTCAGGGTAACGGTCTGGATGGTGCGGTTCCAGCCGGTGGGCAGGATCACCGAAAGGTCGTAATCCGTAATGCCTTGGCGTACAGCTTGGCAGCTACGCCGTGATGGTTCTGATCGGGTGGGGTTGCCGGGGATCCATGTGCTCAGCGACACCAGCGCAAGGTCGCTGCCGGTAGCCTGTGCAAAGCAGCGGCCCACCAGCATGGCGCAGTCCTCCTGCGAAAGCTCCTCCGTAACGGTAGTGATGGTATCCGGGGTGTTGTTCACCACACTATCCTGATCCTCGTCCAGCTGACGGATCACATCCTCCATGGTGGCATTGCCCTTCATGAAGTCCAGCATTTTAAGGCCAGTGGTCACGATGGTGTTTTCCCAGCCGGAATAGATAAAGGGCGCGGTGTTGCCTGCATTCAGGGCATCGGCGATGTCGGCATAGTAGGTGCCGTCCGCTTTTGCGTCCTTGAAGGGCAGCAGGCTGCTTTTCAGCGCCGTTGCGGGCTGCAGAGCGCTGGTGCCTGCAACGGTGGAAAGCACACGCATCACCTTGAGCGCATCTTCCAGCTTCTGGGGGTCCTGCTCCAGCTTTTTATTCAGACCGTAGAAGCGGTTCACATTCAGCACAAAAACGTTCTGGGTGCCGTCCTCCGAGAGAAACGGCATCAGCCCGTATTTATCGGCGTTGCCGTCTGCCTCCACGATGCCGTTGGTGCCGCCCATCAGAAACAGGGTGTTGCCCTCGATCATCCTCTGCCGGGTCACATTGTCGTCAAGAGCGTCGCCGGTGTCGTTCAGCATCCCGATGTCCTTCCACTTCTGGACATAGGCCATCGCCTGCATCATGCCGGGGGTATTGCTGACATTCGCCTTACCGGACAGATAATCCCGCTGCCACAGCCTGCCGTCCAGTGTGCCGAGGAAATCGCGTCCGCAATGTTGCACAGATACTGGAAACCATAGCCCGGATACTGGATCTGCGGCAGACAGAGATCGACCCCGGCTTCCTTTGCCTTTGCAGCCAGTTCTTCCAGCTCAGCGAAAGAATTGGGCAGCTCCCAGCCGTATTTTTTCAGCAGGGTCTTGTTGTAGGTGATGCCGTAGCAGTTGTAGGTCGAGGGCAGCAGGTAGATGGCACCGTTGTCGAACACGTCCTGCAGACGGGACTCCACATAGTTATCCGTAAAATCGTAGCCGGAAAGGTCCAGCAGTTTGTCGGAGACAGATCGATCCGGGGGTCGTAGTAGGTCAAGGTGCAGACGTCCGGCAGGTCGCCCGCCGCAAACATATTCTGCAAACAGGTGGTGGTGTTATCGCCGCTGTAGGGCACGACCTCGATGTTCACTTCCGGGTAAACGCTGTGTACCTGCTCAATAAAGGCTTCTATCTCCTTATAAGGTGCCATAAAGGTGATGGCTTCGTGCACATCGTCTTTTTTAGCCGTTTCGGTCTTACCGCCGCCGCAGGAGTCAACGCCGCCGTGGCTGCCGTAATGCCGCAGACCTGCAAAAAAGAGCGGCGGGAGATCTTTTTCATCATATAAATATACCTCCCTCACATTGTCGGCAAGTGCAGTAGCGCAGTGCTGCCCTAGCTATTCTTACACATCCCATAGGAATCCACACACCCGCAGCCTGTCCGCATGGCTTTGCGCCGAGCTTCCATAAAATAACATTATTATTGTACCATTGCAACAAAAGTGTTTCAAGTTGTTTTTGAAGGCTTTTACATACGAAAGAACTTTTTATATCTGATTCTGCCTTTTGCATGGCATAAAATGCAAAACGACCCATTGAGGAAATAATCGTAGATGGTTAGCATGAATGGAAAAAATGTGCAGGCTCATCATCAACACTAAACCACCCAGTGTGAAGAAGAGCTTTTCACATCCGGTGGCTGCGTGGATCAGCTGCTGCCAAAGGCCCTTTTTCTGCATAAACAAGATCCAGCCCATGGAGGCAATGTAGGCCATGCCGACACCGAGATGACTGAGCATTATTTCCATGTTCTACAACACCGGCACCCGGCTGGGCTTATCCACGAACTGAGGCTGATGCAATGCTACCTGATGCCGGACGAAACCGCCCTGCGGGAGCTGTCCGAACAGGTCATCGAAAAACTGAAACTGCTGACCGATGCGGAGTTTGCCGAACTGGAATTTCCACTGGACTGATCTTTGCCGCCTGCGGGCGGCGTACATAAAGTATTTTGTTCTTCCAAAAGATATGCTATAATCAAATTAGACAAAATTTCTCTCTTCAAGCGATTTCTCCGCAATTTTCCTGTGGCTCTGCTCGTATCAAAAATAAGGGACCGATTTTTAATTGTCAGAACGGAGGAACCATTATGGCAATCCTTGAAAAGACCATCCGAAACAAGAATTTTGACAAACTGCTTCGGAAGCTGGAACAAGAAATCCCGGACAGCAGTTGGTCGGCAGATTTAGAGGCAGGCAGTGATTTCAAAGAGGGCGATGCCCGGTGCAGTGTCCGTGTGTTTGAACGGTACAGCATGATGGGCGGCAACCGCCTGAGTCTGACACTGACCATGTTCCAGAATGGAGATAGCCCGATTCGGCTGTCTGCAATTACAGCGGGCGGCAGTCAAGCGGTGTTCTTCAAGGTGAACACCCTCGGAGAAGAATCTTTTCTGGACGATGTAAAGGACCTGCTGGAAGAAATTTTGGAGGAATAAGATGTTTTACGCTGGAATTGATCTGCTGTTCAGTATCCTGTTTCCCATCCTGTTCCTTGTGGTTTTGGGCATGATCCTGTGTGCCATCATCGGAAATATCAGCACATGGAATAAGAACAACCATTCACCGCGGCTGACCGTTCCGGCAACGGTGGTGGCAAAGCGCACGGAAGTTTCTCGCCACCGTACGGATAATACGATGACGCATACGTTCACGACCTATTATGTGACCTTTCAGGTAGAGAGCGGCGACCGAATGGAGCTTACCGTAAGTGGTTCGGATTACGGAATGCTTGTGGAGGGCGACATTGGAAAGCTGAATTTTCAGGGCACCCGCTATCTTGGGTTCGAGCGGAACTAAGCGTTCTCCTACATTATATAGTAAGGAGTACTGTATGAACGATCTGTTTATCCAAGGGCTGACCATCGACTGGAACAGAGTTCGCCCATACAATTATGTTCGTCAGATTCCTGCCATCAGTGGAATCGACACTTTTACATTCCATAAGCCCATTACGTTCTTTGTTGGCGAAAATGGAAGTGGAAAATCTACGCTTCTGGAAGCAATCGCTGTTGCTTACGGCTTCAACGCAGAGGGTGGAACGAAGAACTATTCATTTTCCACATACAACTCCCATTCGGAACTATGTGAGGCTATGACGATTTCCAAGGGGTATCGCAGACCAAAGTTCGGGTATTTTCTCCGAGCAGAGAGTTTCTATAATGTAGCCACCAAGGAAATCGACTATTCCGATGACGATCATCCCTCCAAAGGCTATCACCAAAAATCACACGGTGAAAGTTTCCTCGCCATTGCGCAGGACTACATGGGTGCAGATGGAGTCTATATTTTTGACGAGCCGGAAGCCGCTTTATCCCCGCAGCGGCAGCTCACGTTACTGATCAACATTTATCGGTGTGCCCAAGAAGGGGCGCAATTCATTATCGTATCACATTCACCCATTCTCCTCGGAATGCCTGATGCTGAGATTTTTAGCTTCGACAATGGCACGATTCATCCTTGTCAGTATGAAGATACGGACAGCTACGTTATCACCAAAACATTTGTAAATAATCGGCAGCATTTTTTGAACCAGCTTCTGAACGAAGAAACGTAATGCCGGGAAAGGACATTCCATATGAATGATTCTACGTTGAAAGAGCTTTGGCAGCAGGTCGCTGAAAAGAAAAGCTGCGAAGCAAAGCAGAAAGAACTGACCGCCCAGAGAGATACGCTTGCTGACCGCCTGAAAAAGCTGGAAAAATCCAAGCTGGCAGAGCAGGCTGATGTGGACCGTCTGGAGGGACACAGCCTTGCCGCATTTTTCTATCAGGTCATCGGAAAGATGGATGAAAAGCTGGACAAAGAACGGCAGGAAGCCTATGCAGCCCGTGTCAAGTACGATGCGGCTCTCCATGACCTTTCTTCCGTTGATGCTGATTTAGCACAAATTCAAAATAGGTTGGCACGGCTGTCCGATTGCGAAAGGCAGTATCAAGCTGCTCTTTCCGAAAAAATCAAAAGCATCAAAGCATCTGCCCACCCTGCCGCACAGCAGGTTGCGGAAAGCGAAAGCCGTATTGCCGCGCTGAAAGTCCAAAAACGGGAGCTGCTGGAAGCTATCAACGCCGGAAAGACCGCCCTGCATACGGTCAATGAAGTTCTGGAAACCCTCGACAATGCCGAGGGCTGGAGTACATGGGACGTAATGGGCGGCGGTTTGATGGCCGATCTTGCCAAGTATGAGGAACTGGACGATGCACAGGAACAAATCGAACAGCTCCAAGTGGAACTGCGGCGGTTCAAAACTGAACTTTCCGATGTTGAAATCACCGCAGACCTTCAGGTTACGGTGGACAGCTTTCTGAAATTTGCAGATTTCTTCTTTGACGGCCTCTTTGCAGACTGGGCGGTTCTGGATCACATCAATCAGGCACAGAGCAGGGTGGAAAACACCAAGGATCAAATCAAGCGAGTTCTTGCACTTCTGAAAAAGATGCGCGAAGATGTTGATGTCCAAATCGCTGACGAAAAAGAAAAGCAGGAGCAGCTTGCGGTGGAAACTGAGCTGTAGGGTTGGAGAGATTACTTTGTGTGCTCGGCGCAACTCGATAAATGAATATTAACACGGAGATGTGATCATATGAATAATAGCCCACGAAAACATGCTGGTATTTCTTGGTTCATTTTAGGGACAGGGATATTGCTCGCAGTAATTGGAGCAATGACCGCAAAAGTGTATAAAGTCAACCCATGCCTTTTGATTGGGGCATTGGTTATTATTGGTGGCATTGCGTATCATCTTGTCATGGTGAAGTGTCCTTATTGCGGTCATTCACTCGTTGGATATAGCCAATGCCTGAAGAATGCCCGAAGTGCCATAAAAAATTTGAATAATAATCGATCTTTATTACATCCCTTGCGGCAACCCTAAAACGGTTGCCCGCTATTTTTATACCCTAAAATCTGAAAAAGGAGGAACGCTATGTCAAGCAAAACCGAAGAATATCTCGCCCTTGCCCAGCGCACAGCCAACGGCCTGACCCGGTATTGGGAAAGCTGGACGGACTACCTGACCACCGCATCCCGGTTGTACAAGTACTCCTTTGCGGACCAGCTCATGATCTACGCCCAGCGCCCGGATGCCACCGCCTGCGCCGACTATGATGTTTGGAACAGCCGGATGAACCGTTATGTGCGCCGGGGTGCCAAGGGCATCGCTCTGCTGGACGAATCCAGCGGATTTCCCCGGCTGCACTACGTTTTCGATGTGTCGGACACCGGGGTGCGCCGCAATTCCCGTGACCCGGAGGTGTGGCAGTTCAACGATGACCTGAAACAGCCGGTTTCGGAAATGTTGAGCAAGACCTACGGCATCAGCGGAGAGCGTGTCAGCCAGCAGCTTGCCGATGTTGCCGGAAAACTGGTGGCAGATTACTGGGACAACAACGGCGGGGACATCCGTGCCATCGTTGACGGTTCGCTGCTGATGGATTATGATGAAGCCGGGGTGGAGATGCAGTTCAAAAGCGCTGCTGCAATCAGCGTCACCTACACGCTGCTGGAACGCTGCGGCTTTGAGCCTGCGGGCTGGTTCGACAAGGACGATTTCCAAGCCATCCACGATTTTTCCACCCCAGATAGTGTCTACGCCCTCGGCGCAGCCGTCAGCGACATGAGCCGGGAGGTGCTGCGGAACATCGAGCGCACCGTAAAAACCACCATTCGCCGCCGCAATGCAGAAAGGAGCCAATATGAATACGAACAGCAGGAACGTGACTTACTCGACCGTCGGGGACTACCAGCTCCCGAACCTGACCCTCAGCCAGCCGAAGATCCCGTTGGGCAAGTACGGCAGGATGCGCCGGACGTACCTGATGAACCATCGCCCGGTGCTGTACAACACGATGCTCCTGAACGGGAGCCTGTACCCGCACCTGATGGAGGTGGAGCAGACAGCAGAGAGCCGGATGCAGCAGATGATGACCGAACTGCTGAAGCAGAACCCAGCCCCGGACAAGGAGAAGAACCAGATGGGCTGGGTGAGGCACATGAACAGCCTGCGGGCGCAAACCGAGGAAATCATTCTGACGGAGCTGATCTACAGCTAAGTTTTCTGGATGCCGTCCTCCCCACCGAAGCCCAGCAAATCGAAAAAATCGACCGAGCGGAGAGCGAAAAAACGCCCTCCGCTTTTGTTTTGCCGCAGGCGGAAATTGAGAACGAACTGCGGCGGCATGGTTCAGGGTTTGCAGGCGGCAAACAGCGCATTATGGCGCTGTACCAGACCCAGCCTGACCGCAAACTCCGTGCCAAAGCACTGGCAAAGGAGTACGGCATTGGTGGGCACTCCCACGATTTTCTGGACGGGAGCCGGGGTTTTGTGAACCACGACTGGAAGGGACTGGAATTTGACCATTACCCTGACCACCAGAAAATCACCCTGAAATGGGCGCAGGTGGAAAAGTATATCGACCTGATGATCCAGTCCGACCGCTACCTGACCGACAAAGAAAAGGAACACTACGCACCGCTTGCGCTGGTCAGCGCAAAGCCGGACGCCACCCTGACCCGTGCAAAGAACCTGCTCCGGGAGTTTTGTCAGGAGGAGTACGACTCCGAGCCGGACTTTTCCGACCTGTCCAAGATCGGTATTGCCTACACCCACGCCACCGATGAGGATATTCCCATTCAAGTTAATGTGGATTTGGTGGGATACCGGGTGGAACGGTATCTGGGTGAAGTGCTGATCGACGAGCGGCAGTACGAAAGTCTGGAAGATCTGACCGAGACCGAGTTGGAGGCTCTGGACTTTTCGGAATTGATCAGCGTCACGGACGAGGAACTGGAGCACTACCACAGCAAGGCGAAGGAATACCCGGCACTGCTGCCGCTGGATGCCGCCACCGAGTACAATGCCCTGAAGGAGCAGCACCCGGATGCGCTGGTGGGCTTTGAGCAGAACGGACAGTTTGAGTTTTACGCAGATGACGCGCAAAAAGTCAGTGAACTTCTGGGCGGCAAACTTCTGGAAAAAGAAACAGCACTGGGCACCGTCCCGGTCATCGGCTTTCCCCGCGACCAGTGGGCATACCGTGCCAAACAACTGTGGCAGTGCGGCGAGAACATCTACCTTGCCGGGCTGAACGAGGACGGCACCCACCACCAGACCAAGTATCTGCACCGGGAGGATTATCTGCCGCTGGGCACTACCGTCCACATGGAAGGGCGAGCTTTCCGGGTGGATACGGTAAATTTTGATAAAGACAGCGTGACCCTGCAGGATGTGGCACTGGCAGAAATGCGGATGCCAATTTTTCGGGAAGAGCCGCTGGCTCTTGTCCGGGAATTGTACGAACAGGATGCGATGGAACACCCCCTACCCGATTACAAGGTCGGTGACAATGTTATTGTTGACCTTCCCACCCGAACTATCGAAGGAACAATCGGCTATGTGGGCGAAACGGATGTTCGCATCGACACCAGCGCACAGGGGCAGTCGTGGGATAACGAAGTTATCAATAAGCAACAATTCGAGGAGGGCTTGCGGCAGAACGAACCAAATACTACCCGGCCAGTTCGTACTGAAAAAACGGTTGCCGTATACCCCGCCAAGGAAAACAATCTGCCGTTTGACATTGTAATTCAGACGATAAGCACAGAATCGCCCACAGTCGAAGCGGAACATTCTGCACCGGAGCCTGCCGGGAACTTCCACATCACGGACGATCATCTGGCGAGGGTGGCGCAAAGCAGAAATATGCCCGGAACATCGAAGCCATCCGTACCTTGTTCAAGCTGGAAGAGGAGCACCGGGGTGCCACCGCCGAGGAACAGCAGGTGCTTTCGCAGTATGTGGGCTGGGGCGGTCTGGCAGATGCCTTTGACCCTAGCAAAGATAGTTGGGTAAAAGAGTACGCTGAACTGAAAGGGCTGCTCTCCGAGGACGAGTACGCCGCCGCCCGTTCCAGCACCCTGAACGCCCACTACACCAGCCCCACCGTGATCCGTGGCATTTACGATGCCGTGGAGCGCATGGGTTTCCGCAGTGGTAACATTCTGGAACCGTCCATGGGTGTAGGCAACTTCTTTGGAATGCTGCCGGATAGCATGGCGGACAGTCGCCTATATGGTGTGGAACTGGACAGCATCACCGGGCGTATTGCGAAAAAACTGTACCCGCAGGCTGACATTACCGTAGCCGGTTTTGAGACCACCGACCGACGTGATTTCTACGATTTAGCGGTGGGCAATGTTCCCTTTGGTCAGTACAAGGTCAACGATAAGGCGTACAACAAGCTGGGATTTAGTATCCACAATTATTTCTTTGCGAAAGCCATTGACCAAGTGCGTCCGGGCGGCATCGTGGCGTTTGTCACCAGCCGCTACACCATGGACAGCAAGGACAGCACCGCCCGCAAGCACATGGCAGAACGTGCCGATTTGCTGGGTGCTATCCGTCTGCCGAATAATGCGTTCCGTGCTAACGCTGGTACGGATGTTGTTTCGGATATTATCTTCCTGCAAAAGCGTGACCGCCCTATTGACCATGAGCGGACTGGGTGCAGTTGGGCAAAACGGAAGATGCTTTGCCATCAATCAGTATTTCGTAGACCACCCGGAGATGGTGCTGGGCGAGCTGACCACCGAAAGCACCCAGTACGGACGGGAGGAACTGACCGTTGCCCCCATCGAGGGTGCAAACCTTGCCGACCAGCTTGCAGAAGCGGAACAGCACATCAAGGGCAATTACACTGCGGTGGAGATTGCTGCCCCGGACGTCGCAGATGCGGAAGCACAGCGCAAAACGCTGCCCGCAGACCCGACTGTGAAGAATTTTAGCTATACGGTTGTTGATGGCGAGATCTACTACCGAGAGAACTCTATCATGACGCAGATCGAACTGCCCGACAACGCCAAAGGCCGTGTAGCTGGTATGGTGGAGTTGCGGCAGATCGTCAACGAACTGATTGACCAGCAGTTGAATGACTTCCCGGACGAGGACATTAAGGCATCGCAGGCCAAGTTGAATGCCGCCTATGATGCCTTTACCGCAAAATACGGCCTGATTAACGACAAGAAAAACGCCCGCCTGTTCGATGATGACAGTTCCTACTATCTGCTCTGCTCACTGGAGAATCTGGACGAGAATAAAAATCTCAAGTCCAAGGCAGATATGTTCACGAAACGGACGATTCGCCCAGAGCGTGTTGTTACCAGCGTGGATACCCCCAGCGAAGCGTTGGCGGTGTCCATCGGGGAACACGGTAAAGTAGACCTGCCTTATATGGCAGAACTGCTGGGCACTCCCGGTAACTATGAGCGCATCACCACCGAATTGTCCGGCGTGATTTTCAAAGACCCTGCTGCGGATGCTGACAACCCGGAAGCAGGCTGGCAGACTGCGGACGAATACCTTTCGGGTAATGTACGCGATAAGCTGCGGATGGCACAGCTTGCTGCGGAAAGTCACCCGGAGTTCAAGGTTAATGTGGACGCACTGACCAAGGCACAGCCCAAAGATCTGGAGGCATCTGAAATTGATGTGCGTTTGGGTGCCACTTGGCTTGCCCCCTCCATCGTGCAGCAGTTTATGATGGAAACTTTTCAGCCGCCCTATCGTATCCGCTACAACAATGCCATCACCGTTCGCTACTCCCCTTATACTTCCGAATGGCGAATCAGCAATAAATCTGCTACTGGCTTCGGTGACATTATGGCTACCGAAACCTACGGTACCCGCAGGGCCAATGCTTACAAGATTTTGGAAGACACCTTGAATTTGCGTGATAGCCGCGTTTATGATACCATCGAGGAGGATGGGAAAGAAAAGCGTGTGCTGAATCAAAACGAAACCACCCTCGCCCAGCAGAAACAGCAGGCCATCAAGGATGCTTTCGCTGGCTGGGTCTGGAAAGATCCGCAGCGGCGGACTCTGCTGGTGAAGAGGTACAATGAGCTTTTTAACAGCACCCGACCCCGTGAGTATGACGGAAGTCATATTCATTTTGTGGGCATGACCCCGGAAATCAATTTGCGAGAGCATCAGCGCAATGCGGTTGCCCATGTGCTGTATGGGTATAACACCCTTTTGGCGCACGAAGTCGGTGCTGGCAAGAGTTTTGAGATGGCGGCTTCCGCTATGGAACTGAAATGTCTGGGCTTGTGCCAGAAAAGTCTTTTTGTCGTGCCAAACCATTTGACGGAACAATGGGCCAGCGAATTTTTACGCCTGTACCCCAATGCAAAGCTGCTGGTCACCAGCAAAAAAGATTTTGAACCCAGTAATCGCAAAAAATTCTGTGCGAGAATTGCGACCGGTGATTATGATGCGGTTATCATCGGACACAGCCAGTTTGAAAAGATACCCTTGTCCGCAGAACGACAGGAGCGTCTGATTCAGGAACAGATGGATGAAATCGAGGAGGCCATCGAAGAAGCGAAAGCACAGGTTGGCGAGCATTTCACAGTAAAGCAGCTGGAAAAGTTGCGCAAGTCTCTGAAACAGAAACTGAAAAAGCTGCAAGGCGCAGACCGTAAAGATGATGTGGTTACGTTTGAACAATTGGGCGTAGACAGGTTATTTGTAGATGAAAGTCAGGCGTTTAAGAACCTCTACTTGTACACGAAAATGCGTAATGTCGCAGGTTTGAGTACGAGCGAGGCGCAAAAATCCAGCGATATGTTCGGCAAGTGTCGCTATCTGGATGAAATCACCGGTGGCCGTGGCGTGATTTTTGCAACGGGTACACCCCTGAGCAACAGCATGACCGAGATGTACACCCTCATGCGCTACCTTCAGTACAACACCTTGCAGCAGAAAGGGTTGACCCATTTTGATGCGTGGGCATCCACCTTTGGTGAGACCACCATTGCCATCGAACTTGCGCCCGAAGGCACCGGATACCGTGCACGCACTCGTTTTGCGAAGTTCTTCAACCTTCCTGAACTGATGGCGATGTTCAAAGAAGCAGCAGATATCAAGACCAGCGACCAGCTTCATCTCCCGGTGCCTGATGCAAAATTTGAGACGGTGGTGGTCAAACCTTCGGAAATCCAACAGGACATGGTGCAGGCGTTGAGCGAACGTGCAGCCGAAGTCCACAGCGGTTCTGTTAACCCTTCTGTGGATAATATGTTGAAAATCACGTCGGATGGCCGCAAAATCGGTCTTGACCAGCGGTTGATGAATTCCGCTCTGCCCGATGACCCCAACAGCAAGTTAAATGCCTGCGTCAACAACGTCCTGCGCATCTGGAACGACACCAAGGAGCAGAAGCTGACCCAGTTGATTTTCTGCGATATGTCTACTCCCAAGGGGGACGGTTCGTTCAACGTCTATGATGATATTCGCACCAAGCTGCTCAACGCCGGTGTGCCCGAACAGGAGATCGAGTTCATCCACAACGCAGATACGGAGAACAAGAAAGCAGAACTTTTCTCCAAGGTACGCAGCGGACAGGTGCGTGTGCTGCTGGGCAGCACTGCCAAAATGGGAGCAGGGACCAACGTCCAGACGCTGCTCGTAGCGGTGCATCATCTGGATGTAGGCTGGCGTCCGTCTGATATGACCCAGCGTAACGGCAGAATCATCCGCCAAGGAAACCAAAACAAACAAGTCTACGTTTATAATTACGTCACGGAATCGACATTTGACGCCTACCTCTATCAGACCCTTGAGAATAAACAGAAGTTTATCTCGCAGATCATGACGAGCAAATCGCCTATGCGATCTTGCGATGATATTGACGAACAGGCTCTGTCTTACGCAGAAATCAAGGCTCTGTGTGCAGGCGACCCTCGCATCCGGGAAAAGATGGATTTGGACGTGCAGGTGGCAAAATTGAAAGTTCTGCGCGGTGCCTTCCAGAATCAGAAATATCGTCTGGAGGATAAGCTGCTCAAAACTTTCCCGGAGGAGATCCAGAAACAGAAAACCCGCATTGCTGCTTTACAACAGGATTCACAGATTGCAGCAGCACACCCGCAGGACAAAGAAAACTTCTGCGGCATGACCATCAAGGGCATGGTGTACGATGACAAAAAGGCTGCAGGCGAACGGCTGCTGCTGGCTCGGCAGGAGATGCCCAATGCTGATATGATGCTGCTGGGCACCTACCGTGGCTTTGAACTGAACATTCGATTCGACAGCTTCAGAAATGAGCATCAGGCCGTACTCCGGGCAGAGTTGAGTTACCCGGTGTCGCTGGGCGATGATGCGCGCGGCAATATCACTCGTCTGGACAATGCCATCGACAATTTCGCTGACCGTATTGCAGATGCCGAAAATGCTCTGCAAAATCTTGAGCAGCAGAAACAGGCCGCAGAGGTTGAAGTGGCAAAGCCCTTCGCACAGGAGGAAGAACTGGCTGAAAAGTCTGCCCGCCTTGCTGAATTGAACGCCTTGCTGAACATCGACCGTGACCGCAGTTCCTCGCAGGATGCTCCCGAAGAAACCGAGGAAACCGAAACACCTGCAACTCGTCCGTCTGTGCTGGCTGCACTGGGGGAAAAGACCAATCAGCCGGAGCCTGTCAAACCGTTCCGCAGCTATTATGATAAGGATGGTGATGCACGATGAAAGAAAAGCGGGATGAAACCATCATCCTGCGCCTGACCAGAACAGAAAAGAACCGTATCTATGAAAAGATGTTCAGCATGGGCATCCGCAGCCTGAGTGCTTATATCCGCAAAATGGCATTGGATGGCTACTGCCTGAATCTCGACCTCCCGCAGCTGCGGCGCATGGCTTATCTGCTCCAGAATTGCAGCAACAATCTGAATCAGTACGCCAAAGCCGCCAAATGAAAACGGTCGGGTCTACGCCGCTGACATGGAGGACCTGCGGCAGCGTCTGGACGAACTGATTGACATTGGCAAGCAAATTCTTTCCAAGCTGGCAGAGCT
>ENA-OQAZ01000554-OQAZ01000554.1-human-gut-metagenome-genome-assembly--contig:-NODE-554-length-20407-cov-7.401529_pt1 | contig 20407 bp, 25 predicted proteins | sample MGYA00242737_ERZ504531 | MGnify/ENA primary metagenome ERZ504531 (study PRJEB26092, sample SAMD00036244) | human gut metagenome | host: Homo sapiens | study: EMG produced TPA metagenomics assembly of... | reverse complement strand
TTTCTTTGCGCTGCATAAGAGGCACTCAGCGCTTCAATGCTTTCCGCCTGCGTGCGTGCGCGTGCGGTAAGCGTCAGATTCTCCCTTTGAGCCGTTCATCTTTTTCATTCCAGACGATCAGCACGAACGTCATTACATCGGCAAACAGCAAAACCGCCGAAAAATAAAATAAGAACGCACCATTGATCTCGTCTTGATAATATCCGTTTTGCAATCGAGCAGTCATCGCCATTGATACCAACGATATGATGGCCGGAATTGCGAATCTGTTTTGTGAACCGTTGGTCTGAGGCTGAAAGGGATATGCTTTACGAATCGCGGCGCATCCGCAGAGAAGCAGCAGTTGATCAATCCAAAACAGCCAGCTTCTCGTCGGATTTTCAAGCGCCGATCGAACCGTATCGGCTTGAAGCATGAGCATTGCGCCGACGACAAGGTTCTCAATGCAGCAAGTCCACGAATAGAAAACAACCGTAATGGAAAGATACACCATCGGCCTTTCTTTATATAAAACAACGTAAAGCAGACAATAAATCGTTGTATTATAAAGCATTTGCCGCCCCACACCGCTGCCTATGATTCCGTAAACGGAATAAAGCCCGTTTGCTAACGGCCCGGCTCCCTCCATCAGAACGCAGTACGCGGCAAAGCAAATCCAAAACTTCCAGCCACCCAATCGGCGCGGCGAAAATGCACCGTACAGAAGAATCGCGCCCAAAAAAGCAATGGCAGAGACAAGCATTACTGCAAGATGTTCAATCATTGCCGGTTCCTCCAACGCAGATATTTGGCCTTGATGCTCGCATACATTTTCTGGCTGACCGGCAATTCCGTTCCGTCCGTCAGAATCACCCTGTCATAATTTAGCTTTTGGATGTGCGCCATATTAACAAGATAGCTGCGCTGTACCCGCAAAAAGCCGACCGGGGCAAGCTGCTTTTCGGTATCTTCCATGCTGGCGTAAAAGTAACCGCGCGACCGCGTATCCGTCAGCGTGAACAGCCGCATCACGCGCTGTCGGCTTTCCATGTACAGGATATCCTGATATTTGATGCGTAATTGTTCGCCGTTTGCGTTAAATATCATTTCATCGGCGGAATGCTGCAATTCTTCCAACGCCTTTTGGTAATAGCCGGGCAGCTTTTCTTCCAGCTCGCTTTTCAGCAGATAGCGAAACGCCTGCACCTCGTACCCCTCCAGCGAATACTGCACATAGTTGGTGACGAAGATCAGGATCGTATCAAGGTTCAGGCTGCGGATATGGCGCGCCAGCTCCAGCCGCTGTATGCGCCCATGTCGATATCCAAGAACGCAATATCGAACTGCCCCAAGGCTTTGTCCGTCAAAGCGGTAGGGTCGCAGCAGATCGTTACCGCAACGTTGCTACCGTCTTCCGGCTGATTTCTGCGCACCAGATCGGCTATTTTTTGGCAAAAGGCTGCGTCGTCATCGCAAACCAGCGCCTTGATCCCTGTCGGCATGGTTGTCGCCCCTTTCGGATGAAGTAAAATATTCTGATTTTTTTCAAACATAATACCGTGCCCCCAAAATGTCAAGCGATTTTGCTGCCAAACCGCAAAATTGCACTGTAAGCATATTTTATACGAGAATAATACGCTATCAGCGCATAGTCAAGTGGTAAAGTAAACCTACAAGGCTAAAGTGGGCGGTAGTGAACAATGGCACATCGGTATATCGGCAGAAATATTTACGAGTTGCGCAAAAAGCGCGGCTGGTCGCAGAGCGATCTGACGCGCAAGCTGGATAAAAAGGCTTCGATGATCAGCAGCTATGAGACAGACAGCAAAACGCTGTCGGTCGATACCATCATTGCCATGTCGGAACTGTTCGGCGTGTCCATCGACGAGCTGATTTATGGCGAGAACGCGGAAGTGCTTTCGACAAAACACTTGGCGGCGGAGTAAAAGCGCGCTGTTGCGGACTTATTGCAGTGGTTGACACTGTACAACGACGGCAACGACAAGGACGGGCTTGCACGGACACGATTGCTTTTGCAAGTTATAAAGGCAATGGGGCTGTAAAAAGCAAATACCAAAATTTTTAAGCAGAGCTGTACGCGGTTGCGTGCGGCCCTGCTTTTTTGGGCAAAACTCGTCTTTTGCTACATGGAACTCTTGAAATACTGCCGAAACGTGGCGAATGTGAAAACTTTTTGGTATAATGAAGTTGTTCCAAAGAACCGCCATCCACATCTAAGGCTCAAGCATCGGCGCGCAGATGCTGAACATATGCGCCCTGAAACAAACCCGATACAAGTTTCTTTCAGAATGGAGGAATACATCATGAAGAAACTCAGCAAGCGTTTTCTCACCCTTGCAATCGCCTGCGTTATGGCTATGGCTATGGCCGTACCGGCGTTTGCAGCCACAAATTCAATTTTATCTCCTGTTGGTCGCGGCAATATTCGTGTTAACGGGTATGGCATTGCGGGCACCGCGCGATTGACAGCATCTAGCAGCGTGGCGCAGAGCAAGGTTGTTCTCCAACCAGCCTCTTCCATGACTAACCAGAAGTGGACCGTTGAAGGAAGCGGCAACGAAGGAACAATTTATACGGCACAAACCCCCAGTGGCACTCGTCTTGCTGTGAACCTGTGCGCGTAGCTGTATCCTCTGGCGTTTACCCTGCAACTCTGGCAGCAACAACTGGGAATACAGATGATACCTATTTCCACTTTTCTAATTACAACAGTTATCGTTTTAGGCTTGGTTGAATCAAGCACTTACGCCGGTTATCGTCTGTACATTGATAAAAGTAGCACGACTTCGCAATACAGTGATGTTTACTTTGTGAACAGCAATAAAGATCCCAATACGCTTTGGTACTGGTCCCTTGCAAGCTAATATTGCTCTAATGTGCCACATTATTTAAAATTGCGGGGAGCAGGCATAATTGTCTGCTCCCCGCTAGTATCATATGCGTAACGCAAAGAAGGATTGACTGATTTCTTATGAAAGAAGTATTCATCAAAACACTTTCCATGGGGATCGTCCTGTGCATTTTAACTGCCTGTACAGGTAGGCCGTCACCGAGTACATACTCCAACAGTAGTGCGACTTCCTCGGATTCCAACGTAGAAGCAGATAACAAAAATACCGAGCCTACCGCGACAGGATTTAAAAATCTTACGCGCCCCTACTATTCTGTTTTGGGTTGTGGCGGAGAGAGCGGCTATTATGAAACACGTGCTAGAGACGACGGGTCCGCCAATGTCACTTACATTGACTATTCATCGCAAAAAGAAATATATTTATGTAATGCACCTGGTTGTGCTCATGACAATGAAGGATGTACTTCTTGGATATCTGCGGAGAATGCTGGCGTATTTCCCCTCATTTCAAGTGATCATCTTTTACTTATCCATCGCACCTATGGTGGAGAAGAGGGAAAGCAGTCACTTTCTCGAATTGATGCCGCATCTCTGGATGGAAGCAACCGTAAAACACTTATTACATTTAACAATGGGGAACGTCTTGGCGATGTGTTTTGTACCAACGGAGAATCCCTTATCTGCTCACTGACAACACTTGAGCAGTTGCCGGACACGTTGGAATCCACTTTTACTTTATGTATGATCGACTTAAATACGGGCGAGCGCGTGGATTTGTATGTGGAAGATACAACAGACGGAATACAGCCGGAATTTTTAGGGGTTACAGAAACCGGATATGCAGTTTTACATTCTTCTCAACAAACCAAAACTGAAAGCGATTTTCCCGGTAAGGAATGGAGCGAAATTTCCGATGAGATTGCTCGTTCAACTTTCCACCAATGGGAAAAAATTCCGATTGGCGGAAACTGTTGCGAATCTTTTTACGAATATACAGGAAACATTCAACAGCTGTTAATGGCCGATGGGCTATATTTTTACGATGTAAACACCAAAAAGCTGATACGAATCAGTGTACAAGACAGTAATATTGATGAGGTTGCCGATTTTATTTCCACAGATGGAAACAGCGCTATATAGACGGAAAATTTGATGAATGGCTTTTAATGTCAATTCGACACTATGAGCAACATCCAAATGTGGAGTATCCGGTTGCAATCGAGAGCTGTTACGCAATCAATACACAGACAAAAGAGGTAAAAGAACTAAACATCAAGCAGGAAATTGCGGAAGACCGTACAATTCCCATTATGCTTGGACAAAGTGCAACCGATCTGCTTCTCATCACGGATAGTCAAACCAATAATGTAGAGCACTATGGATTTGAATATTCTATTATAAGTAAAGAGGGATATTTAAATTCTGATGTAGCAGAATTGCGGAAAGTCTCTTTTATTGAAGATGGTTCTAATGTGTCGTAATGGTAGAACTCACCTCTCCGCGTAAAATCTACCCGCTGCCAAGCCGACTCTGGCAGGGCAAGGTAAAACTAAAGCGTCTCAGAGCAGAGTCAATACACCCCCTTGCAACAACTCCGCAACAATCCGGTGCTACCATGCGGGCAAAGCCTAAAGAGCCTGCACAAAAGAAAGCGTACATCTGCCATGCAACTGGAACTGAACAATCTGCGCAAAACCTATCTGCTACCCGCCCCGCTGCTGCACCGCCGCGGGCAGGGCAAACCGAAAATCAAACAGGCTCTGGCTGGGGTGTCGCTCACCCTCGGCCCGGGTCTGTACGGCCTTTTGGGACCGAACGGCGCGGGCAAAAGCACGCTGATCGGCATCATCACCGGCGGCTGACCGCCGATTCGGGCGAGGTGCTGTGGTGCGGCAAGTCAGCAATGGGTATAGGCTTCCGCCGCATTCTTGGCTATATGCCGCAGCAGCAGGGACTGTACGACAGCTATACCGGGCGATGCTTTCTTGCCTACATGGCCGCCTTGAAAGAAATCCCTCGAAAAGCTGTTGCAGCCGAGGTTGATCGTGTGGCCGCTGCCGTAAATTTGACCGTTGAGTTGGACAAGCGCCTTTCTGCTTATTCCGGCGGTATGAAGCAGCGCCTGCTGTTGGCATCCGCCCTGCTTGGAGATCCGAAACTGTTGATTTTAGACGAACCAACGGCAGGCCTTGACCCGAAAGAGCGCGTCCGCCTGCGCGAACTGCTGGCAGATATGGCTAAGGATCGAATCATCCTTGTGGCAACACATGTCGTTTCGGATGTGGAAACGGTGGCAACCAAAGTTATTTTGCTGCGTGCCGGCAAGATTGTGGATGCCGCGCCCGTGCCGGAGCTTATTGAAAAATATGCTCCCGGCCAAGGGCTGGAAGATGTGTACCTGAACGTGTTTGGTGAGGGAGACGGTAAATGAGCCTGTTTTTTGCTGAACTCCGCAAAGTCTGGGGTGGCAGAGTCTTTCCTGCCCTGCTGGCTATACTGGCGGCTGCCAATCTCCTACTGCTGTGGATGGGTACTCGACCCACAGCCAAACAGCCTCCTGCATCAGCCTATCGCGCAGTAGGTGCCGAGCTTTCCGATAAAACTATGGATGAAAAAGGGATCTATCTTCACGACAAATACACTGAGATAGAAAGTCTTGTGAAAATCGGGCAGTATTATCGGGAACAGGCTTACGGCGGCTATGGACTCACTCAGTATCGGCAGGACAACGCCGCTATGTTCGATGCCTATGAGCAAGAGTACACAGATAAGACCTATACTCTATTCACGGATAACTTGAACACAGAGTACCGCCTGTTCAGCCAGCTGCAAAGCGAATATGACACCGTGGCGGCCTACAGCGACTTTCTGGATGGCGTTCAGACCAAGGCATCTCAACTGTCTGGCATCTCGATTTTTCAAAATGACCGTACCGGGTACGATTTGAAAAATATCGAACGCACCGCACAGGTTTATGCCGGGCTGACCGAAACGCCCATTGATTATTTTCCGCAAAAGGCTTGTACACAGCCATCAGCTATGCGTTTACCGACCTGATTTTGCTGGCATCTATGCTCTTGCTGGCGCTGATCCTTGTGCGACAGGAGCGCGACAGCGGACTGCTGAGCCTTGTGCGCAGCCTGCCGGGCGGACGGTTGAAAACAGCCCTTGCCAAGCTGGCGGCATTTGCTGCCAGCTTATTGGTCGTTCTTACGGTGCTGTATGGGGTCAACCTTGCCTATTGCTCGGCGTCCTTCGGTTTAGGCTCGCTGAATCGCACCATCCAAAGTGTTCCCGCCCTGATGCGCTGCACCATGCAGATCACCGTCGGGCAATACCTGCTTCGGTTTTTGCTTGCCAAATGGGCGGGCGCGTTTGTGATGGGGCTTTGGGTCATGCTGGCTGCCCTTGTCGCCAAACGTGCCGCCGCCGGGTGGATCGGCGCACTGGCGCTGCCTTTGGCAATGTACGGCATTCGTGCGGCAATTCCCGCCACGAGCCATTGGAATGTCATAAAATACGCCAATATGGTAAGCCTGCTGCAAACTAACGAGCTGCTGGGAAATTATCGAAATCTGTTTTGGTTCGGCAGCCCCATCAGTCTCCCAATGGTAGAGTGGGTAACTGCCGCTGCTTTAGGCAGTATCTTGTCTGTGGCATTCTGCACTGTTTTTACAAAGGCACAGCTGCTGCCGGCAGCCAAACGTAGTCTGGCACTTCCATTCCGTCACAAAACACACGCAACCTCTGTCACTCATGAAGAAGGCAGAAAGCTGTTACTGATGAATGGTGCAGCGGTATTCTTAGCTGCATTTCTGGCATTCGGCATTTATCAGGGCGTGACAGCTGAAAGCTACATAGACGCGGACGAAATCTACTACGCCTATTATATGAAGCATATTTCCGGACCGTGGAGCGAAGAAAGCCGCGACTGGCTGAAAGAGCAGCGTAATGAGTTTGCTCCCATGCTGGAAGTGCAGAAACGCGTCAACCGTGGCGAATTGAGCAGCGAAGCACTACTGGCCTACAATTCCTTGCAACAAAAATATTCTGCCTATCAGCGTGTTCTTCAATCCAATATTAGTTACTACCTCAAGGAGAATCCCGGTGCGTGGCTTGTTTATGAGACCGGCTACAAGAAGCTGTTCGGCTTTACCGGCACAAGTGATGTGCAAGATACACTTTTAGCAGGGTTGTTGTGCGCCCTATGCTTCAGCGGTCTATTTGCGATGGAGCGTAAGGACGGCATGGATGAAATTCTGGCATCTACTCCTTTAGGCCGGAAATACACCGTGAAAGCAAAGTTGCGGCAAAGCACAGCGGTTGCGGCAGTAATAGCATTTGGAACTGTTTTGCCTCATCTATGGCAGGTTCTGCGCGACTATAGTCTCCCCTCTTTGCTGGGACCGGCAATGAGTATTTCCGACTTGCAGGCTGTCCCGAAGTTTATAACTTTATCGGATTTGCTGATTTTCTGGTTAATCTGTCGTTTCGCGGCCTGCCTCTGCATGAGCCGGATCACCTTATGGCTTGGACAGAAATTGGGGAATTTGCTGACTGCGCTCTTTATCAGTGCAGTTACCTATTGCCTGCCCGCGCTGCTGAGCCTTTCCGGAATGAAAAATGGTATCGAGTGGCTGGGATTCTATCCTCTATTCCATGCTGCAGCGCTCTGGCAAAACCAAGGCTATAACGCCAACGGAGAAAGCTACAACGCAATGTGGATTCCGATTTTTCTGGTATGCGCAGCATTCTTCCTCGCGTGGGCGATTGGTCAGGCTCTTATTGACGATTATGACATGATAGGTGTTCCAGATGAAGTACTATAAAAATCTGTCCATCGATGAAAGCGATTTCTCCGTTCAAAGGCAAGGCTGCCGCATTCACCTGACGACCACAGAATATCAACTATTCATTACGCTGCTCGACCATTCCGGGCACATCTGCTCTCGAAACTTTCTGCTGGCATCTGCATGGAACATCACAGTGCCGATTCAAACGCGGACGGTCGATGTGCATATCGCAAAGCTGCGGAAGAAACTGGATTTAGGCCCGGATGATTTGAAAACCGTAATGGGACGGGGGTATGCGCTTTCTGTATAAGAAATCTATAGAGCAAATCGCTCATTATGGGAGTCACATTATAATGAAAAGTATTGCATTGCATCTACACGGCTACCGTTGATCCACACGTCTGGATGCAAATGTTTTCTCGTGGCACATCCTATGTGGCCGACGTAGCCAATGGCCCGCCTGTATTACACTTGCTGAACGGCGGTGATGCAGACGCGGTAACAATGTGCATACCTAAATCGTTCGACATTTAACACAAAAATATTTTCAATTTCGGTTTACATTTGCAGATGATTTTTCTCTTTTTCCTTTCAAAGGGGGAAGAAGAGAATGAAATCATCTCTTTATACTTGCATTCAAGATATTCAAAATGGTGACCGTGAGCAGGCACTCGCTCTTTTGGAGAAGTTTTCTCCCCTGCTCAAGAAATATGCATTCTTCCTGCAATCAGAGGATGCGTTGCCGGATTTTCAATGTTTCTTACTTGCGTTTGCCAAGAATTTACAACTCGACAAGTTGACCATGAGCACAGATGGTGCTATTATTAGCTATATCAACAAGGCAATATATCATCATTATATCGCACTTTCTAAAGCGAAACGCCATCAGCTTCCCACTGTTTCGATTGAAAGCCAAACTGACTATGATCCTTTGCAGTTTGACACTACGTTCAGCGAATCCGATACATACAATAACCTCTTGCTGCTTGATCTTAAACGTGCGCTAAGTACCGAAGAGTATCATGTCATTTATGACCATTACTTCCGTCAATACAGTATTCAAGAAATTGCCGCCAGAGATAACAAGTCTCGGCAAGCCATAAACAAATGCAAAAAGACTGCGATTGCAAAATTGAAACGCTATTTTGGCGTCACGTCATAGCTGTCAACAACTCTCTTTAAAGTTTCTTTCCGCTTTTTCATAAATAGTTTTGAAAGAGCGCCTTGGTATCTTCTATTAATTTTTTCAACTCATACGACTATATGGAGGCTTATTATGAAAAAAAAGATTTATTTGTTAGCTGGTACATTATTTGTTCTTTCTCTTTGTTCATGCTCCATTCAAATTTCCACTGACGGCAATCATCAGGAATCATCTTCTGCAACTACGAGCAGTTCTTCCAGTGGGGGTAATTCTTCTGAAGCTCCATCAACTCCAGAAATTTCCAACCGTTCGGACATTTCTATCAGCGACTCTACAGCGGATTCTCCGAGTGCAACTCCTGATGTAATTTCATCGTCTACATCTTCGTCTGACTCAAACGAATCTCCTTCCGACACGCAGGTTTCCCCCGACACTTATACTCTTACACGCTATGATTCTATTTATGACGTTCCTTATGCAAAATTAGATTATAAAAGTTATGTTGAGGAAGATGGAGATAGTGGTCATTACACTTTAACAAAAGATGGAATTCCTTGGGTGGGTACCCTGGCACAGATCAATTTGGAGATATTTGTTTTAGCGATGGGCGCAATCTTTATATCCAATGCTTCTTGTCGTATAACGATACCTTGTCTACCGATTTCCGATGGTTCTGTGTAAACTTTAATCACTTTGATGATGAAGATTCTCATTTTTTGCCTGACGAGACAATGAACAAGCTTTTTACTGGATCCGATGGCGAGACACTCTACACCGATGATGGTTATCAATACAAGTTAAGTACTATGCCTTGGTGTCAAGATGGCACTTGCAAGAGATAGAAAATGTGCATATAATATGCCCTACTATTCTTTTATGCACTAAATATCGTTCAAAGCGCCGATTTAATGACGCTTCTCCAAATATTTTTACGCAAAAACTCCCCGCTTGTTAGGTGTTCCACCTACAAGCGGGGAGTTTTCTACCTATTTGTATTTAGGCTTTAGTTAGGAATACGGATACGATCTACGCCCAGCGTCACATGGCTAGTCTGCATAGCTTCAAGAATAGTGACCCGACGGCCTCCGTAGAGCCAGAATTGCTATTGTACGGATCAAGGACCTTAATGCCTGCAGTTGCCCAAGTGCCGCCACTTTCACCAGTCAGTTCATATGCAACGAACCAGTGCTGACGATTACCAGAGCCAACTGCATGACAGGCAACCGGAATATGATTCTTGACATAAGAGCGAATCTTCTCAATCGTCTGTGCCTCATTCAGGCTTGCCAGAGAAATGGCATCGCTGCAAGAGAAGTTATCCGGACCAGTCCAGTAGTAGCCATTGGTCTCATCATAGTAGTTCGCAAAATCAGAAATGGTGTAACTCTTATTTTTCTTCCACGATGCCAAGTCCACACCACAGCAAACCGCACAGCCATAATTGATAATCCAAGAACTATTTCCGGAATAATTCTGGTTTGCATTTACGGGCATCGTAATGGTGGTACTGCCACCCGTACTGCCGCCACCGCTGGACTGGGACGCGCAAAGCTGCCAAATCTGATTGTCTGCATTGGACGCATTTTCCCATGTCAGAGCAGCACCGCTCGAATTGGATGCCGGAGTCAGGTACAGGTTGTGGTTGATCATCTTGATGCGGTACAGATTATTAGCTGCGTCAACGGTCAAAAGGTCAATCAAAGCATCGTTAAAGTTGCCAGAGACCGGATAGAAGTCACAAACACTCCCTGCTTTGGTTCCGTAAATGTTCAGACCATACGCATTGTTGAGGTCAGAAAGCAGCTGGCAGCCACCACTGACCTTGTGAACTTTAAGACGCTGATCAGCAGAACCTGCTGCCGTATACAGTGTAGCTTTCTGGTGAGATGCGATGTTGCCATTGCCGTAGCGGTTCAGCCAAAAACTGCTGTTGCCGCGATACGGACGAAAATAGTAAGATTGCTCAAAAGTGTAAGCCATTATTTTTTCACTCCTTCATTGAATTTTGTCCTTGCACCTCGTCAGGTGCTTTTGTGAACGTTCACTAAGTAAAGAGATTACTGCACCAATTTTGTAAACCCTAAAATCAAAAAATCAGAAACCATTTATCGTGTTCGCTTTATCTACCAGTTCCTGCAGCTTTCCGGAAAGATAAGGACCGGGGCATGCCGTCGCAGCGTACATACTGTGCCAAGTCAGATTTTTACCCTTAACCAATTTTCCAAGGCCATTACGGCGGGCGATATCCGCCACCAGTGTAACCAGCGTTTGGAACGTCGTATCTGAAACAGGCCACTCCGGTGCGCCACCACTATTAGATGTCTCAATTGTTACTGCGCGGCAGTTTGCCTCCCAGTTGCCGTTCGTCCATGCCACATCACTTTCATGGACATACTGTCCGATATTCGTTTCAGAAACGCCGTAGTGGGAAGATCCTTTTCGACCTTCGCGCTGCCAAAGTGCGCCCAGAGCGTCAATGGTCAAAATGCTTGCGCAATGGTGAATCGTGATTTCAGAAATTGCCCCACCCTGTGCTTTGCGGTCTTTCGTGTAATTTCCTTCGTAAGCCGGAATAAATTTGGTTACCAGCTTCGAATCGGGAACATTAGAGACTTCTCCGCTATCACTGCCATCACTGCCGGTGCCAGGTTCCAAAATGGTGAACATCTGTTCTTCTTCGCCCGTATAGGCACTCCATTTTAGGGCAGTGCCAACAGCCGTCAGGTAAATGCTGCGGTCCCGCAGCATAAGATAATAAGTATTGGGGCGATTTTCTACCTCGACGGTAGTAATAACCGTATCAGTATCATCCGCGGTATTCAGGTGCCAAACGATGCAATTGGTGTTTCGCGTATTATAGTTCAACGCGTACCAGCCTTCGCCCCGCTGCAAAACCATTCGGACATTGCCATTGCCGCCGAAATTTTCCAACGCCCAACGCTGATCAGGATTGTTCGTACGGTTGAAAAGGTTAACTGTTTCACCGTTTTTTACGGTGCCATCCTCGTGATTGCCCAGACGTTCACGTATTTACCCGTAGCTACGTTCTGAATCTCGTAGTAATGGTTAAATTCGTATGCCATTTTTATTCTCCTTTTTTAATCTTTTTGAGCGGCCACTCAAAAAGTAAAGAGAGTAAATACTGTAAAATGTAAATCGCGTTTACATTTTGCGGCATCTACTCTCTTTGAATAGTAAATGAACAAAAGGAGAATTTATTGAGGTATGCAAACAGATTCTGTTGAAAAGGCTGCCGGTGTTGGTGCCATTGGCTTATGGGCTGCAATGCACGGCTGGCTTGGTTGGCTTGTTGTCTTGTATGCGGCCTGCATGATGCTGGATTGTCTGACCGGCACAGCACAAGCCATTAAAAATGGCGAATGGAGTTCCCATAAAGCCAGGCAAGGTTTGTGGCATAAAGGTGGGAGCATCATTATGGTTTTTGTCAGTGTCTTGACCGACATTTTGCTTGGGCTAACGCTGAATCACATTTCAGGACTTACGCTTCCTTTTAATTATGATATGCTGCTTACACCATCGTCCTGTTTTGGTACATTGTATCCGAATTGGGGAGTATTCTGGAAAACGCAGAAAAGATGGGCGCATCGATTCCTCCGTTACTAAAAAATGCTATTGAGAAAATGTGTAACAGTGATAATGATAAACATAATACTTCTGTGTAAAATTCATATCATAAAGTTATTGCAGGCGTTGATTTTAAATGGGCGTAAGCAAAAATAGCCGCCCGCCGGTTCAATGACCGGCGGGCGGCTATTGGGGGTTATAGTATTTGGCTTTCTCAGATTTAAAAGAATCAAATCTTTTTATCAAAAGCCTTCGTAAAAGCCGTGGGATTTCATTAAAATCATCTGCCCATATAATTTCAATGCCAAGTCTTGCAAAATGATTTGATGCTCGCATCAAGGCTTTATTGGACATACCATCTTTCGTCAAAATGGCATAATGAACCTTCGTTGGCCGATAGCTTATTTCTAACAAGCGCCTTATATTGGGATCGGTCAAGCTACTCCCATTATTTATAGCATCACAATATACGCTATCTTCCATACAATTCCGTCATTTGTGCAATTTCATTTGCAAGCGCAGAAGTACAAGTACCAGCATTCATTCGCCATAGCCAGTTGCATCCAAGCGTAGAGGCTGATTTATTCTCGCCTCGCTTCCCAATTCAAGCCAATCTTGAATTGGAATAATAACTGTATCGCCCACACTGGCCATCGCTATGCGAATAAGCTTCCGTTCGAGTGACCCTCTATCTGTCGAATAGTCTATATACTCTTTGGCATATCGCACATCCTCCGGGGCGGCGGACAGTGTCCATCCGTGTAGTGTATCGTTATCATGTGTTCCTGTGTATACCACGCAGTTCTTTACATAAGTGTATGGCAAATAGTTATTGCTTTCTCTGGCATCAAAGGCAAATTGAAGAACCTTCATGCCGGGAAAACCGCTCATTTGCAAAAGGTCTTTTACTTCCTTTGTTAAAAAGCCCAAATCCTCCGCAATAATGTGTGGGTCACCAAATCTGTCTTTTATAGCATTTATAAAATCTTTTCCGGGACCTTGACGCCAGCAACCGTTTTCTGCGGTTTTATCTTTGGCAGGAATGGCATAGTAGCTTTCGAAGCCTCTAAAATGATCGATTCGAACATAATCGAACAGTTCAAAAGACATCGAAAGACGCTCCAGCCACCAAGAATAGCCTGATCGGCTAAGATGTTCCATCGGTAGGTCGGGTTTCCCCACAATTGCCCTGTGGCTGCAAAGGCATCAGGAGGGCATCCTGCCACCTCGGTTGGATGTCCATCCGTATCAAGATTGAAATATTCCTGATGTGCCCATACATCCGCAGAGTCCAAAGCTACATAAATTGGAATATCTCCGACGATCTGCACATCTTTTGCATTTGCATACTGTTTTAGATTCTCCCACTGCTCAAAAAACACTTTCTGCAAAAAAACATAGAATAAAATGTCATCGTGGTAGTCTCTATCTGCCTTAGCAAGAGCCTCGAAGTTGCGATTGCGCAGGAGTTCTGGCCATTCCTGCCAGGACTTTCCCATTTGACTGTCTTTGATTGCCATAAAGAGAGCATAGTCATGCGCCCATGCGTTCTCCTTAATGAACTCATTCAAAGATTGCTTCATTGGATAGCGCTGGTAAGCCTTTCGCAGGAGAGAGAATCTGTTATCGTAAAGAATTTTATATTCTATTTTTTTCGATGTATATTCCCATTGAATTGCCGTGCATTCATCCTTTGTAAGAAGCTTCTGGTCGCATAACAATTCTAAGTCGATAAAATAAGGATTTCCTGCAAACGCGGAAAAACTCTGATACGGGCTGTCTCCGTAGCTTGTAGGCCCCACAGGTAAAACTTGCCACAATTTTTGATGCGCATCATTCAAAAAATCCACCCATCTATAGGCTGCACGACCAAGTGTTCCGATGCCATATTCTGATGGCAAACTAAAAATCGGTAAAAGAATACCAGCTTTTCTGCTCATATAAGTAACCTCCCAAATAAAAAGGCAGGCGTAACGCTAAACGCTACGCCTGCCTTTATTAACCCTATGTTTTACTTAGAAATTAGGATAAATGTCAATCGTTTCGCCTCCAACAACCGTATAGTTGTTGCCAGAAGACCACGTTGTATCATTGATCAGCGGCTTGAGCTCAAAGCTCTCGCCCTTGCTGATACGTTCCGTTTCATAAACCCAAACATCCGACGAAACATTCAGCATGCTGCGGCCGCTATCCCAAGTAAGCGGATAATCAGAACCACGCAGATACATGGTGTTGCCGAGGCCGACATCATAATGTACGCGGATCGTCGTAACCGTGCGGGCAGGAGGGGCGTAATCAGCAACATTATCAGAGGTGAATACCCATGCCGTCTTTGCCGGAATAGTCAGGTTCAAAACCTTTCCAGTGATACCGCCAGCTTCTACAGTTGCTGTTACAGAAGTGTCCAGCAGGTTCGTCAGCGTGGTTCCTACGGCAAGAGAACTTTCGGCACGCAGGGGGATTGCGCGGGTCTCGTTGCTGGTTCCGTTATTAAACACGGAGATGATTTCCTGGCCGTTCGAATCATCGCGGCGGGAGAACGCATAAATGTTATCTTCAGCCCACATTTCACGCTGCGTTCCCGTCTGGAGACAAGCATATTCTTTACGCAGTTCGGTCAAGCGCTGAATATATTTAAAGGTAATCCCATCCTCATCAAAGCCGGGCATCACTTCACGATTTTCCTTGTTTGCAATGCCTGCCCATTCGGTGGGGACACCACCGCCATAGCAGTTCTGCTCGGTGCCGTAATAGACATCAGGAATACCGCGAACAGTGAAAATGAAGGTCAGCGCAAGACGCAGCTTCTGGTAGTTGTCATCAGCCAAGCAGAGGAATCTATCGCGATCGTGGTTGTCGATGAAGGTCACGAGGTGATTGACATCGTTGTATTTGCTATCCTGATCAAAGATGCTCTTCACCGTGGTAAAACTTGCATCATGTGCAAATACTTCTCTAGCCTGGAAGAAAAGCGGAAAGTCCAAAACACCCCATTCGTAATTCGAGAAATCACTAACGTAATCGACATCACCTACAAAGATTTCGCCAAACGAAGGAACACCCAGATAATTTTCAAATTCCTGAATGAAATCCTTCGGAAGCGAACGGGCTGCATCAATGCGAACGCCGTCTGCACCAGTATCCTCTACCCATGCTTTGTAGGCATCTTTTATGGCCTGTCGTGCATCTGGATTATCCTGGTTCAGGTCATCCAAGCCGCCAAGGTCATAGTTCAGAACCTGATTTTCATCGCTCCAGTCAGTAATATCGCCGAAATGATGATACCAATCAGGGTTATTGAATGGCGCTGCGGGCTGATAGCTATCAGAGTCATAGGTGCTGCTACTACCATTAAAGTAATCCGCAGTGTGGTTCGGAACGACATCGAGAATGACCTTGAGCCCCTTTTCATGAGCAGTAGAGACCAGATTGATTAAATCTTCCTTCGTGCCATAGTGAGGGTCAGCCGAATTGTAATTGTGGGTAAAGTATCCGTGATAACCAGATTCCTCACCATCGCGGCTAAGAAGTTCATTTTCGGACGGTGGGGAAATCCAAATGGCAGTGACCCCAGATCCTTGATGTAATCCAGCTTCTGAGTGATGCCGTTCCAGTCGCCGCCCTGCGTGTATTTCAGTTCGCCGGGGCGGTACTCAACGCCGAGTGTACCGTTGTTGCTGCTGTCGCTGTCGTAAAAGCGATCCGTCAAAATCATGTAGATGATGTCGCTCTCGTCCAGGACAGACTTCTTTTCTGTGATTTTCTGAATGTCGGTGTCGTTGATTGCATCCGCAGGTGTAAAGTCGGAGCTTTCTTCTGCGGTCGCAATCTGGGAAGTATCACCGATATCCTGTGCAAATGCGGTCGGCGCAAATACAGCCGAAATCGCGAGTGTTGATGCAAGTAAGGCGCTTATCGCGCGCATATTTAATGTCTTTTTACTTTTCATGGTTACCTCCTTTGGTAACTGTCATTAGCCTTTGATGCCTCCTGTTTGTAACCCGGAAACGAAATATTTCTGGCAGCAGATAAATATAATCAGAACCGGAAGTAAGCTTGCCATAGACATTGCGAAAACATAGCCCCACTGTGTGAATTGATGCTGTCCAAAGAATCCAGAAATAGCAATCGGCAGAGTTCTTTTAGCATTATCGTTGATAACCGTCAAGGCCCACTGATATTCATCCCAGGCAGTAAGAAAGTTGAAAATGCTTACAGACGCAATTGCAGGACTTGCCAGAGGCATTACGATTCTAAAGAACACCGTAAAAATGCTACCACCGTCAACGTATACAGCTTCATCGAAGTCCCTGGGAATGCTCTCAATGTAGTTTTTGATCATAAACGTGGAGAAGGGAATAACCCACGCCACATAAAACGGAACCAATCCCAGCAGCTTATTTGTCAGCTTAAAGTAGGTTGCGAGTTGATATTGCGTAATTATCAGAGTAGTACCTGGAATAATCATTGTCCCGATAACCAAGGCAAACAGAACCTTTCTTCCTGGGAAGCGAAATCGTGCAATACAAAAGGCCAGTGCGCTCGCAATAATTGCTGCAAATACGATAGTCAGAATGGCTACCACAAGGCTGTTCAGGAAGTTCAAATAGAACTTTTCCTGATTGAATATGTAGACGTAGTTCTCCAGCGTTATCTGGCTAAGCTTCGGGAAAAAGTGCGGCGGATACTCATAAAGTGCTCCATTGGGCTTCAGCGAAGTGCTGATCATATAGATCATAGGCAGGACAGAAAACACACCGCCAATGAGCAGAAGACCATAAAGAATCACATTTTGAATCGTTTTTTGCTTATTTATGGTATGCATATATGCTCACCTCACTCTACAGAGTCACCTTGCTGCATAGCCTTGAACTGAAGGATTGCCAGCAGAATCAATGTTACCGCGACAATGAACGAAAGCGCTGCTGCGTATCCGAACTCACCGGCATTAAATGCCTTATAGTACATCCAAGTCAAGACCGTTTCAGTCTTGTGCATTGGTTTTCCGCCCGTAATCATCTTAATGGATGTGAACGCATTGAAGCCGCCAATTGTCAGCATTACAAGCGCAAACAGGATCGTTGATTTGATGCACGGAATCGTAATATAAAAGAACTTGGCAATACTTCCGCATCCGTCCATCTCAGCCGATTCATACAGCTCTTGCGGAACACTTTGCAATGCGGCCAAAAACACAACCATGTTCCAGCCTACACCTTTCCAGATACCCAGCAGAATCAGGACGAACATGCCGCCTGCTCTTGTATCCAGCCAAGGAATGTTGGCAGTTGATATGTGAATCACATTCGTAATAAAGTAGTTCAACATACCTTCTGTATTGAAAATGTAGCGGAATACCAGTGAAACAATAACCCACGATGTAATTACAGGGATGTAATACACAATGCGAAACGTGATACGAAACCGGGGAATGGAATTAATAAATGCCGCGACCAGAAGTCCAAGAATCATCTGTCCAGGAACTGTGGTTATCGTATAAATGATTGTATTGACAAACGCAGTTCTAAAGGTTTCATCCGACAAAACATCAATGTAATTCTTGATCCCACAGAACGGGTGTTCCAGCATTGTTCCAAAGTTCCATTCGAAGAAACTCATGTAAAACAGCTTCGTAATAGGATAAATCGTAAACAATGCGAAGACCATCACTCCTGGCAGCAGAAGCGCTCCGATTTGGAATTTGTCACGCTTTGATTTGATTCCCATCGCTATATCCTCACTTTATATAGAGCAACCGCCGAAAACAGTTGTCTAACTGCGGGAAAAATGTTATAATACATTTACTCCGCCAATAGTGCATCTACCTTCGTTGCCAAAGCATCCAGAGTTTCCTGGACATCGGCACCCTCACTAATAATGGAAGTCATTGCAGTAGTGAGTTCGTTATCAATTTCGCTCCAAGAGGCTACTGGCGGGCGAGCCTTTGCAGTGGTAATGGCATCCAGGAACGGTGCATAATCAGCATTGGCAACAACATCGCTATCCAGCGCTTCTTTGTTTACCGGAATCTGCCCGCACTTTGCCATTTCTTCTTCGGCAAAATCGCTGGTCATAAACTTCATGAATTTCCATGCGCCTTCTTTATTGGCGGTGTTAAACATAGCGATGTCTTCGCCGCCCAGAACGGAAATGGAACCAGCCGATCCTGCGGGAACCTCACAAGTGGCGTACTTGAAGTCAGGGTATGCGCCCGCCAGCTCGGAAGTCTTCCACGGGCCTTCCAGCAGCATCATGTAACGACCAGTGCCGAAACCATCTGTCATCGGAATATCACCACTGTTAAAGCCAGTGAATTCGCTGTTCTTGTACATATCGGCCAGCATTTTCACAGCGTTCACAGTTGCTTCGCTGTTCAGATAGCCAGTTGCTTTCGTGTAGTTTTCATCGGTGATTTCGCCGCCATTGCTCCAAATGTAGGGCAGAACATTCCAGCCCGCCAGAGCCGGCTCATCCAGGCCCCAGACTTGCTGACCGTTCGCGTTCGTTCCAGAAAGCTTCTGGGCAGCTGCAAGCATATCGTCCATTGTCTTCGGAGCGGACAAGCCTGCATCGTTAAACGCTTCCTCGTTATAGAACATGATTTTCGTGTTCGTGTTCAAGGCTAGCGCATAATAGCTTCCTTTGATTTGTGCAGTGCTCATTGCACTGGGAAGCAGTTCGTTGCTAACCTCCTCAAAATCGCTCATTTCCTGATCCAGGGGCACCAGAATATTCATCTTCTGGAATTCCGGTACCCATGCAATGTCCAGACGGGCACATCCGGCAGCGTCTGAGAGCTTGCACTGATCAGAATCTTGTCATGAAGGTCACTCCAGTCATGAGAAACTGCATTGACCTTATAGCCGGGATTCTCTTCTTCAAATTTAGGAATGAGAACATTCATCAAGGTCTCATTCTCTGCGGACTGCGCACTGTAGTGATGCCAAAAGTTGATCGTAACCGTATCACCGTTGGTGGAATCATCTTTTGCTTCTTCACTTTGTGCCTCGGAAGTTTGCTGAGTTGGGGTAGTGCTTGGTGCTTGTGAAGATCCGCATGCCGTGAATGCCGTCAACATCATTGCAGCGGAAGTAGCAAGTGCCAGCACTTTTTTTGTGGATTGCTTTTTCATTGTGTTACACCTTCGCTTTCTGTTGTTAATATTTTTACGGAACACCCTGATGTTGTCCACATTTCTTCATCAGAGCATTTCGTTTCGGAACTAAGTTTGTTTTGCGGTGCAGAGAATGCTGCACTTTCGTTAAATAAAACCGTTAGTGTTTTGTCAGTTGGTCCTTTTTGAGGTGGTATTTGGATTTCCTTGGTGCCGGTGTTAAGAATGATAATTGCCACATCATTATCGACGCTACGTGAAAATGCGTAAACACCATTTTCATCGTCAACATATAATGTGTGGAAGTTCCCCTCTTGAAGAACGTTGCTGTTTCTTCTGCACTTGATTAGCTTTTTATACCATTCCTTTGTGTGGAGATCCTGTTTTGACTTATCCCATTGCATTGCCTGGCGGCATAGCGGGTCGTTATCCCCGGTTATGCCAATTTCATCACCATAGAATATTGCCGGGCAACCAGGCAATGTCATTTGAAGCGCAACTCCTAAACGCAGCCGTGCAATGTCATTGCCACAAGAGAATAGGAACCGGGCCGTATCGTGACTATCCAGCGGGTTGTACATCCGCAAATTCGTCTCTTGCGGATAAAGGGAGAGCATCCGATTGATGCGCTGATCAAATGTGGATACAGATATTTTATCTTTTGCGATCCAATCTGTTACGGCATCCTTGAACAGATAATTCATCGCACAATCCAGGCGGTTTCCGCTTACAAGCCTATCTGCATCCCCCCATGTTTCACCGAGGAGAAGAGCATCGGGATATTTTTCTTTTACTGTAGCAGCAAAATGTTCAAGAATTTTGTTGGCATTTCATCTGCCACATCTAATCGCCATCCATCAATTCCAAATTCTCGTATCCAATATAGTCCAACTTCTGTGAAATAGTTCTGGACCGCCTCG
>ENA-OQAZ01000552-OQAZ01000552.1-human-gut-metagenome-genome-assembly--contig:-NODE-552-length-20457-cov-5.441564_pt1 | contig 20457 bp, 26 predicted proteins | sample MGYA00242737_ERZ504531 | MGnify/ENA primary metagenome ERZ504531 (study PRJEB26092, sample SAMD00036244) | human gut metagenome | host: Homo sapiens | study: EMG produced TPA metagenomics assembly of... | reverse complement strand
GCAGCTTCACAACGTAGTTGTAATACTCCTTTCTCATGGCTTACTTGCTTGAAGGTTTCCAGTCCACTGTTATAATCGCATCCAGCTCACCGCTACCGCCACACACCGGGCAGGACACATGCACGTCCTCGCGGCTGCCCTCTTCCGTTCCCCAGAACCAGCCATTACCCTTGCAGTAACCACACTTGTGACCGGTACTGACGAAGTTCTCACGGTTAGGCCCCTTACACATATAGGCGGGAGGACAAATCGCCAGCTGTTTCTTTATCCTGCTCATGCCTGGCCTCCTTTCTGTTTCGGTCCCGTCACATTCCAATAGTCATAGGCACCCTTCTCCCAGATTGTGTATTCACCAGTGGCCCCCTGATAACGTCCCTTACTGAAGGCGACGTAGCCCTCTACCCATATCTTCAGGTCGGCATCATACATCACGCTCGTGGCCGCATCACCTTTAGGATTCTTGCCGCGGGCATGGCTGATGAAAACAAACAGCTTGTCCGGAAACTCCTCCTTCAGCTGGATATAGTCACGATACGTCATCTGCGTGTATTGGAAACTGTCAATGATCACGATGTTGAAACTCTTATGACGCCGGAGCCTGATCTTCAAGGTGGGGATGTCCTCCTTGATGAACGCCAAATGGCGGCTTACCTCGGCCATACCAAAGCGCCGCAGGTTATTTTGGACAGTCAGAGAAGTTCCTTCCTCCAGGGAGTTGAACGCCACACGGTCATACTTGCAAAGTTCCTTACAGAGCTGCATCACGAAAGAGGTCTTGCCGTTACCGCTGTTGCCCCACACGAACCAGCAGCCCCGGACTTCCGGAGTGTCGAAGGCATCCTTCCATTTCCCCTCAAAAGGGAATACGTCATACTTCTTGTTCAGGATGTCCCTGACATTCAAGGCACGTCTCATGCCCGCTTTTTTATTATCCTTTTTCTCTTCTTCCATGGTCAGAACAGTTTTAGTTGTCGGATATTGTCTATTTGATCAAGCACGGCCTGCCGTGCGGCACCCCGCAGTTTCTCGTGGCAGAGCATCCTGCCGAGTGCCCACAGAAGGGCATTCTCACGGGTAGCAAACTGTCCCCATTTACGTCCCGGGTTGAAACCGCCGCCGAAACCGCCCACCTCCATGTGAACGCCAGCAACCCACCAGCCGTCCTGCTGTCCCACAAGGGCGTCCAGATAGTCGCGACCATTCCGGTAAACGGTCACCGTCTCGTATTCCCTCAAGACTGGGTAATCGCTCCAGGGAGCAGGAAGCTGCTCGCGACCGTCGATCTTTAAGTATTCAAATTTGTTTTCCATATCCTTAAAATTACGTTTGAACGGTATTTGAACGGGAGTCATTCCCCCACCATGCGTTTCACCTTGTGAATGGACTTCCTCACACGCCGCAAATCAAAGTCACATGTCGAAGCCTCCTTTATCACCTTATCGATGTCTTTCTTGTCAGTCACACCGTTGGCGGAACAGATCGCAAACACGTCGTTCACGTCCGTAGGCTCTAGCTCATAAAATTTCCGTCCGATACGGCTGTAGAACTCCTTGTAGCCAGGCTTCTGGTATCGCAGACCATTGCTGATGCGTTTGGCAATATAATCGGTACTCAAAAACACGACGCCGCATTTCTCCTCCAGTTTGTTGTACAGGCTGATGAAGTAGTGGAACACCGGTTCGGTCAGCTTGTCCGCCTCGTCGAACACCAGCAGGGGCGCGTCCATCTGGATGATATCATCCAAAATAAGTCCCCACACCTCACGGATATTATACCCTTCAGTCCGGATCCCGACCGTGCGGGCTATCTCGCGGACAAAGTCACCTTTCTTCATGTCCTCGGAGCAGAGAATATAGAAAACCTCCTTATGCTCATGAAGGTAAACACGGGCGGTGGTACTCTTGCCACAACCAGCCTCACCGGTCACCCATGTGACATTGCGCCAGCGCTGCGCATCGGAGAGCACAGCCGTGATCTCCTGGTAAGCGCCGGTCTCCACGATCTGCCAGCCGGTAGCGCTTACACCACCGACCTGCGAGGCGACATTACGGAACATCTCGTCACTGATATTCTCATAACGCCCGTTCAGGATATTGCTCACAGTACCCACACTGACTCCCTTCAGACTACCCGCGGCCTTCGTCTGGCTCGGATACTTCGCCACGTAAGCCGGAGGCTCTCACTGATGGCGTTCTTCTCTTTCATTGTAATTTCCATAATCAATATTTTTTATCTTGTTATAAATCTGTTCCTTATAATTTCCCGACCACCTTGCGGATGCTCACTTCCTTCTTCTCAAAGCTGTCCCATGTCACGTTGCTGATGACTTTCATGTCACGGCCTATGGAAGGACGGGGGCGGCTGGCTGTATTTTCTCGTGCGGCGGTCAATCTGGTGTTGCGCTCCTTTCCGAGACCTTTCAGGTCAGGAGTACGCAAACCGTTCTGTTCCGGTGCGACACCATGCTCATACTCGATATCTTTGGCGACGACCTGACGGTTTATACGTTCATTGACGACGGCCTCCTGCTGGGTGCGGATGAAACGTTTTTCGGCTTCCGTCTGCTCCTGCTGGGCACGGTGGATCATCAGCGGGAACGAGGCCACACACTCGAAACGCATCGCACCGCCCTTGTCCTTGTAAAGCAACCGTACGCTGCTCATGTCATAGGGATCGTACTGGACATAGAACTTCTTGTAGGTATTACGCCGGCGCCATTCCAGGTCAGGCTCACCGGGAGCGGAGAAAACCTCGTAAGGGTATTTCTTTCCCTGTACCGTGATCTCGATACCGCTGGCGGTGAACAGCGACGGTTTATCGGTTGTGTACCAGAACATCTCCACCATATCAGGAACGCTGACCGGATCGGTGGCCTCGTTCACGCTGGTATTGTACATCTCAATACGGGGGATGCCAGTAGCCGGGTGCTTCATTGAGTTCCACTGCTCACGGGCGGCGGCATACTGTTCCTTCAGTTCCTCCAATGTGGGAAGGGAGTCGATGTTCGCGTTGATGAATTCCAAATTCGGACGGCTTGTATCTCTCTTTGCCGTAATATTCTGCCCGGTGAAACCGAAACGTTTCTTCAATACCTGGCTCTGGAAGCGGTAGAAAATGTTCTCAATCGTCTTAGATTCGCCATTATACGGAGCTGTCGGGCGGTGGATACGCTGATCTTCGAGAAAAGACCCAGCGCCGCGTTCTTCTTATGACCGCCCTGGTTGTCGCACACGATCTCGTAGGGTTTGTACCGGCTCGTTTGGATAGCCATGCGGAAAGCATGATACTGGGCGATATAGTCTCATTGTCGCTGATGTAATAACCGAGCAGAACTTCACTATAGGCATCCACCACCTCGTACACGCTTGTAGTACACTTGTTTCCGTTCTCGTCACGATAGTAGAGGTTCAGCTTCGTGCCGTCGCCATACCAAAGGCTGTCACGACGGCTCGGAAGGATGGTCCGGTGCTTGCGGTCATAACGCTGGTGTGCCTTCATTTCCCCATAAACGGCATCGTACCACAGAGGTTCGACACGCGGGCTGTTGAACCATTCGCGGAGGCTGCGGGGACTCTTCAGGGGCTTCCAGCCACGTTCCGGAGCGACACGGTTGTACTCCTCGAAGATCTCCATGTCAGTATAAACCGGAACGCGGCTGCGTTTCAATGCAACAAGGTAACGCCCGCCGTCCTCCTCGATCTTCAGCGTGTTGCTGTTGCCGTATTTACCGCTCACAAGCACACCGTAGTTGTCGGGACGGAACTTGTTTATCAGGGCTTTCAAACGCCCCACACTGCCCGGAAGGCTGTGCCCGTACACCGGACGCCATTCCTCACTCGTGACAAGCAGAAGTTCCCAAAGGTTACGGCGGAAACCGGTCAGCTTGTTATTGGATGAACTCAAGCGTTTGAACTCTTCCATCAGCGCGTTCAGTACCGAAGCATTCCAGGTGTATTCCTTCTTCACATCCACGGGAAGAGCGACTATCTCACCGTTCTTGTCGTAGCGGTACTCCTCAAAAAAGCGCTCGGCCTTCTCGTCTTTCTTCACTATGTTACGAATCATTTCCTGTCTCATTTGCTGTTCAGGTTCTCCTTTGAGAAGAACCCAACGTCGTTTATACTTTTCGGGAAGGGAGGAATAGGCATACAGAGCCGGATTATTTTCACCACCGCCACGGGAAACGACATCCAGTTTTTCTCGGGACAGCTGGCTATTCAAAGTGCCTTTGGGCATTATATCCAGCAACTCTTTGTAAGTTACACACAATATATTATCAAAGTATTCCATCTCCCAGCTTGATTATCAATCCTCTAAATCATTCAAAGGGACATGCTTCTTCAGCAGCCGCACGGAGATCCCGAAATTCAACACTACGAGAAGTTCCAGCAGCGGATTAATAAAAAAAATAGAGAGCAGGATCCCGAAACTCATACAGAAGTAAAGCACGCAAAAGCGCTGTTTTCGTTTCAGACGAGCAAACCAGTGTAGCTGGTCGCTGAACAATGTCATCAAATCATTTTTCATGGCTACTTGTATTTTGAGGATTACCACCTACTTTGGATCCACCGCGCTCAATGGCGAGCTTACGAATGGAACGGGCCAGTTTGCTGTTCTTACGGAAGGCAAGCGCATGACTCACCATCACGTTTGTACAGCCATCAGTTCGGCAATTTTATTCACCTCACCGTATTCTACAACTATTCGTTCTTTCATACTATCTAATATTTAAATTATCGTAGTGGGCAGTCGCGGATTCGAACCGCGGACCATAACCTCTCCATTATAGGAGTTTAGTTTGTTCTACCAGCTGAACTAACTGCCCGAGAAAATTATTAAAGCTTCTTTATCGCATCCTCCGGAACACATATTACAGTCCAAACCTGACCATTTTTCATATAATCGATATTATATTCCCGCACGAACGTACAAATGTTATAATCCCAGTCACGAACTATACCATCAATGATCTCACCATTTCTCTTGGTGATTCTCACACTTTGTCCCTTTTTAAATTTTGCTTCCATTTTGCTTCTTTTCAAATTCTCATTGTTACCTCAAGCCTTTTTTGTAGCTTTGGGGCGTGTTTAAACTTTAATCACGTGGCAAATATAGTCTAAGTTTCTTAGACAGCAAAGTATTAATCCAAATAATTTAGATTTATGAGTATTTTTTCTAAGAATCTTAGATATTTAAGGGAAAGTAGGGGACTTAAATTAGATGAATTTGAGTTTCTGGGCATCAAAAAAGGTACAATGTCAAACTATGAACTGGGTAATACAGAACCTAAATTGAGTTTGTTATGTGAAATATCTAAGTTTTTTAGAATATCAATCGACGACTTTCTTTTAAAAGATATAGAAGCCGAAAAAATTACACCAGTAGTAACGGAAACAGCTCCTCCAGAAACAGCTAACAATAATTTTAGGGAGCTTCTGGATGTTTTAAGGGAAAAAGACTCCACCATTCGAGAAATGGCAGAGGAAATAGGGATGCTCAAACAGACAATTACACAACTTAAACAGGACAAGTCGGGGCGTGTTTCGGATGCAAGCGATTCTACGGTTGCCAATGCCATCTAAAACGTGTTTTATGGGGAAAGGGAGGTAAAAACAGTTAAATCACTATTTTACAGCAGAATATATAAAAATACAGGGGAGTAAATAAATATTATCTATATACAATTTACCCCCTACAATATTATAAAAACCGATGAATACCAAATAAAAAAAAGATATTTCCCCGTTTTATTAGAATAAAATAGGCACAAAAATGAATAACCAAATGAATAAGCAATCAAAACATTTCGTTTTTGTAATAGCTTAAATGAATAACCAAATGAATAAGCAAGTGAATAACCTTTCCACTTTTTAAGACGTTCAAAGCGTTCAAACGGATAAATACAGCTTTCCATCATAGTTTGACACTTATAAGGGCAAAAAAAGCCGCTTTTGCGGCTTTTAATTGCGTTCTAAGGCATTTTATCCCTTTCTGGTACATGTTATCAAGCGAGACTGAATAATCATTGCACGTTTCGTGTATTTGGCAATGTCATCAACCAGTCCAGCATGTAAAAGACTACTCTTAGTGATTCCGACCTGTTTCTCCGTCAGAGTTTCAAAAATGGCCGATATACTACCAAAGTAGATGTTCTTTTTCTCAAAAATCAAATGTACATGGATAACTTTACTCATGATATACGGTATTTATTTCACTGCAAATATACCAAATATCAGCTATATGGAATAATTTCAATGAATAAAAATAGGAGAGAAGCGAAGCGCTCCCCTACTCCACTTGCATAAATTACACCATTTGGTTATCTTTGTATATGGAAGTATGGCCTGGGCAAAGAATCGGAGTAAAATAATACCATACTGCCTGAATTCTCCCCTACCCCACTCCTAATGTAAAGAGATTCATTTGAACGGCGTTCAAACAAGGTTCAAATGTAAGCTCGATGTAAAGCGATGTAAACGCTTCGTTTTTCCACCCAGCTCACTCCTACCCCGTTCTAACGCTTTGAAAACCAAAGCAATCAGATATTTTCAGACCGACCGAACTTTGACACGCATCGTTTCTCCCCCCTTACTTATCCGGATTTCCATTACTACCGAATGAATATGTAAAAGAAATCACAAACTATTTTTAGTCAAAACATTACAATTGAATTTATTCAATATCTCCACACATCTCTCCACATTAGACGGACGGATAACCACATGTGCGTATCTCCCTGAGCAAAAGCATACATATATTCAATAAAGATATTCTCTGCTGCCAGATAGTCCAAAACTTTAGCCAAAGAACCTGCCACATTCGGGCAACTGATACATACCACATCGGTCAGCATCACGGCAAAATTCTCGGCACGAAGTACTTCCACCGCTTTTTCCACATCCGAAACAATCAGGCGAAGTATACCGAAATCAGTAGATTCCGCCATGCTGAACGCATGCATATTGATATCATACTTTGCCAATGTCTTGGTTACGTCATTTATTCTTCCGGTTTTGTTTTCCAGAAAAACAGATAATTGCTTGATTGTCATATCGCATACTTTTTTATTTTAAAATCCGATTGTCTATCACACGTTTACTCTTACCTTCACTACGGGCAATGCTATTAGGCTCCATCAGCTTCACTTCGGCACTGATGGAAAGGACACTTTTCAGTTTGTCGCTCAATGCTTTCTTCATGGCAAGCATACTTCCCATATCATCCGAGAAGAAGTCTTTGCGGACTTCCACTTGTACCTGCAAAGAGTCGAGGTTATTCTTCCTATCCACCACCAGCATATACTGAGGTTCAAACTGAGGCATATCCAAAATAACACTTTCCACCTGAGACGGGAAAACATTGATGCCACGGATAATAAGCATATCGTCACTACGGCCTACAATACCCGACATACGGATATTGGTTCTTCCACACGGACATTCACCCTCCATCAGGGAAGTCAAGTCCTTCGTACGATAACGCAATAACGGCATCCCCTCCTTTGTCAAGGTAGTAAACACCAATTCTCCCACTTCTCCATCCGGAAGACGTTCCAGCGTTTCAGGATTAATGATTTCAGGATAAAAATGATCCTCATTGATATGTGATCCATGTTGCTCCTGACATTCGTAGGAAACACCAGGTCCCATAATCTCACTTAATCCATAAATATTATACCTTTCAATCCCAGCCGCTCTTCTATCTCCTTACGCATACTTTCCGTCCATGGCTCGGCTCCGAAAGCTCCGATACGGAGATTGATATCATTCTTGGTCAATCCCATACGTTCCACCACTTCTGCCAGATAAAGAGCGTATGAAGGAGTACAGGCAATCCCCGTTATACCCAAGTCGCGAATCAGACGGACATGCTTTTCCGTATTTCCAGTAGAAGCCGGGATAACAGTCGCCCCCAGATTCTCCACCCCATAATGTGCGCCCAATCCGCCTGTAAACAAGCCATAACCATAACTGACAGAAAAGGTATCATTACGGGTAACCCCGTATGCTGAAAGACAACGTGACATCACTTCGGACCATACAGACAAGTCACGACGCGTATATCCCACAATGGTAGGATTCCCGGTTGTCCCCGAAGAAGCGTGTACACGTACAATTTCCGAAGCAGGAGCAGCCTGAAGACCGTATGGATAATTATCACGTAAATCCTGCTTGGTAGTAAAAGGAAGTTTTACGATATCTTCGATAGTCTGGATATCATCCGGAGACAAATCCATCTCCTGCATCTTGTTACGATAAAAAGGAACATTATGATAAACCAGGTTCACCAACTTGTTCAGACGTTTTCCCTGCAGAGCACTCATCTCGTCCCGACTCATGCACTCTTTATTTTTATTCCAAATCATAGCATTAGTGATTAATGATTAATGGTTAGTGGTTAATAGTGAGTGATTAATGGTTAGTGGCGAACCCTCCGCCAGGCATTAACCACTAATCACTAACCATTTACCACTACTTATGGTCTTCGTGAAAGGCTCTCATACGTTCCTCCATCACCGGATAAAGTTCATCGCGCATCCGTGACGTACAGGCGCGGACACCTTCCTGCTCACTACCGGTAGTAGAAAGCGAGATGCTACTTACCCCATAATACAATAACTCCCGGAGCAATTCACCCCCTGTCATATTTCCGTAACCTATGGTAAAGAAGAAACCATCTCCCACCACCTGGGTAGCATCATAATCATATACGATATGGAAACCATTGTCGGTAAATATTTTCTTCATGCGTTCCGCACGACGGGCATATTCGCGGGTATCTTCCACAAAATTGATTTTACCTTCGGTGGACAGACGAAGCATTTCAGCGTATGCATACTGAGTGGAAGCCGTACATCCCGAAGTAATCATATAAAGAATGGAAGCAATCAGCGTAGGACCGAACACCCCTGCATCTTTATACCGTTCTGCCAAGGCAGGGAACTGGCGGTCGAACAGTTTGTCGCTGATACATGCCAATGCCATACGCTGTCCGGCATAACTGAATATCTTGGAAGAAGAAAGCATCAGAATATAATTATCCGTATATCTTGCCACAGTGGGCGGATAAGGCGGTTCGAAAGGATGCCCCATATCCCGACGGAAGTCCATGCAGAAATAAGCCAGATCTTCCATGACAATCACATCATACCGGGTTGCCAGTTCACCGATTATCTGCAACTCCTCCTCTTCCAGACAAATCCATGCCGGATTATTCGGATTAGATAGATAATCGCTGCTATATCGCCTTTACTCAGGAAACTTTCCAATTTCTCACGCAAAGCCTGTCCCCGATAATGATAGATATCAAACTCTTCCCACTCCACGCCGATAATGCGAAGCTGGGATTTCTGAATAGGAAATCCGGGATCAATGAACAATACCTTGTCTTTCCCCGGAATACGCTGCGTACAGGCTATGAACGAGCCGAATGAACCCGCCACCGACCCGGTAGTAGGCACACAAGCGCGCGGAGAGATATCCAGATTCAAGAAAGCTTTTACAAAACGGGAAGCCTCCTTTTTCAACTCGGGCACTCCTGCGGCAGCCGGATATTGCGATCCGACTCCTCTGTCCAAAGCAGCTTTCTCCGCTTCAATCCCTATCTGATTAGCGGCAAGACCGGGAGATCCCTGATCCATGCGGATAAAAGGAATCCCCGTTTCCTTTTCCAGATACTGGGCTACCAACAGCACATCACCGATAGTAGCCTGTGCAAGATTGGCGATGTGCAGTTCCTTCACCGCCTTCTCCACTAATTCTTCACTAAATATCTTCATGGCACTACCAGTTCTTTACCGCATTCAAGCCTATATCAAAAGCCTTCTGATTCATTTCAACAATCTTCTCACCTTTTGCGGCAAACACACGCCCTATGCTTTCGCGCAACTGTTCCGGTGATACGATTTCAATATACTTCGCAGCCATGCCCAGCAGAATCACATTCGCGCATTTAGGCATACTGTTTTCTTTTGCCATATCCTCTATTTCCAACTTCACCACATGCGGAAGGCTCTCCAAAGCCCTCATCAGATCCACTTCTTCAGGATAATCAGGAATGTTCTTGAAAGGATTAGCGGAAGTAATCACCCAACCTTCTTCCTGCAAGTAAGGCAGATAACGCAACGCCTCCATCGGTTCCATGGAAATAATCAGATCCGCCTCACCCTGAGCAATCAGATCCGAATAAATCGTTTCGTCGGATAGACGCAGATTGGACTGCACATCTCCTCCGCGCTGGCTCATACCGTGTACCTCGGCCTGCTTCAAATTGATGCCTTCTGCCGTAGCAGCTTCTCCTATAATAGTAGCGATAGTCAGGATACCCTGTCCTCCTACGCCCGAAAGTATGATATCTTTTCTCATGCCTTATCTGCTTTTTTCTGTCTTAGTTTACGATTCAATGTCTGGATACACTCTCTGCGCGGAATAATGACAGACACCCCTTTATATTCTATTTCCTCACGAATGGTACGGGTGATTTCTTCCATATTCTTTGGTAATGGAACCACCACACGCACATGTTCGGGTTCTACCCTAATCCCAGGCAGATCGCCTCGAATTTGTTCGTACCGGCAGAATCCTGTCCACCGGTCATGGCAGTAGTCAGGTTATCCGAAATCACCACCGTGATATTGGCATGGTCATTCACCGCATCCAGCAGGCCCGTCATACCGGAATGAGTGAAGGTAGAGTCACCGATAACAGCAATGGCCGGAAATACTCCCGCATCGGAAGCACCTTTGGCCATGGTTATGGAAGCACCCATATCCACACAACTGTCGATAGCACGGAACGGGGGCAACGCACCTAACGTATAGCAACCGATATCACCGAAAATGCGTGCATCCGGATATTCCGCAGCCACCTTGTTCAATGCATCATACACATCCCGATGACCACATCCCTGACACAATGCAGGCGGACGCGGCATCACCACCTGAGACTTACCAAACGGACGTTTGATTCCCCATCCGATCGCCTCGCCCACATTATCCGGAGTCAATTCACCGGTACGCGGCAAAGTTTCCGTCAAGCGTCCCTTTACCTCATAGTCCGAGGAAAGTATCGCTTTTACCTGCTCTTCCACAAACGGCTGACCATCTTCCACTACCAGAACATATCCGCAGCGGTCTGCCATCGTCCTGATTTCTTCAGCCGGCAACGGATACTGCGAAACTTTCAATACCGGAATATGGCAACTGTCCGTATCCGTCTCCTTCACATAATTATAACCGATACCACAGGCTATCACTCCGAATTCATAATCATATTCGGGATTCAACCCTTCCAGATAATTATAAGGAGATTTGGAGGAAACTTCTTCCAGCTTCTCCTGCTTTTTCACTAAATCCAGATATTGTTTACGCGCATTACCCGGCAGCAATACCCAGTGGGCACGTTCATGATCAGGATTCAACTGATTTTCCTCACGGATATCGGCTACTTCCACACCGGCACGCGAATGTGCCAGACGGGTAACCACACGCATCAGCACCGGCAACTTCAGTTTTTCCGAGAGTGTATATGCGTAATCCATCATATCGTATGCTTCTTGTTGGGAAGACGGTTCCAGCATGGGAATCATAGCAAATTTTCCATAAAAACGTGAATCCTGCTCATTCTGTGACGAGTGCATGGAAGGGTCATCGGCAGCCAGCACCACCAGACCACCGTTCACGCCGGTTATGGCAGAATTGACAAACGCATCGGCAGCCACGTTCATGCTACATGTTTCATACATACCAAAGCACGTTTTCCTGCGTATGACATACCCAATGCAGCCTCCATGGCCGTTTTTTCATTGGTACACCAAGTGCTGTGCAATTTTCTTTCCTTTGCCAAAGGATTATTCTGGATAAACTCCGTGATTTCAGTGGACGGTGTACCCGGATAGGCATATACACCCGATATGCCGGCATGTATCGCTCCGAGGGCAATTGCTCATCGCCCAACAATAATTTCTTTTCAGCCATTATCTATTATTTTGTTAATTGTTTCATATCAATGTAAAGGGGTCTGCATCATCCAATACCGGGAATTTCTTCCTGAACGCCTGCAATGCCTCCATATCTATATCAGCCGATACCGCACTTTCCCTGCTCCACGGACATTCGGCTATCGTTTTTCCGTAGGGATCGATGATGCGCTGCCACCCGAATATTCACAGGTAGGATCAGTTCCCATGCGGTTCACTCCGGCCACATAGCACTGGTTCTCAATAGCCCGCGCCCGAAGCAGAGCGCTCCAGGCATCCACACGGGGAGTGGGCCAGCTTGCCACATAAAGTATCATGTCGTAATCCCCCAGGTTGCGTGACCAAACAGGGAAACGGAGGTCATAACATACCTCCAAAAGAATACGTACCCCACGGAAGTTCACCACCACACGCTCTGTGCCGGCAGTGAAACGCTTGTGTTCGCCCCCAAAGGTGAACAAATGTTTCTTATCATAATGCTGCACGGCTCCGTCCGGATGGACAAAGTAAAAACGATTATAATAGTTCCATTCTCACATACAGCTACACTGCCTGCAATAGCACAATTCCGCTCGGCTGCCTTACGCTTCATCCAGTGCAGGGTTTCACTGTCGGCGCTCTCCGCAATTCCTTCGGGTTGCGTACAAAAACCGGTGGAAAACATTTCGGGTAAAACAAACAGATCAGCATCCGGCAGACAGCTTATCGCTTCGTCCGCCCTTGCTATATTGCCTGTGGATTGGCCCATTCTATATTTCTCTGTAGAATTGTTATTTTCATTGTTTTTCATATTATAAGACCCACAAAGGTAACAAATATAATAAGATAGCAAGCATTTTATTACTAACTATTTCCTTTCACTCCCTTTTTTCTTACATGTTTTCATAAATATCCCCTATTTATTCCTCGATAAAAAAAGAGGAAGCGTCCTCTTCTGAGATTACGCTTCCTCCATCCATACTAATTAAATCTTAACTTTGCAGCCTGAAGACTACAGGAACAGTGTATTTCACCCTCACTGCTTTTCCTCTTTGCTTGCCGGGCTTCCATTTTGGCATGGAACTGATCACGCGGATTGCTTCCTTGTCCAGATACGGATCCACACTCTTCACCACTACCGGATTCAGGATCTCTCCATGAACACCCACAACGAACTGCACCACTACCCTTCCTTGAACTCCCTGCTCGGCACTGACGGTAGGATATTTGATGTTTTCACTCAGATACCTCATCAAATCAGCATTACCGTTACGAAATACCGGCATCTCTTCCACCACCACAAATTCCACATTTTCATCCACTACTTCTTCGGGTACTTCAATAGGGGTCGGTATAATTACCGGAGCATCCGTAGGGTCTGAAGCTGCAATATCGGTTTCTGTTTCCGTCGAGTTATTATCCACTATATTGAGTTCTTCCGGGTTGACGGCAGCCGGCGGAGGCGGTGGCGGCAGAGGTTTATCCTGATTATAGGTTACAGGAACTAATTCTTCAAAGAAATCCGGGTCACTGACTAAATCACTGATCGCGTAAGTTACATTACGTTCAGTCCATTCGAACGAAACAAACATAAACGACAGCGTCACAATGAGACCCATGAACAGCCAACGGGACTTACCCTTTTCAAGGTCGGCTCTTCGTGCTTTTTTCACTTCCATAACAAGTGTTTTTTAAATTAGACAATATGTGAGTAAAAATCTCAGTGTCCGCTTTTAAACTGGAAGTAAGATAGTAAAAATATAGATAAGTTAAAAGAAAAAGGAGTGTCTTATATTATTTTTTAATATAAAACACCCCAAATTCAATTCCGTTAAACAATTAATTAAAAATCAGCTGCTTATTTAGTTAATATTCAATTTTACGTTAACATATCCTGCTTACTCTACGGCAATGCCGGTTTCCGCCAATACAGACATCTTTTATCACAAACTCACCATCTCCTGCAGAATACCTACCGCAGTCTCTACCGTTTCCACATTCTTGACTACCATACTACGCTTGCCGTTCTGCTCACGCAAATTGCAGTAACGCGGATTCTTGCTCATGTAATCAATCACCTTGCCAAAAGCCGCACTTTGATAATAAGGACTTTCCTGATTACTGATAAAGAACAAAGTCATTCGTCCGGCTTTCAAGAATACTTTTTCCACCCCCAACCGTTTAGCCAATCTGCGCAAAGGTACGATACGCAGAAGTTCCAGCCTTCGGGAGGAACCTTTCCGAAACGGTCCTCCAACCGTGCCTTGAAAGCGAGCAGGTCCTTATCCAATTCCAATCCGTCCAGTTCACGATAAAGCAACATACGTTCGCTGCTGCTGGGGATATACTCATTTGGGAAAAGCAATTCCAAATCACTTTCCACCTGACATTCATCCACAAAGTTCTCGCCACTGATTTTCTCTTCTCCCGCTGCCTGCAACTCCTCTGCATAAAGATCGGCAAACTCATCCTCTTTCAACTCTTTCACCGCTTCGGCCAGTATCTTCTGATAAGTTTCATAACCCAAATCGGCAATGAAGCCACTCTGCTCCGCCCCCAGCATATTTCCTGCTCCACGGATATCCAAATCCTGCATGGCTATATGGATACCGCTGCCCAAATCACTGAAATTCTCAATGGCTTGAAGACGGCGCTTTGCCTCGGGAGTCAGTGAAGTCAATGGAGGCGCCAACAAATAACAGAATGCTTTTTTATTGCTTCTTCCCACACGTCCACGCATCTGGTGCAAATCACTCAATCCAAAATTCTGCGCCTGGTTGATGATAATCGTATTGGCATTTGGTATATCAATGCCACTCTCGATAATGGTGGTTGCCAGCAGCACATCATAATCATAGTTCACAAAGTCGAAAATAATCTTTTCCAGCTTTTCGGGCTCCATCTGTCCATGACCTATGCAGACACGGCAATCGGGTATATTCCGCTTGATCATGGATTCCAATTCTACCAGATTCTGTATGCGGTTATTGACAAAGAACACCTGTCCGTTACGGCTCATTTCAAAATTGATCGCTTCCGTTATGATATCTTCATTAAAGGTATGCACCTCTGTCTGAATGGGATAACGGTTGGGAGGCGGAGTCTGAATAACAGAAAGATCACGGGCGCCCATTAACGAGAACTGCAAAGTACGGGGGATGGGGGTAGCGGTCATAGTAAGTGTATCCACATTCACTTTCATCTGACGCAACTTCTCTTTCACACTAACTCCGAACTTCTGTTCCTCATCAATGATCAGCAATCCTAAATCTTTGAACTTAACGCTTTTACCGATGATTTTATGTGTACCGACCAAAATATTTATTTTTCCATCCGCCAGTTCCTTCACTATTCTGGAAACATCTTTCGCACTGCGGGCACGGCTCAAATAATCCACCTTACATGGAAAATCTTTCAACCGTTCGCTGAAAGTCTGAAAGTGCTGATAGGCCAGCACCGTAGTGGGAACCAGCACAGCCACCTGTTTGTTATCAGCACAGCCTTGAAAGCAGCACGAATAGCCACTTCAGTCTTTCCGAAACCCACATCACCACACACCAGACGGTCCATAGGACGGTCGCTCTCCATATCGGCTTTGGCATCCTGAGTCGCCTTCAACTGGTCGGGGGTATCCTCATAAATAAAGCTCGCCTCTAATTCATGTTGCATAAAACTGTCGGGACTATACGAGAATCCTTTTTCCTGTTTACGTTGCGAATACAGTCTGATCAGGTCACGGGCTATATCTTTGATTTTGCTCTTGGTACGCTCTTTCATTTTTTCCCACGCACCGGTCCCCAATTTGTTCAGGCGGGGAGTTTCTCCCTCCTTCCCTTTATACTTGGATATTTTATGCAGGGAATGAATGGAAACAAATACCACATCCTCATTCTGATAAATAAGTTTAATCACTTCCTGGGTAGTATTTCCATTCGGAATGCGTACCAATCCGCCAAAACGGCCTACACCATGATCTATATGTACCACAAAGTCACCCGGCTCAAACTGGCTCAACTCTTTTAAGGTCAATGCCACCTTACCGCTACGCGCCTTGTCACTACGAAGATTGTATTTATGGAAACGGTCAAAAATCTGATGGTCTGTAAAAAGCAGCTTTTCAATACATTATCTGTAAAGCCCTCATGTAAAGTCTTGTTGACCGGAATGAACGTAATATGATCGCCACGCTCCTCAAAGATATCTTTCAGACGCTTTGCCTGCTTCTCACTATCGGTACATATATATAAGGTGTAACCTCGTTTCTGATAATCAGTGAATGAAGTGCTTACCAAATCAAAATTCTTATGAAAAATAGGCTGGACCGTCGTATCGAAAGCCAACGTTGCCTGTGGAGTTCCTGTAGGTTTGTTACCAAATTCAATCCGTTTGAAATCCAAAGCCCGTACTGTAAATTCCGCCCCGTCTATCAGCTTCAGTTCCAAATTCATCAGTTCCGTCTTCTCTCCCTCGTATGCGGCAAGCGCCTGAGGAGAGAGTGCCTCTTCCCGTACTACCTGTATTCTTTCACGTACCCAAAGAAAGTCTTTCATTGCCAGAACTGTTTCCCGAGGAATGAATTCAAAGAAAGACACCCCGCTCTTGTCGGCGGCATTCGTCAGCTCGGGCACGATGGCAATGCTCTGTTTCTTCTCTTTCGAAAGCTGGTTTTCCACCTCAAAAGTACGGATGCTGTCTACCTCGTCACCAAAAAAGTCAATACGGTAAGGATACTCGGAAGCAAAAGAGAAGACGTCAATAATACTACCGCGTACAGCATATTGCCCCGGTTCATAAACATAATCCACATGCTCGAATCCGTAACCGGCCAGCACTTCCGTGATAAACTCTGTGTCCACATGCTCACCCACACCAAGTTTTAACGTCTTGTCCATCAGTACCTCTTGTGATACCACTTTCTCCGCCAACGCTTCGGGATAAGTCACCACACATAGCGGATCGCCTTTCTGTAAACGGCTCAACACTTCCGTACGCAGGATCTCATTGGCTGCATCTTTCTGCCATATTTAACAGCCCGACGATACGAGGATGGAAAGAACAAAATATGCTCATCACCGTTCACCTGTGTCAGGTCATGATAAAAGTAACCCGCTTCCTCCAAGTCACCCAGTACAAATACAAATGTCTGTTTATTCTCTCTAAGAAAGGAGGAAACAAATAAAGCTGCCGCAGAAGCATGTAATCCTCCCAGGAAAATAGTCCTCACTGAGGAATCTTCCAATAACGCAGCCAGTCCCTTAGTGTTAGGATGACCGGCATAAACACGTTGCAATTCCGAAATATCCATATCTTTTTTTAAGATGGGGACAAAATTAAAGAAATATCTGATTACTTCCTCCTTTTTTTGCCAACTATTCAAGATTTTCCTATTTTTGTACGCTAATATATAACCCCATGGAAACAAAAGCAATAAACACAAAATTGAAAGGACACGCACGTGTAGATGTAGCTGATGTGCTACGCGGACTGGCAGTGATGGGAATCATCATCCTGCACTCTATCGAACATTTTAATTTCTACTCATTTCCCGATACAGCCGGACAAAGTGCGTGGCTGAACTTCTCGGACAAAGCCATTTGGAACGGGTTATTCTTCATGTTCGGCGGAAAAGCATACGCCATATTCGCTTTACTTTTCGGTTTTAGCTTTTTTATTCAAGATGACAACCAACGCCTACGGGGCAATGATTTCCGTCTACGTTTTTGTTGGCGGTTAATTCTTCTTTTCCTGATAGGTAATATCAATGCCAGTTTTTTCACAGCGGAAGTGCTGGTCCTTTATTCTTTAGTAGGTTTCATCCTGCCACTGACTTGCCGGCTGAAAGACAAATGGATATTTGCATTGGCATGTCTGCTATTGATCCAGCCATTGCCGCTTTATTATGTAATACGTGCCTGTCTCGATCCGGAATTTGTTACTCCGGCCATCCCCACCCGCAGCTTCTGGAATGCAACTTTTGCAGTGCAAAGCAATGGTAATTTTCTGGAAACCATCCGTGTCAATTTATGGGAAGGACAGTTGGCAAGCCTTGCCTGGGCCTGGGATCACGGACGGGTATTCCAAACAGCCGCCCTTTTCCTGCTCGGTATGCTGATAGGGCGCAAGGGACTTTTTTTGAAAGAGCACTTGAAGGTATGGAACAAGGTACTTGCAGGCTCACTCGTCGCATTTTTCCCTTTATATGGGTTGGGCAATATGCTACCGGACTTTATCACAAATAAATCCATTCTGACCCCTCTTTCACTAATCATCACCTCGCTTTCCAATTTTGCATTTATGCTGATTCTGGTATCCGGTGTCGTCTTCGCTTTTTACAAGACAAACTTACACGACGGATTAATGAAAATAACGCCATACGGAAAGATGAGCCTTACCAATTATATTACTCAAAGTATAGTAGGTTCCATGTTATACTACAACTGGGGATTTGCATTGCACAATCAGTTTGGTATCACAGCCAGCTGCCTGGCAGGAATAGTTTTCTTCATCTTGCAATTCTCTTTCTGCCGCTGGTGGATGAATCACCACTCTCACGGTCCGATGGAATATATATGGAAACGGGCAACCTGGCTGAAATAAGCAAGAACCGAAGTCTGCCCGCATTTGTTTATAAAAGACATACAAATAGAACTTTAAAATATGCGCGAAGAAATCATAAAACTATTAGACCAATATCGGTTAAAAGAAGCATTATCCCAAATGACAGGATATGCCACCCATACTTCCGACTGGCAATTAAAGAATGAGCTAGAAGCCCTGCAAACGTCATACGACCTGATGCTGCAATATACTTCAAAAGGGATGAAAGATCCCAATAAAGTGGAAATATACCATAAAATGTTACGCACGGCATACGAACTGGCCGACCGTATCCATATAGCCGTACAGGCAACACAAAATTACGGAGCCTATTATGACACAATGCGCACTTTTGTCCAAAGCCCTCCTCACAGCTATGCCGAATTACAAATGCAACTGGAGGCGTATACAGAAGATATGGCTACAGCACCATTGATATATACCACCGAGGCCAAAAGAAATGAAGAAATGGATGCCATGAGAAAACGTCACGAAACAGCCGTAGACGAATTATTTGAAAAAATATGGGTATCCACCCGGTGGAGTGAATCGGAATATGCTGAAGCGCAAACTTTGTTCAACTCGCTATTGATCCAAGTCAACGACCTTTCCATAATGGTCAGCGCCGTTACCATGAGCCTGCTGCAAATATTCGACATCCGCAAGTTCATGTTTCTATTGAACGCCTATACCCATCAGGATACCATGCTGAATCAGCGGGCTATTGCAGGGATCGCACTAACATGCTACTATTATGAAAAGCGTATCCTTCAATACCCTGAAGCCGTGTCGCGCATAAATGAACTGAATGAAAATTCCGAGTTCATCAAAAACCTGCATCATATCCAGATTCAATTATTGCAATCTTCCCGTGAAACCCGAAAGATAGACAAGAAGATGCGTGAAGAAATCATTCCCGAAATGATGAAAAATCCCAAACTTAATTTGGAAGGACTGGATGAAGATGCCGAAGATCATAATCCGGAATGGGAAGAATGGATTGACCGTTCAGGCATTACCGATAAATTGCGCGAATTAGGTGAACTGCAAATGTCCGGGGCAGATGTGTATATGAGTACCTTTTCACAGCTGAAACAATTCCCGTTTTTCCGCAAAATTTCTCACTGGTTCTATCCTTTTGATCCCCAATATCAGGATATCGCCAAATTATCTCTCGGAAATGACGAACAAAAAATCTCTCTGCTCAACATTTTGATGAATTCGGATGTATTCTGCAATTCCGACAAATACTCTTTTTGTTTTACCATGTTACAAATGCCGGAAAGCCAAAGGAATCTCATGCAGCAACAATTGAACGGACAACATGAAGCTTCTGAAGAACTGAAAGAACGTTTAAAAGAGATGTCACAATCAAAAGCCCGCGCTGAATTCGTGAGCCGGCAATACATTCATGACCTCTACCGTTTCTTCAAATTATGGTCAAGAAGACATGAAATACATGACATTTTTGAGGACACTCTGGACTTATGGAATAAAGAAGCATTGTCTCAAGCCTTGTTACACAAAGAGTATATCAACAAACTGGCAGATACCTATTCACACACGACGACTTGGCAGAAGCCGGAATTCTCTATGATAAATCAATTGAATTATACAATCGTAAAAATGCCGAATTATGGCAGAAAGCAGGTTTCATTTATCAGAAAATCGGTTCCTATAAAAAAGCGATAGATTATTACCTGCAATCAGATCTGCTGATCCCTGATAACGCATGGAATAACCGCCATTTGGCACAATGTTATAGAAAAGAAGGAAACTACCAACAAGCTTTGGAATATTATAATAAGGTGGAACAAGTACAGCCTGACAATCTGAATCTGACGCTACAAATAGGACAATGCCTGATGGCACTGGAACGATACGATGAAGCACTGGCTTATTTCT
>ENA-OQAZ01000546-OQAZ01000546.1-human-gut-metagenome-genome-assembly--contig:-NODE-546-length-20530-cov-4.575455_pt1 | contig 20530 bp, 19 predicted proteins | sample MGYA00242737_ERZ504531 | MGnify/ENA primary metagenome ERZ504531 (study PRJEB26092, sample SAMD00036244) | human gut metagenome | host: Homo sapiens | study: EMG produced TPA metagenomics assembly of... | reverse complement strand
CCGTGTGGTCTATCGTGGCAACAACAACGCGAACCCGAATGGCGGTGTTTCGATGTCGAATGCGAACAACGATTCCTCGAATACGAACACGAACATCGGTCTCTCTGAACAACAATCGAAAGGAAATTTTAATCGGCGTACAACACCGGGGACTTGTCCCCACCGTGGTGCCGAGGGGGGCAAGCCGCAGTAACAGCGGTCCGCAAGGGCCGGAAAACTGAAAAATAAAGTGTCGGGTAGGGTTTGGTAGGCCGGAAACGGTTCGAAGAAGCCGGGCCCGGGGGATTGAAGGCCCCGTATTAAAAGCAATAAACAGTAATTTATGCGCAGGGTTGGGTATATCATCGAGGAGATTGTGGAGCCTTCCAACATGGAGGCTTCCTTCCGGCAGGTCCTTCGCGGCAGCAAGCGTAAACGCAGCCGCCAGGGGGGCTATCTGCTCGCGCATAAGCCCGAGGTGTTGGAGGAGCTGGCCGCGCAGATCGCATCCGGTACTTTCCGCGTGAAGGACTACCGTGAACGCGAGATCATCGAGGGCGGCAAGCTGCGCCGCATCCAGGTGATCCCGATGAAGGACCGCATCGCCGTGCATGCCATCATGGCGGTGGTGGACCGCCATCTGCGGAAACGTTTCATCCGTACCACCTCCGCCAGTATCAAGAGACGGGGTATGCACGACCTCCTGGCGTATGTCCGCCGTGACATGGCCGAGGACCCTGATGGTACGCGTTACTGTTACAAGTTTGACATCACCAAATTCTACGAGAGCGTGAAGCAGGATTTTGTGATGTATTGCGTCAGCCGGGTGTTCAAGGACGCAAAGCTCGTGACCATGCTGGAGAGCTTTGTCCGCCTGATGCCTGAAGGTCTGAGTATCGGCCTGCGCAGCTCGCAGGGGCTGGGCAATTTGCTTTTGTCTGTGTATCTGGACCATTATCTGAAGGACAGGTATGCCGTGCGTCATTTCTACCGCTATTGTGATGACGGCGTCGTACTGGGTAAAACGAAAGCGGAACTGTGGAAGATTCGTGATGCCGTCCACGGGCGCATGGAGTGTGCCGGTCTCCTGGTGAAGGGGAACGAGCGCGTGTTCCCGCCGGGCGAGGGCATCGACTTTCTGGGGTATGTGACTTTCGGTGCGGACCATGTCCGCATTCGCAAGCGCATCAAGCAGAAGTTCGCCCGAAAAATGCACGAGGTAAAATCGAGAAGGAGGAGGCGTGAGCTGATAGCGTCGTTCTACGGGATGGCCAAGCACGCCGACTGTCATACGTTGTTTAAAAAATTAACAGGCAAAGACATGAGATCATTTAAAGACTTGAACGTTTCCTACAAGCCGGAGGACGGCAAGAAACGTTTTCCCGGGGTGGTGGTAAGCATCCGGGAACTGGTAAACTTACCGATTATTGTGAAGGACTTTGAGACGGGCATCAAGACCGAACAGGGCGAGGACCGCTGTATCGTGGCCATTGAGATGAACGGCGAACCGAAAAAGTTCTTTACCAACAGCGAGGAGATGAAGAACATCCTCTTGCAAGTGAAGGAAATGCCGGACGGCTTCCCGTTCGAAACCACCATCAAGACGGAAACCTTCGGCAAAGGTCGAACTAAATACATATTTACATGAAACGGGTAGAAGGAACATCCGGGATAAGACTGATCGAGTGCGTGAGCCCGGCACGCAACAGATGGCGCATCCGCTGGGATGTGCAGGAACGTGAAGACGGATCCGCTTCCTATATGGAGGAAAGCTTTGTCGGCAGACTCACATGGATACTATAAAGTCCGTCATTACAGACTGGTATAATGAGCAAATTGACCGTGAGATACTTTCCGGTTTTCTCTATGAAGGTATGCCGGTATGGCTGTCAAGTGAAAACCAGTTCAATTATAAGGCAGCGTATGATCTGGCCGTACAGACTGGTGGTGCTACGCTTCCCGTGACATTCAAGTTCGGTACGGATGAGGTTCCCCAATATCGGGAGTTCGTCACACTGGAGGAACTGACCGATTTCTACACGAAAGCCATGAAGCATGTTCAGGACACGCTGTCTGACGGCTGGAGGAAGAAAGACGCTTTTGATCCGGAGAAGTACCGGGTGGAATAAATCCTTCGGGGGAGGATAAGAAAAAAGCCCCCGGCCTGTTAAAAAGTAACGCCAATCACTTTTATAAACATGAAACGCCAAACCGCGCGACCGGGGGCAAATACCCTCTGTCACGGTTTGACGTTTTTTTTGTTGTCTAAAAAATGATTGGCGATGCAAAGATATAATTTTTTTGTTGTATGAAAGTGATTGAGATATTAAACTTTAACCGGGAGCTGTTGAAAAGGCTTCAGGCGGCCGGCATCCGTCTGGAAGATGCCCGGTATATCGACCTGTACGCGGACTATACCCGCCTACTCGATCAAGGTGAAAAAGTCTCGTATGCTGTGGCCGTATTGTCCGAAAAGTATTCGGTGAGCGAACGCAAGGTTTATGCCTTGGTGAAACGGTTCCAGAGCGACTGCAAGACGCTTGCAGTGTGAACGGGTTGTTTTATGCCGTAGGGAGTGCCGTTTCCCCTTATCTTTAGGGTGTTTCAAATTTAGAAGGAGGAAATGGCTATGAACAAGTATTACCGTATCCTGGACAAGATTCTTGCCACGGGAAAGACACAGACCAACAAGAAGGGAAACATACAGTACCTTCTGAACGAGCAGCTCTCGCTGACACCGGCGGACCTGCTCGACATATTCGAGGGGCATAATATCGCCCGTAAGAAGCTCCGCAGCGAGTTGCAGTTATTTATGCAGGGTGAGCGCAACGTGGAGAAGTACCGGGAGGCCGGCATCAACTGGTGGGACTATTGCGGCTCCATCCTGGTGAACAGTTACCCGACCTATTTCGAGAAGCTGCCCCCGTTGATAGCGAAAATTAACCGGGAGAGGCGCAACAGCAAGAACTACGTGCTTTTCCTGGGCGAAACCGGTGCCGAGAGCAACCAGGCACCCTGTTTGAGTCTGGTACAGTTCCAGTTAGATGGCGGTGAACTGGTTCTATCCGCCTACCAGCGTAGCAGTGACGCGAACCTCGGGCTGCCTTCCGATATTTACCACCTGTACCTGATGGCGCGGCAGATAGAACTTCCCTTGAAGTCGATCACTCTCTACCTGGGCAATGTACATATCTACGAGAATAATATCCCGGGCACCGTGCGCTGATCGCCGGTGACGAGACGGTCCGCTTCGGGTTGAACGTGTAGTTTGCTGTATATGTCTTGCAGCGGGAACAGTTCATGTTCCCCGCTGTTTTTCGTTTATTCTGGGGACCTTTGCGGCCGTTTTAAAGCAGAATGAAATGAAAAAGATGTATTTGTCCGCCCCGCTTCCTTTCGTGGGGCAGAAACGCATGTTTGCGAGGGAATTTATCAAGGTGCTGGGACAGTTCCCGGACAGCACCGTGTTTGTGGACCTGTTTGGTGGCTCGGGCCTGCTGTCACATATTACCAAATGTGTCAGGTCTGATGCCACCGTTGTGTATAATGACTTCGACAACTACCGCTGCCGACTTGTAAATATCCCGGCCACTAATGTGCTGTTATCCGATTTGCGTCGGATAGCTGAAGGGGAACCCAGAAACAAACGTATAACCGGGGAGATTCGCGATAAAATGTTTGCCCGTATTGAGAGGGAAGAAAAAGAGCACGGCTACGTGGATTATATCACGGTTTCCGCATCCTTGTTGTTCGCCATGAAATATGTGACCAGTTTGGAAGGAATGAAGAAAGAAGCCATTTACAATAGGATTCGGCAGACAGACTATCCCGAAGCAAAGGATTATCTGGAAGGACTGACTATAACCAGCGAAGACTACAAGGAAGTATTCAAACGTTACAAAGATGTTCCGGGTGTGGTGTTCCTGGTTGATCCGCCGTACCTCTCCACCGAGGTGGGTACTTACAAGATGTTCTGGCGTCTGGCTGACTATCTGGATGTACTAACCGTTCTGAAAGGGCATTCGTTCGTGTATTTCACTTCGAACAAGTCTTCCATTTTAGAACTGTGCGACTGGATGGACCGAAACCCATTTGTCGGCAGCCCATTCAAGGAATGCAGGAAAGTGGAGTTTAGTGCAAGCGTAAACTATCAAGCTAAATATACAGACATGATGCTGTACACGAAGCCGGATGAGGTGTCAGGTATAGCAGCCTAACATTGCATAAAGATAGTGAATTATTTTGAATCTGCAATGGCTTTTAAATGATATTTTAAAGCCATTTAAAGAGGGTTCAAGTGAAAGAAAAACGGTGGGCTTTGATCATGCTGAATAGGACCGCGCTCACCTTTTTTCTTGTACGTGTCGTTTTTGTACTTTTTGAAACGCATCGTTTTTGTTAAGCGGCACGTCTGGTTTTTCCGGATTTATAAGTATTAAAAAATAGTTTATCAGAATCTTTTTTAAAATTAGAAAGCCGCCTCCTCCGAAGCGGCTTTCCGTTTTTCTATCAGAACAAACTCCAAGCAACTGTCAGTCCGGCCATTACAATGGCGACCATACTCATCAGTTTAATCAGAATGTTCAAACTGGGTCCGGATGTATCTTTAAACGGGTCACCTACTGTGTCACCAGTAACCGTTGCTTTGTGTACTTCGCTTCCTTTACCTCCGAAATTACCTTCTTCTATAAATTTTTTCGCATTATCCCATGCGCCTCCCGCATTGGCCATAAAAATGGCAAGAACGAAGCCCGAGGACAAACCACCTATCAGCAGACCGATAACACCGGGAACACCAAAAATCAGTCCGGTAGCGATAGGGGCAATGATAGCCAGTAGAGAGGGGAATACCATTTCACGTTGTGCTCCTTTGGTGGATATTTGTACGCAACGGGCATAGTCGGGTTCTGCCTCTCCTGTCAGAATCCCTTTTATTTCACGGAACTGGCGACGCACCTCCTCTACCATGTGAGCGGCTGCTCGGCCTACGGCGTTCATGGTCAGACCGCAGAACAGGAATGCATCATACTGCCCAAAAACATGCCGCTTAGCACTTTGGGTTCATCAGGGTTACATCGTAATAAAGCATGTAGTCAGTGAAACTGGCGTTATGAACATCTACGGTAATGCCGTTTGGTAATTCCAGAATGGTTTGCCCCAACCGGGTTAATCCGATACGGATTTCTTCTACATAGGATGCCAGCAGGGCCAGTCCGGTCAGAGCTGCGGAGCCGATGGCAAAACCTTTGCCTGTAGCGGCAGTCGTGTTACCTAACGAGTCGAGGGCGTCAGTACGTTTGCGTACTTCTTTGCCCAGTCCGCTCATTTCAGCGTTACCGCCGGCATTGTCTGCAATCGGTCCGTAAGCATCGGTAGCCAAGGTGATTCCTAATGTCGAAAGCATACCTACGGCAGCGATACCGATGCCATACAATCCCATGGAAATATTGGCAAAATCAAATCCTGAAGCGAGCCAGTAGGACAAGATGATACCGGTTACTACTGCCAGTACAGGGATGGTGGTGGAAACCATACCTAGTCCGATACCGGAAATGATAACGGTGGCCGGACCGGTCTTTCCACTTTCGGCCAACCGTTGTGTGGGTTTATACGATTGAGAAGTATAATATTCGGTGGAACGGCCGATAACGATACCTACTATTAATCCCACTACCACAGCAAAGGAAATGTTTACCCAATTTTCCAAACCTAATGCCCAAAGGATAAGGAAAGTGGCAACGACAATCAGTACCGAACTTAAATTGGTTCCTGTGGCTAATGATCCGAGTAATTCCTTCATTCCTGCATTTTCTTTAGTACGGACGGCAAAAATACCGATGATAGAGAGAACGATACCCACTGCCGCAATCAGCATAGGTGCGATAACCGCTTTAAACTGCATCACGGTATCATCCGAGCCAATAAAAGCGGCAGCACCTAAAGCGGCGGTAGCCAGAATAGAGCCGCAATAGGATTCGTACAGGTCGGCGCCCATTCCGGCTACGTCACCTACATTGTCTCCCACATTATCGGCAATGGTTGCGGGATTGCGGGGGTCATCTTCCGGAATACCGGCTTCCACTTTACCTACCAGGTCGGCACCTACATCGGCTGCTTGGTATAGATTCCACCTCCTACACGGGCGAAAAGTGCTTGTGTGCTGGCTCCCATACCAAAGGTAAGCATGGTGGTTGTGATGACACATAATTTAGCAGAAGGTTCAAGGCGTCTGTGGGAATGCAATAGTCCAATAATATGTACCAGAAAGAAATATCGAGTAGTCCCAAGCCGACAACGACCAACCCCATAACAGCTCCGCTACGGAAAGCTACACGCAGTCCTTTGTTCAGGGAGTGCTGGGCGGCATTGGCGGTACGTGCAGAAGCGTATGTAGCCGTTTTCATTCCTAAAAAGCCGGACAGTCCGGAGAAGAAACCGCCGGTAAGAAAAGCAATGGGCACCCACGGATTTTGTAAGTTGAAGCCGTATGCATGATAGAAAACAGAATAACTAATCCCAGAAATACCAGCCCTACCACCTTGTATTGTTGTTTCAGATAGGACATGGCGCCCTGGCGCACATAAGAAGCGATTTTCTCCATCGTCGGAGTTCCTTCGCTTTCAAGCATCATTTGTTTGTAGAAATACCATGCAAGTACCAATGCCAAGAGGGAGGCAATGGGCACAATCCAGAATAGATACGTTTCCATACGCAGTATTGATTTAAAAGTTGGTTTTGCCCAAAGATAGCAAAAAATAAATGATATTCAATAGGATAGGTCGTATTTTTATCAATTAATATTTGCGGTGCTTTTCTAATTAAGTTTAGGGGGGGAATAAATATCTGTAACTTGGAACACATGTACCTGTTCCTGTGTTTCGTCAAAACACGATGAAAGGTAAACAAGACGTTAAAAAACAGTTTCACCACAGATCAAATCTGTATAATCTGTGGTGAATTTAAAACTCAGGCTTTGTATTTACCATACAGCTTATCTATCAGATCAGCGCGTCCTATTTTGCGCAATTCATTGATGATGCACGTCGTTCTTCGGGTTTATACCAGAAAAAGAACATCCGTTGAGCCAGTTTTTCTTTTGGTGTTTTAGCGGAAAATACCGGTTGCAACGTATATGGATGATAACCTGTGTACCAGGTTTCAGTGGCTACAGTCATCGGAGTAGGAGTAAAGTCCTGTACTTGTTCCAGATGGAAATCCAATTTCTTGGTGATCACTGCCAGTTCTGCCATATCTTCTTCCGTACATCCGGGATGGCTGCTTATAAAATAAGGTATAATCTGCTGCCGCATATTCAACTCCTTATTTATTTTGTCGAAAGTCTTTTTGAAGTCATAAAATTGTGAAAACGAAGGTTTCCTCATGATTTGCAGCACTTGGTCGCTGGTATGTTCCGGAGCCACTTTCAAGCGCCCGCTGACATGATGGGCTATCAGTTCTCGGGTATATTCAGCCGTACTTCGGTTTACTGCCGGATCTTTGCTTTGATATTGTAACAGGTCATAGCGTACACCGCTTCCGATAAAGCTTTTCTTGATACCGGGAAGTGCGTCTACCGAATGATAAATATCCAATAAGGGGCGATGGTCCGTGTTCAAATTGGGACATACTTTAGGATGGATACATGACGGCCGTTTGCATCGCCGGCAAATTTTCTCATCTTTACCACGCATGGCATACATGTTGGCGCTAGGTCCTCCCAAGTCACTCAGATAGCCTTTGAAATCAGGCATTTCAGTTATGGCTCTCACTTCTCTTAAGATACTCTCTTTACTTCGGCTTACAATAAATTTCCCTTGATGGGCGGAAATGGTACAAAAGGCGCATCCGCCAAAACAACCACGGTGCAGATTGACCGAGAATTTAATCATGTCGAATGCGGGAATGCGTTTTCCTTTATATTTAGGATGAGGCATACGCGTATAGGGCAAATCAAAAGAATGATCCAGTTCGCCTTGGCTCATTGGAGGATAAGGCGGATTGACTACTACTGTTTCATTGCCTGTATCTTGCAAGATGCGGGAGGCTTCGTACTTGTTGCTTTCCTCTTCAATGAAGCGGAAGTTCTCGGCTTGTTTCTTTTTATCTTTCAGGCATGCTTCATGAGAGTGTAGGATGATATCTGGCTTTTCGTTCACACACTCAATTACAGAGGGCTCGGACGGAACTGATCCTTTCTTACGGATAAGGTAAGCCGTTTGTGGTATATCGTGGGGAATATCCTTTTGTAAGGGTAGATGGCTCCGTCCTGACTGTCTTTGCTTTCTTTCATTCTCTTGCAAAGTTCCGTAATCGGTTTCTCGCCCATTCCATAGATCAATAAATCGGCTCCGGAATCTATCAGAATTGATTTACGCAGCAGTCCTGCCAGTAGTCATAATGGGTGACACGGCGCAAAGATGCCTCTATACCTCCCAGAATGACAGGTACGTCGGGATAGATTTTCTTTAAAATCTGTGTATAAACGATGCTGGGATATTCGGGACGCATGTCGTGGCGGCCGTCGGGAGTATAAGCATCCTCGCTGCGCAAACGCTTGTTGGCAGTGTATTTGTTTACCATGCTGTCCATACATCCGGCGGACACACCGAAAAAGAGGCGTGGAGTCCCAGCTTCTTAAAATCGCGCAGGTCATCACGCCAGTTGGGTTGAGGCACAATGGCCACTTTCAAACCTTGCGCCTCTAATAATCTTCCAATTACTGCCGGACCAAATGAAGGATGATCTACGTAGGCGTCACCGCTGAACAAGATTACGTCCAGTTCATTCCATCCGCGCATCTCTACTTCTTTCTTGGTTGTCGGCAACCAGTCTGTAAGTTTGTATTCTTTCAATGATAAATACTGTTTTTTTTGTTTTGCTACAGAGAACACAGAGATTGTTTATTATATCTCTTCTTCATCTTTATTTTTCTCTTTCTCCCATTGGATATAAAGCAGAATGAGTTGATGAAGTCCGAAAGCTTTCATGTTATTATGATAAATTACATCGATACAAAGGTCGAGCAGCTCTTTATTGTTTCCTTCCTCGCTGGTTATCAGTGAACGGATATTCAACTTCAGTTTCTCCAGCACCGACTCGTCCACGATACCGTTGCTGTCTATCAGATGCTGGAATAAAGCATATTTCTCAATAGTTTGCAGGTTCTCTTCTGAGATTTCCATGCTGCGTGTGCCGGAGGATTAGTCTGTATAGTGTACATAGTCGTTTTATTTTAATGGTTTATACGGACAAAGTTAGGCGTTTTTATGAAATAACCTCTTATTTGCCCTTTTATTTTCGTTTAAAAATATCACTTGCTGCCAAAGAAGCCCAGGATGGCACTCATTACCCGTGCTCTTTCCTTCACTCCCTGAATGCTTTCAAAGGGGAAACCCAGGACAAAAGTCCGATATTTGCCTTTATAGGCGATACCGGCACTGTAACTGCCCGGATTATATACAAAAGCGGAGTAAGCAGGGGCTATCGGGGTCAGACAGTCGGGAGCGGGTACGGCGTATGTTTGCTCGTTGATAGTGCGGGGAATACTGAAACGGGTGTTGGCTCCATATATTTCTCCCGAAGTGGAATTTATCATGCTGCCTCCGAAACTATATTTTAATATGTTTTCGGTGAAGTTCAGTGCTGTGGGACTGTTCATGTTGCTTCCTATATACGAGCCGCTGAGCATCAGGTTGCCGCCTCCTTGACAATAGGTTGTGAGCAACTGTTGCAATGTGTGGGAGAAAGGACGCCTGTCGGCCCCGAATATCAGGTCTGTAATGGGGTAATCTGCCAGCCGGACAAAACCATTTTCAACGGCTTCATCACTACACGATACAAAAGAGTATCCTCCGGCTGCCTGGATGGCTTTTCCATGAATGAACGGATAATCGAAAGTATTTCCGGCTATCAACATTCCTTCCAGTTCGCTGCCGCTATATCCCAGCCCGTCTTTAGTTTCCCGTCCTATGCGGCTGCGGTCGAAGCTTTGTTGCGTTCCGCAGAAGGCGGGTGTATTTATATAAGGTATTCCCGGATCCGTATTCAAGTCAAAGCCTTGCAAGAAAGGAGATTCTACGGTAGCAGGTCTGCTTAAACGGTCGAATCCGTTGACTATCAAGATTGTTCCTTTACTTTTCTTTGCCTGATAGGCTGACAGGATTTCGGAAGGAAAACTTTCTCCGCCCTTGTTGACTGCGGTTACTTTGAAACTATATACCAGTCCCGGTTCGGCTTCGAAGGTATATTCAGTACCGCGTACTAACGTTCCATTGTCAAATCCACCATGTCCCAGACGGGTATAGACTATGTATTGTTGAGCTTTGGCAGTCGGTTCCAACGGGTCGTCTACCGCTTGCCAAGTTAGTTGGAAGGTGTTTTTCCTACTTCCGGAGTGAATGGCAAAGTTATTTACCGGTAAAGGTTGGACTACGTAATCCGTCCCATGCATGGTACTCAGGTATTTTAGTATGGATTTGTAAACAGAACGTCCTACGGTAAACTTGAAACGCGGATCGTGCCCCAATTTCAAATCGGCGAAGTTCTGGTGGGAGAGGAGTTCCAGAATCATCGAGGGAACGGCAGGCAGACGGGTTTCGCTGTAATTGCGGTTCCACAGGCTGCGGCGTTGCCACCGGATACCGAATTGGGCGGAGATATCCTGTTGCAGACCGGTCAGTACCATGTCCGCCAAGTCGCGGGAAGCATAACGGGAGATACCGGCGTTCAGTTCACCATTATTATAATCGGTGGTATAGATACCCAGCGTGCCTATTAAATCATCTTCTTTGGAAAAACCTGCATCGCTGTGCACTCCCAAGGTCATTTCAAAAGGAACGCCCAATCCCTTCTCCTTTGGATTGTACACAGAATTTCCGCTGAGATAGTTTATTATCCGGCTGCGGGCGTTTATATCATCGGTATAGTCATTCTTACCTTCGCTGGGACTGTAAACCGAATAAGGAAAACCCGACCATTGTGCGGCATAGCGTGCCCCTTCCAGATAACGGGGCAGGCCGCTGGTTTTTCCACCGCGCGATATGTTTCCCATTCCTCCGCCAAAACGGACGGCATCGGCGCATACCACTCCTTTTTGTCTGCTCTCATTACTTAGTACCACCATACCGTAATCGTTGGTTCCTTTGTCGAATTCAAAAGTGCCCAGATAAACCCAGGTTCCTCCCCCTATTTGTTGGTTGACCAGAAATTCGGTGACACCCCCTTTATGGAAAACCAGATATTTAGCGTCACTCACACTTCCGGGTAAAGTCTGATAAGTCACATAGACGGCATATTTTCCTGTTTCGGGAATATGGGGAATCCATTGTGCAAAGGCTTTTTCCGGTTTTTTCTCGGTGGAGGCAAAGCGGGCTGTACCTTCTTCAAAAGGATTTTGTCCGTCCCGGTAAACCAATCGTTTTTGAGCGAATGCCGGGGTGGGGGCGGTTTTCCATTTACCTTTCCGGCTTTTTATCTCCTGATAGATGCAACCTTGGGGATGGGTATCATTATCCACAATCACCTCATTGCGTTGCCAGTCACGTTCACGAGGGGTATAAACTATGGCTCCCGCATTTTCCAGCATGGGTATAATATAAGGTATGACGAATGATTGGGTGAACAAGTCTTCTGTGGTACAGAACAGGCGGGGACGTTGCCATTCCCAACATCCCTTGTCCTTTTTATAATATTTTCCGTGGCTTTGCCAAAGGGCGATGTGTCTGCCTTCCAGTCCTTTGCCGGCAGTAAAGGGGCGGGAAATATTTTTTACCCATGGATCACCTTTATAATCTGTCCGTTGCCATAAGCGGCTTTTGTCCTGTTTCTTCCTCAGATAGTTGGGGATCAGGTCTTCGATTGATTTGCCATCGGCATAGATGGTTATATCGTAATAATTTACAGGACCGGGTAGGCTTTGTCTAAGTAACCGGTAGATAGCTTCTGTCTTTTCGGGGGTAAACGGTTGGTAGCCGAAGCTGGGGCTGGCATATACATTCAGTCTTTTTTTGTCATGATTTACTTCATAACGGTCTAATTTACATTTACCTATGTTGGCATAAGATGTTTCGTACCGGGTGAAAAAGTCTTTTAGACGTTGTTCCACATTACCATCTAACCCTTGTGCCAAAGTGTGTGATATTCCTGCCATTACCAGCAGGAAGGACAAAAATATCTTTTTCATGTTGTTTTCTTCTTTATTTATGGTTGCGAAGTTAGGAATTTTTGTTAGTTTTGTCATTCTAACTAATCTATAATGAACCTAAATGAAACGAATTATCTTTAATTTCTGCTTCGTATGGCTGGCTGTTTCCGCTTTTGCCGGAAGTAAGGTAGTCGAAATGCGAAATTATGGTCTGGTACCGGACACACACGAGAATCTTTCACCCAAATTGCAGAAGGCGTTACAAGACATCAAGTCTCAAGTTGCTTTGGGTGATAAGGTCACCCTGCTTTTTGAATCCGGACGTTACGATTTCCATCCTGAAGGGGCGGCTGTCCGTGAGTATTATATTTCCAATCATGATCAGGACAATCCGAAAACGGTAGGTTTCCCTTTGGAGGATTGGAAGGGGCTGACGGTGGACGGACAGGGTGCCGATTTTATCTTTCATGGACGTATGCTTCCACTTTCTCTGCTTCGTTCAGAGAATTGTACTTTGCGTAATTTCAGCATAGATTTTGAGACTCCTCATATTGCTCAGGTCAAGATATTGGAAAGCGGAGAGGAGGGAATTACTTTTGAACCTGCCGCATGGGTGAAATGCCGTATCAATGAGAAAGGTTTTTTCGAAGCATACGGTGAAGGCTGGTCCAGTGCTCCCCAGGAGGAATTGCTTTTGAAGAAAAGACAAAGCGTCTGGTATACCGCACCAGTGACTTATGGTGTCCTATGGAAGGATTGAAGGAAATCTCTCCACGTGTCTACCATGCTCCTCAATGGAAAGACGCCCGGTTGAAACCGGGGACAGTGGTGGCTCTTCGTACTTATTATCGTCCTGCTCCGGGTATATTCTTGTCCAATGATAAAGACACCCGTTTGCAGAATGTGAAAGTGCATTATGCCGAAGGTATGGGACTGCTGGCCCAGTTATGTGAAAATATCACGTTGGATGAATTCAGCGTTTGCCTTCGTGGCGATAAGGATCCGCGTTACTTTACCACGCAGGCGGATGCTACCCATTTCTCCAGTTGCCGGGGGAAGATTGATTCTCGCAACGGGTTGTATGAAGGAATGATGGATGATGCGATTAATGTACATGGTACTTATTTGAAAATCAAGCAACGCCTTGATGACCATACGGTGATTGCCCGATACATGCATCCGCAAGCATACGGATTCGAATGGGGCGTGAATGGCGATGAAGTACAATTTGTACGTTCCGCCACCATGGAACTGACCGGTGGAAAGAACCGGGTGAAGGAAATCCTGCCCAATGACAAAGATACGGTGAAAGGTGCAAAAGAATATCGTATCACTTTTGCCGAGCCTTTGGATGCGGAGATTACGGATAAAGAAGGTTTCGGCATTGAAAACCTGTCCTGGTGTCCGGAAGTTTATTTTGCGGATAATGTCATTCGTAACAACCGTGCACGCGGTACGCTGTTCAGCACTCCCCTGAAAACGGTGGTAGAGCGTAACCTGTTTGATCATACATCAGGAACAGCCATATTGCTGTGCGGTGATTGTAACGGCTGGTTTGAAACGGGAGCTTGCCGGAATGTGCTGATTCGTAACAATCGTTTTATCAACGCATTGACTAATATGTTCCAGTTTACGGAAGCTGTTATCTCTATTTATCCGGAGATTCCCGATTTGGAGCATCAGAAAAAATATTTCCATGGTGGAAAAGGAGAAAAAGGAGTAGTGATTGAAGATAACTATTTTGAAACTTTTGACCGCCCTGTCCTTTTTGCAAAATCCATTGACGGATTGATCTTTAAAAACAATGTGATCCGCCAGAATACGGATTATCCGGCTTTTCATCATAACAAGTCCCGTTTCCGCTTGCTTCACACCCGGAATGTGAAGATAGAGAAGAATAATTTTGAGGATGGGGATGAGAGTATAGCAAGAGAATAGATACAAATAACACTGATTATGCGGGTGAAAATACAATCCGCATAATCAGTGTTTTCATATCTGAAGAACTACAACGGAAGGGTTATTCTACTTTTCCGATGCTGAAGTTTTCAGGATATTTGCCTTTGAAATTCTTATAATACAATTTGATTTCACGCATATCCTTGTCCAAGTCACCGCTGGGATGTATTACCTTTTCGGCTGTGATGCATTTCTTCTCGTAGTCGATAGCTACCAGAATAATAGGCAGACCGGCCCCTTGCGCAATATAGTAAAACCCTTTCTTCCAATTGGGATTGGCTTTGCGTGTTCCTTCCGGAGTGATAGCCAGATGGAATTTTTGACTCGATTTGGCAATTTTAATCATCTGGTCCACCAATGAAGTCTTGCGGCTACGGTCTACGGGAATCCCTCCCATCCAGCGGAAAATAGGCCTAGAGGCCAGAAGAACCAGTCCTTTTTCATCATAAAACCAGTTTCGCGGCCTATAGCTCCCATAAACAGTTTGCCTATGAATAAGTCCCAATTGGTGGTATGTGGGGCGGCACAGATAATATATTTATCATAATCGGGAGCAGACACCTTGGTCTTCCATCCCAACAGTTTGTAGTAGATAAAACTACAAATAGCTTTTTTCATTCCTTAAATCTTATGCTTTTGTAGCTTTAGCCAGTTCGTCTGCAACCACTTTTATTTCTTTGTTCAAATCCTCATTCAGTTTCTTGTAGAAACCTTTTACGTTACCCGGTTCAGTGTGACTGATGCGTATAATCAGTTTGATCACATTGTGTACAGAGTTGCAAACTACTTCACGGTTAACACCTTCCATCAAACTGACTAAAAACAAATCACTTGCTATATTGGTTATTTTTTTCTTTAAATTTCTTCTACTTGCCATAAATGTAATGTTTTAAGTTAATACATAATTCTAAATTCGCGGTAAAGGTAATATTTTTATTTGTATACGTTTTCATATTTGCGAAAAAAGAACGAAATTTGCACGTGAATTATAAATGAAATTATACACCTTTAAATAGAATAATAGAATATGACTAAAAGTGCATTACAAATTGCCAGAGCTGCTTATCAGCCCAAACTTCCTAAAGCGTTGAAAGGCGCTGTAAAAGTAAAGGAAGGTGAACCTACACAGTCAGTTGCTGACCAGGAAGCTATCAAAGCCTTGTTCCCTAACACTTACGGCATGCCGTTGATTCAGTTCGTTGAAGGCGAAGCTGTCAATATGCCTGCCATCAACGTAGGTGTCATCTTGTCTGGTGGACAGGCTCCCGGCGGACACAATGTTATTTCCGGTTTGTTCGACGGTATCAAAGCATTGAACAAGGACAGCAAACTGTATGGTTTCATTCTGGGCCCCGGTGGTTTGGTAGACCATAATTATATGGAACTGACTTCCGATATTATCGACGAATACCGCAATACCGGTGGTTTCGATATCATCGGTTCGGGACGTACCAAACTGGAAAAGGTAGAACAGTTTGATAAAGGTCTGGAAATCATCAAGGAATTGGGCATCAAGGCATTGGTAATTATCGGTGGTGATGACTCAAACACAAACGCTTGTGTATTGGCAGAATACTATGCTGCGAAGAACTGCGGTGTTCAGGTTATCGGTTGTCCGAAGACTATCGACGGTGACTTGAAGAACGAGATGATTGAAACTTCTTTCGGTTTTGATACGGCTTGTAAGACTTACTCTGAAGTAATCGGTAACATTCAGCGTGACTGTAACTCTGCCCGCAAATACTGGCACTTTATCAAGCTGATGGGACGTTCGGCTTCTCATATCGCTTTGGAATGTGCTTTGCAGGTTCAACCTAACGTATGTATCGTTTCAGAAGAAGTGGAAGAGAAGAACATGTCATTGGATGATGTGGTTACTTACATTGCTCAGGTGGTGGCTAACCGTGCCGCACAAGGCAATAACTTCGGTACAGTGTTGATACCTGAAGGTTTGATCGAATTCATCCCCGCAATGAAGAGATTGATCGCTGAATTGAACGACTTCCTGGCTGCTAACGCATCAGAGTTCGCATTGATCAAGAAATCTCACCAACGTGAATATATCATCTCCAAGCTTTCTAAGGAAAACTCGGAAATCTATGCTTCTCTGCCCGAAGGCGTTGCACGTCAGCTTACTTTGGATCGTGACCCGCACGGAAACGTACAGGTATCACTGATTGAAACAGAAAAGCTGTTGTCTGATATGGTAGCCGTTAAATTGGCTCAGTGGAAGGAAGAAGGCAAGTATGTAGGTAAATTTGCCGCTCAGCATCACTTCTTCGGTTACGAAGGACGTTGCGCTGCTCCGTCAAACTTCGATGCTGACTATTGCTACTCGTTGGGTTACACCGCTTCTATGTTGATTGCCAACGGCAAGACCGGTTATATGTCTTCTGTACGTAACACTACTGCTCCTGCCGAAGAATGGATTGCAGGTGGTGTGCCTATCACAATGATGATGAACATGGAACGTCGTCACGGTGAAATGAAACCGGTTATCCAGAAAGCGTTGGTAAAATTGGACGGTGCTCCTTTCAAGGCGTTCGCCGCACAGCGTGAACGTTGGGCTATTGAAACAGACTATGTATATCCGGGTCCTATCCAGTACTTCGGTCCTACAGAAGTTTGTGACCAGGCAACCAAGACATTGCAGTTGGAACAAGGAAAATAATTTTTTCTTATTTCTATAAAGCATAAAGGAAACCCATCGGGCTGATTGTAAAACCATTCTCCCGATGGGTTTTATTGCATAGTATGTGGGAATAGGTAAGGTAAAAACAGCTAAATAGGATAAAATGGTAAGAGCGAAAAGCACACGTCCTGCCCCTGTTAAAAAAAAGGCAGTCGCGAAACCTGTCCGCCGGACCACACAGCGGAAGGCGAAAAAGAAACCGCAAAGAGAGATGCCGTCATGGCTTCGGTATGTCATTGCGGGGATTATTGCTTTTTTATTCCTTGCCGCTTTCTTTTATTTCTTTATCCGTCCTTACTCTTACCGTTGGAAGCCTTGCTATGGCTTTAAAGCATACGGTGTATGTATGCCCTCAGGTTTTCATGTGCATGGCATTGATGTTTCCCATTATCAAGGAAACATAGACTGGAAAATGCTGACCCAGACCCGACAGGGAAAATTTCCTATTCATTTTGTCTTTATGAAAGCTTCGGAAGGAGGCGATTATGGGGACAAGGCTTTTAGCTCCAATTTTGATTCGGCGAAAACACATGGGTTTATCCGTGGGGCTTATCATTTTTACAATCCGAAGACAGATCCTGTCCGTCAGGCCGATTTTTTTATCAATTCCGTCAAGCTGGATTCAGGTGATCTTCCTCCTGTGCTCGATATTGAGAAGAGGGGAAAGGATGAGAATCAGCTCCGTCGTGACCTTAAACTGTGGCTTGACAAAATAGAACAGCACTACAAAGTGAAGCCTATTCTTTATACTTCTTATAAGTTTAAAACGCGTTATCTGAATGATTCGGTCTTCAATTCTTATCCTTACTGGATAGCTCATTATTATGTAGACTCGGTGGAATACAGGGGGGAGTGGAAATTCTGGCAGCATACGGATGTGGGTACGTTGCCGGGTATTCGTGAGAAAGTGGATTTGAATATTTTCAACGGTTCGTTGGAAGAATTGCAATTAATGACCATAAAGAAATAAGGGAACTGTGCCTGAGGTTCCGAAAACTTTGCTTATATTTGCTTTATGAACTTACTGCTCAATATTATTTGGCTGATTTGCGGCGGATTTCTGATCTGCGTGGAATATATTGTTTCCAGCCTGTTGCTGATGATTACTATCGTCGGCATTCCTTTCGGTTTCCAGACTTTGAAGTTGTCTATGCTGGCTCTTTGTCCTTTTGGGCGGGAAATACGCAGTTGTCCCGGTGATGGTGGATGTCTCAGTGTGTTGATGAATATCATCTGGATACTTGTAGGTGGAATCTGGATCAGCCTCTCTCATCTGGCATTCGGGGTGTTGCTTTGCATCACTGTCATCGGCATTCCATTCGGACTGCAACATTTCAAGCTGGCGGGCTTGGCACTTACTCCTTTCGGAAAGGAGATTGTATAATAAATATAATACCGTATGGTCGTTTGGTCACTTTGGATAAAATGCAGCGTCCTACGTGCGTTTGTCACCGCTTGATTCCGGTTCTAATTTTCAGGGAAGAAGAACAAAAGGACAAAAGAGAGAAAATCCGTTCTTTTGTCCTCGAATAAATCAATGCATATCCTGCGTGGTTGGTGGCAATTCCGTCTTTATCGCGTCTTTGCCATACTTGAAAATGGTATTATTTCATGATGAATTTCACAGCTGCCCAGTTGTTCTTTTCCCGATGATGTACGAACTCCATTCCCAGACTCTCCGCTTTTTCGCGGATAAAAGGAATATCCTGTATATAGAATCCACTCATAAATATTTCCGAACCCGGATGCATACAGGCGGCATAATGGGGAAGGTCTGCCAGAAGAATATTCCGGTTAATGTTGGCAATAATCACATCAAACGCTTTGCGCCCTTTCAGCAGATTGGCGTCACCCAGTTCCACTGTAATGTTATGGATATGGTTCAGTGCAATGTTGTCTTTTGAATTGTTGACGCACCAGTCGTCAATGTCGATGGCTGTCACAGGATTGGCTCCTCGCATGGAGGCAAGGATGGCAAGAATAGAAGTGCCGCATCCCATATCCAGGACTGATTTTCCTTTCAGGTCGGCTTCTAACAGCTCGCTGATTATAGAGCTGGTCGTTTCATGATGCCCTGTGCCGAAAGCCATTTGCGGGTTAATCAGAATTTCATACTCAGTTTTCGGAGTGTCTTTGTGGAACGTGCTGTGAATGCAGCAACGGTCACCTATGACGATGGGTTGAAAGAAGTTTTTCTCCCATTCTTCATTCCAGTTTTTGTCTTCGGCTTCCTTTATGGTGTATTCTATCCGGGTGTCAGGTAAAGGGAAGTTCACAACCATTTCTTTCAGTGCTTCCTCGTCAAAGAGAGTTTGCTGGATATAGGCCTGTATTCCCCCTTCACATTCTACAAAACTTTCAAATCCTATTTCTCCGGCCAATGCGGACACTACATCATTCACTGTCTCATTACAGGGATGTGTTGTAAAGGTTACTTCTAAATATTTCATATCTTTTCGTTTATTCTATCACTTTACGGAGCAATGCCTCCATCTCATTTTTGAAGATGCCCGCTTCATGCACTTTCACCCCGTCCACATAGAACGTGGGAACGTAATAATAGTCGTATTGGTCGGCTATATCAGGATGTTGGGTTTCTTCTATCATTTCTATTTCTATAGGTTGGAATTCAGGATATTCTGCTTTCAGTTCTTCAATATAGCGCAGTGCTTTTTTGCAGAACGGGCATCTTTCCTGATAAAATAATTTCACTGGTTTCATACGATTGTTGGTTTAAGGATGATGACAAAGATAATTTCTTTTCATTACTTTCACAAACAAACCTTCCGTCTTTTTGTTTCAGACTTGTGCTCTCATTGCAAAGTTAGATGCAATTATGCCTCATGCCCTCATTCGTGAGGTAATTTGTTTATAATGAACAGGTTATTTGTGATGGTAGCATAGAAGAGTATGAGGGCATTGCCCTCATACTTTCCTATGGTAAAATAAATTATTTCAACTTTGTTACATGATATAGGGTACCTCTGGTACTGGTCTTTTTAGGAATGTTCAGTTTGCGGAGAATACGTCCAAACCAATTTATTTTATTGATAGACAGTTTGTCGCGTGTGTTCTCTTGAAGATAATTAAAAATATCCATGGCAGTCATCCATTCTCCCTCCTTTTCGTTGGTTGCAGAAGAAAAGTTACAATGGAATAAATGCTCCAAAGGTGATATTTGCTCAAATTCGCTGTTGCTTTGTCGTAAAACGGCCTCATCTTCGTCATTCAGCCAATAACGTTCGTTCTTATAAAGTAAATGCATGGCTTGCGCATAGAGTTGGCGGTAGTCTATGGTGACATTGGTATCAATGGGATCGGTCACTTCGATACAGATAAAGCGACGGCTTCCCGTGGGGTCGGTGAGCAAATCCTTCTGATTGCTGGTGCCGATGAATGAGGCATAGCGGCGTAATTCGCGCACGCTGGTTCCGTAAGGCTTGCGCAGATTGGCTGTCGGTTTTTGTAACAGATGTTTCAGAAAGCCTTGTTGATTTACGGTAATCTGGTCGAATTCGTCCAGGTTGATAAGGAAAAATCGTCCCAAGGCACGCTCCGCTTCCTGTTTGCTGCTGAAGTCCAGGCTGTCGGCATAGCCGAAACGGAGTTCGGGTGGCAGCAAGATACGGCAATAAGTGGATTTCCGGAATCCTTGCGAACCTACAAGTAAAGGTGAAGTGCTGTTTCCATGCTGCGGTCCATCCCCTCCAATGCGCCACCATGACCTCAGAAACCAACGGTAAAAGAACGTTCTTCCC
>ENA-OQAZ01000545-OQAZ01000545.1-human-gut-metagenome-genome-assembly--contig:-NODE-545-length-20543-cov-6.412716_pt1 | contig 20543 bp, 28 predicted proteins | sample MGYA00242737_ERZ504531 | MGnify/ENA primary metagenome ERZ504531 (study PRJEB26092, sample SAMD00036244) | human gut metagenome | host: Homo sapiens | study: EMG produced TPA metagenomics assembly of... | reverse complement strand
CCCGCCGTCCGGCTCCTCGGACTATGCCCGGGGCCGCCGCTGTTTATCTGCGGAAAGAAGAATATCTTCTTTCATAAACCGAGACATTTTTTTCATCATTTCCAAGTGGGGAAAATGAAAAAATCAAAAAGTTTTTTTCATGCGCTCAAGGCCACGCTTGATCGACTGGCGGACAGACTCCTCGTGTACGCCCTCGGCCTCGGCAATTTCCTTGATGCTCTTTCCGAGAATGATGTGGGCATCAATCCTGCGGCCCTGGATCTCCGGTAAAGAGTTGAGTGCGTTCCACAGACGGATGAACAGCTCCATGCGCTCCAGAAGCTCCTGGGGCGTTGGCTCATGCAGGCAGGCGGAATATTCGATCCCGTCATCGCAGTCCAGAGAATACTGCGCCTTATGCCGGGAGAGCCGCCGCTGGTAGGCCATTTCGTGCCGGGCATCGGACACAAATACTTCGGCTACCTCGTCAGAAACCTCGATAAACTGATCCTGTGTGTACCAATAATAAAAATCCTTCAGATTGATTGTAGTCATAAATAAACCTCCGTTTCGGTGTTGGGTGGATGAGTGACCGAAACGGGGCTCGGCGGGGAGCGGCACCCCGGGGAGCCGCCCCGCACCTCGGACAATTTGTCTCGAAGTACAAAAAAGCGCCCGCACAGCAAGACGCTATGCAGACGCATGAAATTGCATTATCATAATTGTACTGATATATTGTACCTTCATAGCCAGACTGTCCCGGAGGGGGAGCTATGCTTTTTTTAGCTGGTGAAGGTCATGGGAATTGTGAGAAAGTAAGATGGACACGGCGACACCCTCCTATGGGCCGCCGTGGGGTTACTGAATATCCAAAGAGAAACGGCGGCTCTGAAAATTGAGCCGCCGTTTCAAATAGGCGTATTGATAGGCTGCTGTACGACGGCTTTTTTTCTTTTGCCGTCGTGCGGCAGTCTTTACTCTTGAATTACGCTACAAGTACCAGAACTGGAAAACGCTTATTTTTACTTCAGTTAGCTGGATCTTTCAAAGAAATCGCATACACCGTATTGATCTGTAATGGATAGCTCTCTGCAATGTTACCATCGTAATAGACAATGACTTCATCACCAATGTTGAAATCAACCATGTCATCTTTGTTCTCTGCATCCAAAGAAACATCGCAATATGCTCCGTAAGGGTAAGCGTCTGTCTGGATGGAAATAAGTATGGAGTTGTTATAAACTTCTTCCACAACGCCGGTAATGCTGGACTCATTCTTTATGATGTCGTCCATAGAACGCCCACAGCCAACAAGACTTAATACACAAAACAATGTTAAAATGAGTGATAGAATCTTTTTCATACAGGTCACCTCCGTCTTTTGCCATCGCTCGGCTGATTATGAAAGCAGAAATTATTCCTGCGAGGTGTAATCTTCTCCAATAGGATTATTCTTTAGCATGAGTGATTGTGCATCTGTTTCAGATATTTCTTTAATTTCTGAAATTTGATGGTTGCCATCCCTTGAAATAGTAACACATACTCCATTTTCTTCATCAGTGTAAACAACAGCCTGTTCACTGTCCAATAATATCTTAATTCTCTGATTATTATAATACCAACCGCCGCTCTGCTCGTTGTAGGTAATGCCATAGTCTGCATAGTCTTTAAGCCAAAGTTGGGGAGTAGATTCTCCCTTTTGTACAGTACTCAATGATGTATCAGTGGGATTAAAGTTATTATGCTTTTGGGTATGACGGTCATAATTTTCTTTGGAACACTCTTTAATACCAACAAGGTTATTTTCTTCGTCCCGGTCTGCCTCAATATCCACCGTTCCAGAAAAGAAATTCGTGAAACTCGCTCCAGCTATGGGGTCATTAAAAAATCTCACTACATTCCCATTATAGGTAAAATAATAATTCTCCTGATCATAGCTCAAGCCGTAAGGTTCATATATGGAGTAGTCCACACTTCCACCAGGCAGTTCTGCTGTAGTAGAATCGTTCGCCGCATTTTCCGTATCAGAAACGGTTTGTGCCTGATAGGAAACATTTTTCGTAGTGTTGTTATCGGAAGGAATATTCACTGATGAACTACACCCAGCTACCCCCCCCCCCACAAGCAATGCACTTCCGAGAGCTAATGTAAGTAGTTTTTTTTGTGCTCATAAAATAAACACCATCCTTTCTTTGAATATATATAAAGGATACCACTACCTTTTGTGATACATTTGGGATTAGTTTGTGATTTATGTGTAGTTGAAAAGCGGCGGGTTGATTACCCACCGCTTTTCCATATCTTTCAAATTATAAAAGAGAACTTTACCCCAGCTTGCGTATTGCAAACCGTACATTCACTTCCATACTGGTGTAGTATTTCCTGCACAATATACAGTCCAAGTCCACTTCCTCCAGTCTTTCGGCTTCTTGACTGCTCCACGCGATAGAACGCATCAAACAATCTGGGAATACTATTTTCTGGTATATGCACCCCTGCATTTTCAACAGAAAATACTATCTGCTCATGTTTCATAAGTACGGAAATCCAAATATCCGCTCTTTGTGGGGAATACTTGATTGCGTTTCCAATTAGATTTGAAAAAACCTTTTCTACCAACATCTTATTTCCGTTTATGAAAGCAGATGGCAGTATATCAAGGTGTATTTGTAAATCTTTTTCTGCAATCAAATCCGCTGTTTCGTTCAGATAGGCTTTGACAATTTGCACACAATCCAAGTGGTCTTTCTTGAAATCGGCCCCCGCAGTTTCTAACCGCGAAATTGTCAATATATCTTGCACCATTGTTTCAAGCGTGTTTGTAATTTCCAGCGACCTTGTCAAGTATCTTTCATGGTCTTTATAGGGTCCAATACCAAGGAGCATGCCCTCTAATTGCCCTTTGATAATCGTGATAGGCGTTTTCAATTCGTGAGACACCGCTGAAAAGAAATTCGTGCGAGCTTGTTCTAATGCCTTTTCATGTTCTATATCAAGTTCCAGTTTTCTATTTGCTGCCTGTAAGTCATTCAAAGTTACATTGAGCTTCTGCGATAAATAGTTAAGGCTCTTTGCCAATATTCCCAGTTCGTCAGTCCGTTGTTCATCTAATTGCCATTCAAATTGTAATTCGGACATTTCTTTAGAAATACGGCTTATTTTCAGTACGGGTTTAGTAATAAGGTGTGAAAAAATCCAACCAGTAACCAGTGATACGCAAAACACTATAAATGCAAGTAACGGAAACACTTTTTGAAATGCTCTTTGCAGTTCTGCTACTTGCCCCGCCGCTCCATAAACAACTAAAGTGTAGTTTGTATTTTTGCCAAGAAATGAAACCGTATAACTATTGGATATAATAGGTGCATTATTATCTTCATTTCCCCAAGCCTTTGTTTCTATAACAACATCATTATCAGCACTTCGTTCCGTTGGAAGATTTATTCTATTACCATTTTCTTCAAACAGTTCCATTCGGTCTACATTCTGATAATCAAGAAAGTTATCAAAAATACCCCCTGTTTCTTCCATGGGCATTTGCGATATTTCTGAAATGAATATTTTTGTTTGTTCATCTAATGTTGCATTAAGGGTATTAGAATATGTTTTCGGGGTGTACCAAGCTAAAATCAAGTAAACCAGAAAGCTCACCCCTGTCAATAGGATAGCAGTAGTGATAAAAACTTTTATAAACAGACTGCCTTTAATTTTCTTTATCAACTTTATATCCCACCCCTCTGATCGTTTGAATGAAATCTATCCCCAGCTTCTTGCGTAAGTTTTTGATATGGGTATCAACAACTCGCTCATCCCCATAAAAATCAAATCGCCACAGCTTATCTAATAAGTTCTGGCGGGTCAATATCCGGCCTTGATGGGTCAGCAGTTCCCGCAATATTTCAAACTCTTTTTGCGTCAGTTCAAAATCAGATCCATCCACGGTGGCGGCATAACTATCACAGTTCAAAAGTAAATTGCCATAAGTGATGATTTGAGGCTTTTCATCTTCTCCCCGCTTGCTACGCCGAAGTACAGCTGCAATTTTGCGAAGTAAGATTGGCATAGAAAAAGGCTTTGTAATATGGTCATCCACCTGCAAATCCAATCCCCTGATTTGATCTTCCTCACCGCTCAATGCAGTCAGCATAATAATGGGAACATCCGATTGCTTTCGTATCAACTCACAGACACCATAACCGTCAATTTTGGGAAGCAAAATGTCCAATATAATCAAGTCATATCGTTGCCCCGAAAACAAAGATAGTGCCTCGATGCCATCATTTGCAGTAGCCACTTCATATCCTGCTTCTTGCAAAAAATTCTGTAAAAGTTCTTGAATATCAAAATCGTCCTCAACGACTAAAATCCTTTGCATAATAACACCTCCAAAGATAGCGTATCATAGATTTTTGTGATTAAAGTGTAGTTTTCAAATTTTCTTTCTGTTATTATACCTTGTCCGTGTAACATCGGCAACCTTGCCGACGGGCAATAAAATACTACCAAAACATAAAATTGTGTTTCGTTCTCATAGTCAAACCCGAAATGTAAAATAATATAGGGGTGATATGAGAATGTACCAAGACACCAGACGGCTTGACTTCCACGCATTAGGCCGGGAGATCAAGCGCAAGAGAGAGGCAAAAGGCTGGACACAAGAATACCTTGCACAGCTCGTAGACCGTACCCCTCGTTCTATCATGTATTTTGAGAACCGGGGCCAGCATCCGAGCCTGAACACCTTTTACCAAATTGTCACCCTGTTGGACATTTCCGTAGACCAGTTCTTTTATCCTGACAGGCAGAACGGCGAAAGCGACTGCCGCCAACATATTGACAGGCTGCTCAATACAATGGACGAAAAGGAATTGACGGTCATGGAGGCCACAGCAGAGGGACTACAAAAAGCCAGAGAAACGGAGGTCAAGTAAAAAGGGCCTTCGTTTTTCTCGTTTTTAGGGGGCTTTTCGGGGGTGCCGCTAAATGGCAAGCAATTCGGGTGTGGCCACACTCCGAAATTGCAGGGCGCAGGGCCCGCAAAAATGCTTGTTGGGAGCTCCCCAAACCCGCTGTACTTCGGGACAAATTGTCCCAAAGTTCCGGTGCGCTGCACCGTAGTCTGCGGCCCGTCACTATCGTTCCTGGGCCTTATTTTCACGCTCGTCTGTTATGCCGAGCAGATGATCAATGTTCGCTTTTATTGCCACGGCCTCCCGCATTTGCCGCTGGGCCTCCCGGTATTCTGCATAAAGTTCTTTTTTCTGTCCCGCCAGCTCACGGCGGGATTTTTTTAGTGTTTCAATCTTAGGGAGCTTCGCGCCGTTCAGTATGGTGTTCATGGTATCCTTTGCCACCCGGTAAGTGGCAAGCTCCGCTTCATGCTGGGCCAGATACTTTTTACTGTACCGCGCAGCCTTGTACCATCGAACGCCGGGCGGGTCTTGGCATAGTCCACCGTGCAGCCATCAGCTCCGAGGTTTTGGAAAGAGCCTCCTCCGTTGTGCGGAGCTCGTCAGACAGCTTGTGAAAGTGATCCACCGCAGCCTCGGTGCTGGCTGTCAGTGCCGCATAGTCTGTCAGATGATGCTCCTGCAAATACTGGAGCGCGGCAGCCATCTGTTTTAGGTTGTAGACCTTGGCCCATCGTTCATAGGCCGGGCCTTTGCCTGGGCCACACGCTCTTGAATGTCGATGATAAGATTAACTCGCCGTGGCGGAACCGTGGGCTCCTCTGGTAGTTCAGGGAGCGGACGTTCCCCAGCAATTACCGCCTTGATGTCCTCCGGGTCAAATCCGGCTCCCAGTGTAGAAGCCCGGAGCCGGGTCGGTTTTTCCTGTCCGGGCGCAAGGAATGAGATGACACCGCCGCGCCCCTGTTTTACGGCAAAGCCGGACTCCTCCATGAGACGAAGAAAGTCGGCAAAGTCCGTGGGCTTTTTCTCCAAAGCGGCGAGAACAGCCAGCCGCACCCGCTGCTTGGCAGAGGGCGGCTTTTCCCCAATCCACTGGCCATAGTGAAGAAAGCGGCCCTTGCTGTGCTGGCGCGGTTTTTGGATAACCGACAGCTCGTGTTCGATGCACACGCGGTCAGAAAGCCGCCGTAGGGCAAAGGACGAACCAATAAAATTATGAAATTTCCGGGAGCGGTCAAAGGCCGTTGCATTGAAATAAATGTGATTGTGGATATGGGCCTTGTCGGTATGCGTACAGACAAAGAACTGATACTTTCCCTTTGTCCATCGCATTGCCGTTTCATAACCGATACGGTTTGCTTCTTCCGCCGTAACCTCCCCGGGCAGAAACGCCTGCCGGATCTGAAAGAACAGGGCCCCGCGCGATACGGCCCGGCCTGTCTCTGCAAGGTATTGACTTTTTACCAGAAGAAACTCGGCGGGGGCCGTGTTCGGATCGCAGAGATAGGAAGATACGGTTCCCAGCTTTTCTGGGTTCAGGCCATAGGTGAAACGATCCTCCATCGTTTGAATTGCACTTTTTCCCGCCGCTGTTTTATAAGGGCGGATGTAGGTGGTCGCCGTAAAAATCCCTCCTTCCGGCAAACAGTATTTTTACTTTGGGACACTTTGTCCCGAAGTAGAAAAAGCCGGGGAGCGGTATCAACCACTCCCCGGATGGGTCAGAGCTCTACCAGCGCGGAGAGCTGTTTCAAGAGATCAGACAGCGGCTCCCACAAAGCGGCATAGTCCCGCTGCAAGGCCTCGAGTTCTTCGGGATAAATCGCGCCGTAGGTGTTGGCTTGAATTGCCACTTGGTTCAGATTGTTGGAGCAGCGCCGCTGGAGCGAAACCAGCTCACGAACAGGCGAAAGGTCAACATGAAGCACATACCCACTCAGGGCCATTTTCCGCATATAGGCTCCCATATTACGGATGCCAGCCTCCGCCATACGTTCTTGAATCAGGGCCTGTTCCGCCTCCGACACCATCACATGAAGATGAATCGGACGGCGGCGGTTCTTTGTCATCGTTCCTCACGCTCCCGGCTGCGGCAGGCGCGGGGCGGCTCCTTTACCTTATCCAGCGGCTTTTCCTGTTCGTCTGCCGGAATGGGGCGCGGCAAATGAAATTCACGGTGCAGGCGCAGCGCCTCCAGTACAGACAAATCCTGTTCACGTTTCTTTTCCATATACGCACCTCCTTATCTATCGTCACGGTCAGGCTGCCTGCGCTGGGGAGCCGGAGCCTCCGGGCCGCGATCTGCCTCCGCCAACTTTGCCGCGTTTTTCATCTGCTCGGCAATCGGACGGGGCCTGTCGGGATTATCAGGCGCAGGACGCAGCTCATAGTCGGATGCCTGTTTTTCTGTCAGGGGGCGGGTATAGGTAAGATAACCCCAAGCCAAGAACGAGCCATTTTCCACCGGGACGCGCTGATCGTAATTGAAAATTTCATCCGGCTTGTTATAGGGCGGCTTCGGGAATGTCCCGATGTCCACAGGCCGCTGGGTCGAATAATACTTGTAAAGACCGGGAGCCTCGGTCTGCCTGATCCCCACGTTATAAATACGCTGATAGTCCTGCACCCGGTCTGTAAAATCCTGTTCCATCGCGGTGCGGTCATTTCCATAGTGACCCCATTCGTACTGCCGCAGGCGTCTTTGTCATCATAGCAGGCCCATGTGACATAGCGGGATGGCGCGGTGGGATGTTCGCCCAATGCAAATCCACGTCCATTTTCCAGCATAACAGCCTTCAGAATCGAATAGCCTTGATTTTTGTCCATAGTACACCTCCCATCATCGAGACATTTCTTTGTTTTCTCTTTTCACAAACGGCTGGAGCTGATAGGGCTTGTACCGTCCTCGGGCCGCAGAAAGTCTATCCGGGCCGCAGCACGGATAGCGTTCTGGTTAAGCTGGCGCTGCCATGCCCCTTGGCTGGGAGCCACTTAAAGCCGTTGCTTTTCAGTTCCTGCCGCTGATCGGCATCGGGCTTTTCCTCGAAAATAAGCTGCAAACGGTTTTCAGCCTCGTTGATTTTTGCCTCGCCTCCGGGGAATGTCCAGCCTGCAAACTCGGAGCGGTTGCTCAGTTCCTCAATTCGCTGGCGTACACGGCGGATGTTGGCGTTGTTGTTGGAAAGCAGATAGGCGGGATACGGCTTGCTTTTGTCCAAGTGCCATGACTGCGCCATATCTGCTTTGAGCTTTTCTGCCTGCTCCGGCGTAAGCTCCGGGCAGCCATCCAGCGTTTTGTGTTTCCGAAAATACGCATTGACCGCCTTCATGGTGGCCTGCTGGGACTCCAGCCCCTCCAGCTTTTTTGTCAGCTTTTCCACGGCCAGATCATCGTCTGCGCTGATCCCGCCCATACCAACAGAGCGGATTTTATCAAGCAGCTTTGAAATCTCCGCATACTCTCCATAGTTGCGATCCCGGGCGGCGTTCTGCTTGTGCTTTTTTGCCACAGGGAAATTGCCGCCCCCGGAGATCAGAATAGAGGGCACCCGGGCATCAATCACATTGCGTTCATTCAGATTTTCCGCAAGTTTCCGGGCATAGCGATCCACCAGCGCGTCAATCTTATCATGGTACATTGGATCGACACGGGCTTTCTGGCGTTCCGCCGCTGCATACGCTTCATCGACCATTGCCCGGTAGCCCGCCGTAGCGGAGCCCGGCTGATAGTCGGAAAAGCTGTTCATATCTTTTGCCCGCTTTGCGGCTTCTTCGTTGATCGGATAATATTTCGGCATAGTACCTCCTTCCACAAAAGCCGGAACTTTGGGACAAATTGTCCCAAAGCTCCGGCAGCTAAAATGTTGACAGCATCTCACGGAAACAGGGCCGGACATAGAAACATACACCTCCCGCAGAAAAGGGCCTTAAAAAGCCTTGTCACAGGCGGGTTTGAGGTAGCCTAATTGTCAACACATCAGCCCGTTTTTTCCGCATATATTCCCGCTGCTGTCTGCGATGTGCCGCTTTTGCACAGGCCGCCGAACAATAGGTTTGCCGTCCATCAGGAGCCACGGCTCTGCCGCATACCGGGCAAGCCTTGAAATCCGGCCTTGGCCCCTCTGTCAGCAGCGCAATCTCCAGCGCCGGATCAAGGGGCAGAACTGCCTCGCGGAAGTAGCGGCAATAAGCCCCTGTCCAGCATTTCCCAAACATATAGCACTCGCAATCCAGCGGCAGGCAGCCGCAGTCCCGGTCATAGTTGGCACACCATTTTGACACCAGCCTGCGGATTGTCGCTTTTTCTGTCCGGGTCAGTTCTCGGCCCACAGTATCACCTCCCGTTGCCCGGTGGTTTGAGCTGCTCCCGGTAGCAGAACACGCAGCCGATCCCGCGCCAGTAGGGCAGCCGTCACAACGGGAGCCCTTCGGCGGCAGGCTTGGCGGCACACCCTTAAAGTAGCTTTTTTCTTTCATAAATCCCTCATAGGGTTATTTGTAAATCTCATTCATTATCCTCGCTTTCGGTATCGTCCTCGTCCCAAGGCGGCCCATTGTCCTCGGGATCGTCATAATCAGCCAGTTCCTCACTGTAATCCTCTTCGGGTACAGCAGCTTTTTCATGCTTCGGGCGGTAGATTTTGAAGTACCAGCTGCACCGCCGCCCAGAACAGCCACTGCCAAAATCAGCAGAAGCATCCCGGTATTGCTTTTCTGCTGGGGCTCGGGTTCCGGCTCCTCCGCAGGTTCTGTCACCGGGGCGGGTTCGGGAGCCGTGCCAGCACACTCGGTCATGTTGACCGCGCAGACTTCGCAATCCGTATGGATGGCTCCGGGCGCACATTTTTCTGTGCAGGAGCAGGCCGGAAGTTCTCCGCCAGCGGCCTCCAGTGCCGCCAGCAGATCGGCTTCATCCACCATGTTCAGAAAGTAGGTGTGATACTGTTCGCCGTCCTCATCCACAGGCTTGTCATAGTCAATGACAATGTAAAAGGTGTTGCCGCCGCTGGTTTCCACCGTGATGAACTGTTTGTTGGTTGCAGCATCGTAGAGCAGATCGCGGGTCACAAGGTTTCCATCCTCCGAAAAGCCCTCGCCCGGGGTAATGGTAGGCGCTGGCTCCGGGGCCGGAGTTTCTTCCACAACAGGCGGTTCCTCATTCCCACTGTCCGAATAGGCATAGGCCGGAATCGCAGAGCCGCATAAAAGAACGGCGGAGCAAAGCCCCGCCGCCAACATACGAAAGTGTTTCATATTCAGTTTTCCTCCTTCTTTTCTTCTTCGGACTTCGGGACACTTTGTCCCAAAGTGCCGCCGTCCTTCAGCTTCTCAAACAGCAGCGGGAGCTCCGTAAGGGAGATGCTCATACCGCGCACAATGTCCACGATCTCGCTGTTTTCTGCCTCCAGCTTTTTCTGCTCCAGCTCCTTGAGCCGTGCCTGCTGTTCACTGATTTTGGCCTTGACCTTATCAATCTCGGCCTGAATTTTCATGCTTTTGGTAGTTGCCATTTCAAAACCTCCTGTCACGGTAACCGCCCGTAGCGTAAAAATGAGATTGCCAGTAGCTTGTATTCAAATTTGCGTAGCCGATGGGATCTCCGCAATGCAGCATTTTCCCGTCACCGACATAAATCCCGCAATGGCTCACACCCGGCGTGTCATAGGTGCCTTTGAAGAACACCAGATCACCGGGTTTGGGAGAACTGGTCGGCGTACAGATGTTATAGAGCCCCTGGCTCCCAGCCTGCCCACATTCCAGCCGGAGTGATTGATGACCCACGAAACGTAGCCCGAGCAATCAAAGGAAGTGGCGGGAGAACTGCCACCCCACACATAGGGATAGCCGATGTATTTCTGCGCCTCGGCAAGCATCGCGGCAAAGGTTTCATCGTCCAGATATTCTCCGGGTACTTCGTAATCACCGGGTTTCCCGGTAATGTACTTGTTCACATAGGGAGAATCCGGAAACAGATCAGGACGGTTTCCCAGCGTTGCCATATAGATGGCATACCGGGAAAGCTGATCCTCGCCCATAACGTATACAGGCACATGGGACAAATCAAAATTTTCCAGCGTGACCGTACAGATGTAATAGTCGTAAGGCACCTGATAGGTGTCCGTATGGGAGTTGCCGTCCTCGTCCGTCCATGTGTCGGTTTCCGTGCGATACCGGGTTTCCACCACCACATCCTCCGTTAGAATGTACTGGCGGTCAAACAGCATTTGCAGCGTTCCCTGTACTTCGTCTATTGTCCATTGCCCCTCATGGAGCGCACACAAAAGAGAAAGCAGCACATAGGGGTCATGTTCGATTTCGTCCAGATCGAAGTGGTATTCGTCATAGTCATGGGTGCTTTCATAGGTGTCCAGATAATGCTGCAAATCATCTTCCAGCGCACAGTAGGCAGCTTCGGCGGCCAGCATATCCCGATCCTCACAAGGATAGGTGCTCGCCCCTAATGCACCGGCCCCGGCGTTCCCCAGCATAAGCATGGTAGAGGAACAGGACTGCATAGCAAACAGGAGTAACACACAGAGCACCGCAACCACGGTACCTGCGGGATGACTTTTGACAAATTCCACTGCCCGGGCGGTCAGGCGTTCTGTGGCTGTGGCAGTTTTCCCAGCCGCAGCCGCGCTCTGCTTTGCAGCCTCCTTTGCCTGCTTGCGGTATTGCCTGCGGAGCCGTTGCTTCTGCCAGTAGCGGGTAAGGGCATTTTTCGTCAGCTTCGGGTGCTCCTGTGCGGCGGTGTGAAAATGGTAATCCGCCGTGTATTTGGTATAGCGGGCCTCGGCCTTGCGTACCACTTTTGCCGGATGTTCCCGGACTTTACGGCGCACAAAGCGGGAGCCGTGCCGCAGCGCGGTTTCTCCCGCAAGCTCAGAACGGTGTGCGCCTTCTGTGCCGACATTTTCCTGTTCCACTTCAAAAATCTTGCCATGCACGAAGCTGTGAACGGAACCACTGGCAACACGGCCTATGCGTTTTACCGGGCCGGGCTTTTTCGGCGGCTTTTGTTTTGCCAGCTTCTCCCGGGCCTGTTCCAGCTTTTCGCCTTGGGACTCCATACGGAGCTTTGCTGCCGCAGCCTGTTCTTGCTGGCTCTTTTTGCGGAACTTGGACTTTGGGACACTTTGTCCCGAAGTGTCGGAAGCCTCCGGCCCGGACTGCTCCCCGTCAGGGGCGTGGGCGGTCTGCGACCAAGCTCCTCCTTGGCCTTATTCGTTTTTCGTTTCATTCTTCATATCCTCCGGGCGGGTAGTCAGCAGGTCATAGATTTCTCCGCGAGGGAACCGATCCACAAACGGAATGGTTACATTTCCATAGAACAACAGCCCCTCGCCGGAATTGCTGTGTGTGATATAGGAAAGCTGATGCTCGGAAATACCGAGCTGTTTTGCCAGAATGGTACGGTCACTCTGCGCCTGCGAAAGCAGAATCATAAAATCCGTGTTGTCCAGAATGTTCTCGATTTCCCGGCTGGCCAAAAGGTCTTTGACGTTCTGCGTCAAAGCAGACGGCACACATCCTTTTTTACGCAGCATTTTCCAGACTGCCACAAAGTAGCTGGCTGTCAGCGGATCGCGGAGCAGGATATGAAACTCGTCAAAGTAGCACCAAGTCGCCGCACCCTCGTGGAAGTTCTGATCCACCGCCTGCGAAACAAACTCATTTGTGATGTGCATTGCAATCTTTCTAAGGTTTTCGCCCATGTTTTTCAGAACGATGCACACCACACGGCTGTCCGTCTTGACGTTGGTAGGATGGTTAAAGAGATTGAGGGAGCCTGTGCAATAAAGCTCTAAGGCAGTTGCCACGCGCCGGGCTTCGGGCTCCGGCTGGCGTAAGAGCTCTTCGTACAAATCCTGCAACAGCGGTGTTTTTGCAGTTTCCAGTCCGAGCGCCTGTTCCCGGTACACCAAACGCACACAGCGGTCAATGACCGTCTTTTCAATGGGCTGCAAGCCTTCCTTGCCGCCGACCACCAGCTCGCATAGGGACAAAAGAAAATCCGCCTTCATGGAAAGTGGGCTTTCTCCGGCGGCCATATTGAGCTCCACATCCATCGGATTGAGGTGGTGCGGGCTGTCCGGGGCAATCTCGATCACCTGGCCGCCCAGCCTTCGCACCAGCGGAGCGTATTCGCCCATCGGGTCAACCACGATGATCCGATCCTGCGGGATGGTGAGAAACACATTCAAGAGCTCACGCTTTGCGGCAAAGCTCTTGCCGGAGCCCGTAGAGCCCAAATACATCCCGTTTGCCGATTTCAGCTTTTTGCGGTCAGCCATGATGACATTGTGAGAAAGTGCGTTCATGCCATAGTAGAGGGCCTGCCCAGCCATGCGGAGCTCCCTTGTCATAAAAGGAATAAAGATGGCTGTGGAGCTGGTGGTCATACCGCGCTGGATTTCTACCTCGTTGTAACCAAGGGCCAACGAGGAAACAAAGCCCTGTTCCTGTTGCCAGTCCAGACGGCGCAGAGCGCAGTTGTATTTCTGCGCGATACCGCCCACGGTAAACACATCGTTTTCCAGCCGCTGGCGGTTAGGAGCAAGGTTTACCACCGTAAAGGTCAGCAGAAACATTCGCTCATTGCGGGATTGCAAATCAGCCAGAAGCTCCGCTGCGTCCTTGCTGAATGTAATCAGGTCAGGGGGAAGAATATCCGGGTCATAGCCGGAGCGCACAGCCTTTCTCTGTTCCTCCACTTTCATTTTTCCGATGTCCGAGATTTTCCCCTTGATGGTCTTAATTGCCTTGAGCTGATCCACGGTCTGAATGTGCATGGTCACGGTCATTTCCGCATCCAGTTCCAAGATTTCCGCCAACAACTTATCCGAAAGCTCCGATGCCATAATCTGTAAGTAGGACACCGCGCCCCAATACTGGCCGATGCGGAATGTGCGGGACTGGCGGAAGTCAAGACTGTCCGGGGCAATAAAGTCTTTTGTGCCGAGCCCGGTCTGCGGGATGTCTTTCCACGAAAAGCGGAACGCCTCACGGCTCCCCGGGTGCATCTGGCTATGAAGCAGCGCAAGGCGGGCCCGTCCGTCCATCGGCTCCGAGGGAACGCCCAGCCGCTTAAAGTTTCCCATGACATCGGCCTCCACACGCTCCAGACGGGGCCGTGCCTCCGCAATCCCCTCGCGGGTATGCCAAAGGTGATGTATTTTGAGCGTTCAATGCCGTTATTGCTTTTGGCAATCTGATTTTTCAGCATCCCGGTAAACTCATCCCGGACGCTGTTATAGTTGTCATCCGCTTTCGGGATATTGACTTGATAGCGGCTGCGGGAATGGGAACGACGGTTGATAAAGGAAAGCTGGAACGGCAGCGAACTGTCAAAGTAGTTGAGAAATGAACTCCATCCGCTGAATATGGCAGTCTGATCCTCGGTGGATGCCACGGAGTAATTGATGTCCTCATATTCCACGGTTTTTGTATAGAGCCCGCCCGGGAGCTTGCACACACCGTCCGGGTGCATGGACAGATACGGGATTGTCTGCTGAGCAGACAGGGTCGCCCGGCCTTTACCCTTGGCGGCGGCTCCGTTTTTCTTCTTTGTGTTTTTCAATCACATCCTCCTTTCCAGCGCCCGGCCCGGCAAAGGGCGCATAAATGTTTTCGGTTCGGTAGGCCCTGATCCCCGGCCTTAGAAACTTGGCCCGGATGATGTTTCGCACAACCTTTTCAAAGGGCAAGCCGTCCTTTTCATACATGGCCAGCAGGAACGCCGGGAGCATAATTCCCAGCATGAGAAACATCGCCCCGGTATTGCCGAGGGTGCCACGGGTCAGCAGATAGGCCGGAATCCCCACCGTGCCCGCGCTGCCGAAGCAGACAAGCTGGCGTTTGGTGAGGTTGAAAGCCATCTTTGTTTTGATTTTGGATAAATCGTTTGGTACGTTTACATAGGGCATAGATCACACTCCTTTCTGCACTTCGGGACAATGTGTCCCAAAGTCCGGGATGGTTGGTGTCACTTCGTTTCCCCATACAGCCCAGCCGGGCGGGGTCTGCCGGGCAAAGAGCTCCACGCGGGGCAGATCTCCCATCAGGGAAAGAATCTTGTCGCGGGCCTCGTCCGGCTTTTTGCTGTGGGCTTCAATCGGGGAAATGATGAATTGATGAATGTTGCAGCCTGCCGCTTTGGATGTCCCTTGGTTGCCAGCAGGCAGATTTCTGCATTGCCCCTTGTCCAGAAGCCAAGGCCGTAAAACCAGCTATCCGCCTTCTTGTTCTTTTTCAGCCAGACGAAAGCAACGCTTTTGTAGGTGAAGCCCCAAGCCTCGATCAGCCGGAGCGCCTCCGGGAGCTGCGGGAAAGTAGCCCATAAAAAGAGTGCGCTGTCCGGGGCTGCAAGATCAGCCACAGGCAACGCACATAAATCCTCAATGCTCATAGTTGGATAATGATTTTCCGCCGCGCCCTGTACTTTCTTAGCCGAGTAGCGCCAAGGGGGATCGGCGTAAATGATAGAATACTGCTGGATAATTACACTCCTTTCTCGCTGGAGCTTTTTACTGCCTGCGCCGCACGGATGCGCTCACTGGCGGCAGCATAAAAGGACGGGGCCGTTTCAAAGCATACAAAGCGGCGTTCTGTGTTGATGGCTGCAATCGCGGTCGTGCCGGAGCCCGCGCAAATGTCCGCGACCAGTTCGCCGGGGCGGGTATAGGTGCGGATCAGATACTCACAAAGCTCCACGGGCTTCTGTGTGGGATGGATGCCGCCGGACACCGTAGGCACAAAAAGCACATTTCCGGGATAGCGGCGGCCATCGTTGGACTCTGAGCCTGCCGTTCAAATTTTCCATAGTTGGAGCTTGTACCGCTTCGGGAATGAACACGTATATGGCTTGCCGTAAGTAAACTGTGGATTGTAGACCGGGGACTTCTGGTAAAACACCAAGATGTTCTCGGACTTCTTCAGCGGAGCCCGGTTTGCATTGAGAAAGCCCGTTCCGCGCTCCTTGTACCAAATCCACTCATAGCGGAGCATGGCGAGGTTAGAGGCGCCCAGCACCTTGTCAAAGGGGCACTGTGCGAAAAACAGCACCGCGCCATTCGGCTTGACCGCCCATTTCACCGCCTCCCACAGCTCCGGGAGCGGCAGGGGCACATCCCAATAATTCCGGGTTGTGCCGTAGGGCGGATCAGTCAGCAGCATATCCACGCTATGCTTCGGCAGGGAGCGCAGGCCCTCGATGCCGTCCATGAGAAACAAGCCCTCCTTCGGGACACGTTGTCCCAAAGTGCGGCTATCGGTCATTGCGGGCCTCCTTTGCCTTGGCAGGTGCAGGCCGGGCGGCATTTTCTTTTCCAGCTTGTTTCGCGGCCTCGGCCATCTGCTCCTTGATCGGGGCAGGCCGTACCGCCTGGGCCCGTGCAACAAGCTGTTCCACCGCCGCATGATACGCCTTCACACCAGCCGCGTTAATCCGCTCCTGTGTGGCGCGGTCAGGAATCCGAACCGTAGCCCGGTATCCCGTCCGGCTGGCAGGATCGGGTTTAGAGGGAGCTCCGAGAAAAATTCCGTTTTTCCCGTCCACAACCTTAAAATCGTCGATGACCACACCGCCAAAATTGACGCTGGCGAAGCCGATCAGTTTACCCTGCGGCTCAATCGGACGGACAGATACCGTGATCGGAACAACCGCCTCCTGCAAGACAGCATCTGTCCGCATTTTTACTGCCTCATCAATGCTAACGCCCTTGACTTCTGCAAGCTCCGCGATGGGAGCATCAAACAGCCAGCGCCGCTCCTCCGCAGCAATCTGCTCCGGGGTCAGCAATACATCGTCTTTCTTACTCAGATAAAATTCCTCCTTTCCGCTTGCCGGAGCAGGCTGGGCGGGGTCGTCCATCAGCTCTTTTTTTTGCAGGACGGCCTCCGTTTCCGCCATAAAGCGGTAAGCGTCCGCTTCAGTAAACTCCTCCGGCGTTTTTCCATTCCATAAGCGCGTTCCATCCGCCCCGTATCTTCTCGGCATAAGCACCTCCTCCTGTTAATGAGCGCCAAAGATACGCTGGGCAATGCTCCCGGTCTTAAAGAGCATGAAGCAAAGCAGAACCGTGTAGCCCACAGTTCCCCAAATCGCCCCAATGGGATCGCCGCTTGTTGCGATGCCTTGAATGAGCACCGCGTAAATTGCAACACATACAAGAATCAGCAGCCCTTGAAAGCCCACGGTAAACAGGGACTTGATGTAGTTCTGTCCGGTGCCGCCAAGCTCCCGGTTGGAAAGCGTAGCAACGGGGATGGGGCCAGACTGGTCAGCAGATAGATTTCCAGCATCCTGCCATACACCAAAACGAAAATGATAATCCCCATCGCCTTCATCGTAAATCCAATGAGCGCAGACTGCAGCCAAAGCCCCAAAAGCGGCCCCAAGTCCATCGCCTCCAGCGAGGTTTCCAGTTCGGCAAGCATATCCGCCGAAACATCGGTGGAGCCTTGAATGAGCCCGCCTGCCTGCGCGATAACGCTCTGCGACACATCGAACACAGCCATGACGATATTGAATGTATTTGACAGGATTAAGATTGCACAGGCTGTTTTGAACATCCATTTATAGAGGTTCGCAACGTCAACCTCGTGCATATTGTTCTTTTCCAAAAGCATCTGTATGAGCTCATAAGTGGCAACAAAGGTCAGCACCATTCCGGCAATCGGCAGGATCACCGTTTCGGAAAGCTGTCGGATCAGGGAGAAAACCCCGGCGTGCCACGCCGCCGGGGTAGTCCCTACCTGTGCCGCAATCTCTCCGACTTGGGTATTGACAGTATCAAAAAGACCTTCGAGGTTCCCCATGATCCCGCCAATCAGAAGCTCTTTGAGCCAGTTTGTGAGCCAGTCGGTGAGAAAATCCATAAGCGCCTACCTTAAAACAGGCCAGACAGCAGAGGGATCAGTGTGGTGCCAATGACGATGATGCCGCCGCCCGCCATGAGCTGCTTCATGCCCTGGGACTTGGAGCCCGGGTTATCCGAGCCGTAGCCTCCAGCAGATTAACCACGCCCCACACGCCAAGGCCAGCACCGAGAGCAATAACGAGGGTCTGTAAAGTGTCGATTGCAGATGAGAAAAATGCCATATAAGCCTCCATTTCTCCGGGATTTTCCCGGTAACAAAAAAGCCGCCCTTGCAGGCGGCAGGTTACAAACTTCGGGACACTTTGTCTCGAAGCGTTTATGCAAAGGCGTCTGGATCGTCGATGTCATCATAGTTGAGGATGTCCTCGTCCTCTTCTGTGAGCGCATCGTCCGGCACAGTCACCTCATACATCGTACACGCCTCGTTCAGACCGGGCCGCCTGCGGCGGTTAATGAGCCTGTCGAGGTCAAAAGCGTTTTTCTGTTTATCGGCCTCCGCCGTATAACGGTAGTTCGGATGCCGTTTCAGATCATACTTGGGAGAAAAGAACGGGGGCAGGCCCCGAAGCTGCAAAATACATTTATCTCCCGGCATGGTTGCAAGTTCGGCTGGGGTCATCAGTTCCCGGCCCAGCCGCTGGGTATTTTGACTGTAGCTTTCCGACTGACCACGGGAGCGGCTGTCAGTCTGCATACTGATTGTGGCTTTTCCCAGCCAGTTCTCGGATATTTCCTTGATGGTGCTGGCTTCGCGGCCACCGAGGAACACCACGCTATCCATGTTGCCGAGGATTGTCTCGGCGTGTTTATCGTAAATGGCCTTGCACTGTGCCAACTGTTGATACAGCAGGCAAAGACTCACCTCGCGGGAGCGGATAACCGCGACCAGCTTTTCGAGCTGGGGCACCTGTCCCGTGTTGGCTGCCTCGTCCCACAGCACTCGTACATGGTGCGGCAGGCGGCCACCGTGAACATTGTCCGCACGTTCACACAGGAGGTTGAACATCTGCGAAAAAGCAAGCGCCACTAAAAAGTTGTAGGTCTGCGTGGTATCGGAAATAATGAAGAATACCGCCGTTTTCCGATCTCCGATGCGGTCAAGCTCCAATTCGTCATAGGCCATGACTTCACGAAGCTGCGGGATGTCAAAGGGAGCCAGCCGCGCACCGCAGGAAATTAAAATGCTTTTTGCCGTCTTGCCAGAGACGAAAAGTCAAGGACTTTTTCATCAAATTCACAAAGAAGTCACATTTTGCGGACTTCCTCACGGAGCAGACGCTTGATTTTGTCCTCCATCGTCTCTTTTGCGGTCTGGCTGAAATGGACACGGACGATATAGGTTGTCTTGCCGATCTGCTTTCTGACAGTCGGGCAAGTGGCGGTGTTGGTTGCGGTATTGTTCATTCAAAATCCTCCTGTAAATGAAAAATGCCCGGTGACTGTTCATCATCGGGCGGTGTCGGTATGAGGGAACAAGGCAAGGCGGCAACATTAAGGTATCTATAAAAACCTTGCCGTCTTTGCCACGCTTGCCGTGTTCCTGTTGTCAGTCTCGGAGATAGCAGACCCATGCCGTGCCGTCTTTCTCGGTCACAAGTCTGTCCCCGATACGGCTCTTTGCCGTTCTCATGGTGCGTGAGGAAATCCCACGCTCATTGACCGTCTTTTCCAGCTCTGCGCTCGGCATACGCTTTCCGTCTGCAAGCAGTTCCAGAATGAGCATTTGCGCCTGTGCGGTCTTGCTTTCGGTCTTGGCGGTGTCTGTCCCGGCAAGAAGCTCGTCAGCGGTAATGTCATAAGCTCCTATCCATTCAAAGCCATTCTCGTCTCCCAGAGAAAAGGCAAGGGACTGTCCGGGCGGCGCAAGGGAGCTTTTCTCATGGATAAGCACCCTCGTTGTCGGACTGTCCTTCAGCTTGCCAATAAACAGCAGACTGCGGACTGCCGCCGTAATGTCGATAGACCCCAATCCCCGGTAGGTGCTTTGCGTTCCTGCGGCTTTGTTCAGGTGTCCGATCAGCACGATAGCGCACCCGGTAGCCTGTGCAATGTCTCCCAGACTGCGGAAGATGGGACGGACTTCATTTGCCCGGTTCATGTCCACATCTGCGCCCAGAAACGCCTGTACCGGTCAATGATAACCAGCCTTGCGTTGTTTTCCCGGATTGCCCTTGCTATGCGCTCATCGGCAAGGGTCAGCGGTGTGTCCCTATCGTCAATGACAAGCACTCTTTCAAGGTCTGCTTCCGCTTCCATCAGTCGGGGCTTGACGGTATCGCCCAGACCGTCCTCTGCGGTCTGGTAGATGATGTTGAAAGGCTCAAGGGTCTCCATACCGGGTAAAGGCTTTCGATTGGTGCAAGCCGCCGCAAGGCGCATAGCAAAGTAGGTCTTGCCCTCGCCGGGGTTGCCTGTATGATCGTCAGCTTTCCAAAGGGGATATACGGAAACCATAGCCAATCCACGCTCGTCAGCTCCACATCTGCATGCGGAGCATGGGGACAGGCTGGGCGGTGGGCAGCTCTCGCAGCGTGATTGTCTCGGCTATGAATTTGCGGCTGGGAATGTCCCTTGCTGACGGAGAACATCGTTCCAGTCTTTCCTTGCCGGGACAAGGCGAATGACGCGATCTCGCCGGGAATGTCCTGTGCCAGCCGGGTGCAGGCTTCCACTTCTGCGGTGTCGCTGTCAAGGCAGAGGAACCACTTTTCGGGTGTCCTTGCGTTCAGAAAGTAAACGGCAAGGGCTTTGCCTGAAACGCCGCCCAGGG
>ENA-OQAZ01000543-OQAZ01000543.1-human-gut-metagenome-genome-assembly--contig:-NODE-543-length-20731-cov-1.914677_pt1 | contig 20731 bp, 33 predicted proteins | sample MGYA00242737_ERZ504531 | MGnify/ENA primary metagenome ERZ504531 (study PRJEB26092, sample SAMD00036244) | human gut metagenome | host: Homo sapiens | study: EMG produced TPA metagenomics assembly of... | reverse complement strand
TCATGCCGGCATCCAGACACGCTGTATGTCCGAGCTAAATGCATTGGCTGTCATGGCAATGATCGAATGGTTTTCCCCAGTTGATTTTTATTGTTCGAATGGCAGCTGTAGCTTCTAGTCCGTTCATGACCGGCATTTGCATATCCATCAAAATGGCATCGTATTCTCCGGGCTTTACCTGCGCGAATGCTTCTACAATCTGTCTGCCATCCGGATAAATAGTGCAGTCTGCGCCTTCCATTTCCAGAATGGCCTCCAAAATCTCGGCGTTTAGCGCATTGTCCTCTGCACATAAAAATTTCATGCCCTGCAAAATCGTCCCGACAGTCTGGCTGTCGTTCTTTTCTGTGGATGAATGAACAAGTGCTGTCTGTGCGATTTCTAACAAAACTGTGACCGAAAAGCAGCTGCCCTTCCCTGGCTCGCTCTGTAATGTGATCGTTCCACTCATCAGATCCACGATGCTTTTTGTGATGGCCATGCCAAGACCCGTGCCCTGAATTTTATTCGTTATCGAATCTTCTGCACGCGTAAACGGCTTAAAAATATTTTGGACAAAGTCGGGTGTCATTCCATAACCGGTATCTGTCACCGTAAATGCAAGCAGGATATGATTTTTGTCTTGCTTCTTCTGCGTCAGATCTAGTGTAATCGTACCGCCGTCCGGCGTATACTTGACTGCGTTTGACAGCAAATTCAAAAATACCTGACGCAGACGGACTGCATCGCCCATCAGATTCTCATATAACATTTCATCTGTATGAATCACAAATGTCTGATGATGCTCATGTGTCTGCGGATCCATGATACTTTTTAGCTGTGCAATCAGATCGGGCAGATGAATCTCTTCTCGATTTAAGCAAACCTCACTCGATTCTATCTTGCTCATATCCAGCACATCATTGATCAGGCTGAGCAGATAACGGCTAGAGACCTGCAGCTTTTGAATGTGATCTTCCATCTTCACCATATCGTTTTTATCGTGTTCCATCAGCTGCGTGATGCCAAAAATTGCATTCATAGGCGTCCGGATATCATGGGACATATTCGATAAAATCTGGTTTTCGCACTTGTTGCACTCTCTGCCTGTTCCAATGCCTTTTGTTTTTCATTGGCAATGTCCATATATTCTATCAGAGTTTCTACGCGCTTCTTTTTCCAGCATATCAATTCGATGAGTCTGCGCGAGCGCTCTCTGCTCTAGTGCTTCTAAGGCGGCTTTCGTATCCCCTTTTTCCTTTGCGTGCGCATATTTGATTTCTGTACAGATCAGAATCGAAATCCAGTCATTTGACTGTGCGCTCATATGAAAAATCCGATCCACTCCGCGATAGAGTGCCAAAAGAAAGGCTCATCATCTATGCAATTTCTTCTTCCAGCAATTGACGTATTGTGACAATGCCTAATCCCTGTCTATTTTCAATGGCAAGCAGTTTTTTCCTGTATTCTTCATACGGTTCTTTTCTTCCAAGCTTATAATACGCGATCATATACAGACTGATGACTTCCTCATCCTCTGCAACTTCTGCTGCGTTCTTCGGATCCAGATAGGCTAGTGCCAGATTCGTTGACTCGATGGCATCCGCCCAGCGCTTTTGCTTTAGCATCGTATTCGCCCAGTTGCCATAGACCATTGGTGCAATCCATTCTTTGTTGATACTTTGCGCAATCCATTTTTCTGCCTGAGCATTATTCTCCTGTCAGCTGCTTCCAATTCGTTCTGGTCATAATATGTTAGTCCGATATTGTTGTGCAATTTGGAATAGACTGATTCCAGATTCTGCTTTTCTGCAACCTCAAGTGCCAATTGAAAATAGTGGCGGGCCAGCTCATACTCTGCTTCACAGTTCACTGCCAGCCCCATTTGATTACAGCACAAAACAAGTTCTGGGGAGTTTGGATAGCTCTTATAATTCATGACGACTGGCATTAAAACTTCTATGACTTTTCGAAAATCGCCTTCTCTATACAAAATCGAGCATAACAAAACAGGGCTGTCACACGCGCAGTTGTTTTTTCTCTATGCACATCCAGCCACTGAATGTAAAATGCCTTTTGTTCAAAATCCGGCAGCTTTTCTATTTGGCTCTTCTCCTTCAAGAAGTCCTGATCGTCTAGTTCCATCGTATCGTCCCTTTACATGCTGATAGCTGCACTCACAGCGTCTTGTCGTTATTATATCATTCATGTAAATTCAACGCAAGTGTTTTTCCCTTGCTAACGTTGTGATTCACGAGGAATGCATTCTGTTAAAGGAACACTTAAACAGCAAAAAAGGCGAAGAGCTTAAACGTCTCCTCGCCTCTGCATTTCAAAATTTTACTCCGTCACCTTATTAAAGAAGCATGAATACGACCCTGTATGACATGCTGCTCCTTTTTGTGCTACTTTTGCTAAAAGCGTATCCTTATCACAATCTGCATAAAGAGATTTCACATATTGAAAATGACCGCTTGTTTCGCCTTTTAGCCATCTGCTTTTGCGACTGCGGCTATAATAGCACATAGTTCCTGTTGCGGCTGTCTCAAGATATGCTGCTTCATTCATGTAGGCTAACATTAGTACCTGACCTGTTTTATAATCCTGTACTATGCACGGGACAAGTCCAGATGCATCCTTTTTTAGCTCGTTCCATGAAATCTCTGCCTGAAATGGAACTGCCACAAATTCATTCTCGTTTATAATTTCACCTGCCATTTGCTTTACCATCCTTTCTTACAGACTTCCCTTTGTTGAAAGTACATCTGTAATGCGCGGATCTTCAATTGTTGCTTTGTCAAGTGCCTTTGCAAAGGCTTTGAACATGCCTTCTATGATATGGTGGCTGTTCTCGCCTGCCAATTGACGAATATGCAGATTCATTGATGCTGAATATGAAATAGCATAGAAAAATTCTTTTGCCATCTCTGTATCAAATCCTCCCACGCGCTCTGATGAAATTGATGCTTCATAGCCCAAATATGGTCTGCCTGATAAATCAATTGCGCAGAGAATAAGTGCTTCATCCATAGGAAGAATGCAGTCTCCATAGCGGCAAATAGACTTTTTGTTGCCTACTGCCTGTGCTATCGCCTGACCAAGCACAATGCCGACATCCTCTATCGTATGATGGCAATCGACCTCAAGATCACCCGTTGCCTTTACTGTCAAATCAAACAGACCATGGCGTGCAAAGCTGTTTAACATATGATCAAAGAAGCCAATCCCTGTAGAAATGTCTGCCTTTCCGCTGCCATCCAAATTTATGGTCAGATTAATTTGTGTTTCTTTTGTATTTCTTGTAATAGTACCGATTCGCTGCTGCATAGTTTCCTCTCCTTTTGATACCCGATTACTCTTTGTCGTCTTCAAAACGAACACGGATGGAATTAGCATGCGCTGTCAGGTATTCGCTTTCTGCAAACTGAATAATATCCCTGCTGACTGGCTTTAATGCTTCTTGGAGTAATAAATAATACTTGATTTCTTTACATAGGCATCTACGCCAAGCGGTGAGAAAAACTTTGCCGTTCCGTTTGTCGGAAGAACATGGTTTGGTCCTGCAAAGTAGTCGCCAAGCGGCTCACTGCTGTACTCTCCCATAAAAATCGCACCAGCATTTCGTACCTGTGTCATCGTCTCAAATGGATTTATTGTCTGAATTTCAAGATGCTCTGGTGCAATTTCATTTACTACATCTACTGCATCGTCCATAGAATCTGCTACAAGAATATAACCATAATTATCAATGGACTTTTGCAGAATCTCTTTTCTGGATAATCCTGCGATAAATTCTTCTGTAAGCTTTGATACTTCCTCGGCAAGCTCCATGCTAGTTGTCACAAGAATAGCGCAGGCAAGCTCGTCATGCTCTGCCTGTGACAAAAGATCTGCTGCAACGAACTTTGCATTTGCACTCTCATCTGCAAGAACCATGATCTCACTAGGTCCGGCAATGCTGTCGATGCTGACATGACCATATACAGCCTTCTTTGCAAGCGCAACATAAATATTTCCAGGGCCTGCAATCTTATTTACCTTCGGAATAGATTCAGTACCAAATGCAAGTGCGGCAATTGCTTGCGCACCGCCAACCTTATAAACTTCTGTTGCACCCGCAATGTGAGCTGCTGCCAGAGTGACTGGATTAACCTTTCCGTCTTTGCCAGGAGGTGTCACCATAACAATACGATTTACTCCTGCTACCTCTGCCGGAATGATATTCATTAAAACAGAAGACGGATATGCAGCCTTTCCGCCCGGAACATAAAGACCTGCACTGTCTAGCGGTGTAACTCTCTGACCAAGAATCGTGCCGTCCGGTGTCGTGTCAAACCATGAGAGCTGCTTTTGCTTTTCATGGAATGCGCGGATATTCTTCATAGATTTTACCATTACTTCCATCAGCTTTGGATTCGACCTGTTTTAAGTGCCTTCGTCAATCTTCTTCTTTTGTCACTCTAATGGTGTCCTTTGTCACTTTAACCTTGTCAAACTTCTCGGTATATTCAAACAACGCTTCATCACCGCGCGCCTTCACATCATCTACAATTGCCTGTACAGTATCGGCATATTGTCCGTAGTTGTTCGGATCTCTCTTTAACAGATCTGCTAACAAATTTTCCTTTGATTCCTTGCTAAGCTTAACGATTCTCATGTATGCTCCATCCTCTCTGTCTGCTATTTTCTTTTTTCAATCGCAGTCTTAAAACCGGCTAAGATCTTATTGATTCGCTCGTTTTCCATCTTCATACTAACCTGGTTTACAACCACACGGGCTGACAGCGGGCAAATCTCCTCTAATACCTCTAGTCCGTTTTCCTTAAGCGTCGTTCCTGTCTCAACTATATCTACAATAACCTCAGACAAACCAACGATTGGTGCCAACTCGACTGAACCATTCAGCTTAATAATTTCAACTGTCTGATGCTTCTTATTATAGAAGTAATCCTTCGCGATGACCGGATATTTTGAGGCCACACGAATCAGTTCATGGTGCTTAAGGCGTTCTCTTGCCGATGCAGGGCCAGCCACGCACATACGGCATTTGCCAATGCCAAGATCCATCACCTCATATAGATTTCGTCCTTCTTCAAGGATGGTATCCTTCCCTACTACACCAATATCAGCTGCACCATATTCCACATATGTCGGAACATCAGATGCCTTTGCCAAGAAAAATTTTAATTTTAGCTCTTCATTTACAAAAATCAGCTTACGGCTTGTCTCGTCCTTCATCTCCTCGCATGTAATGCCGGCAAGCTCCAGCATCTCCATCGCTTTTTTTGCCAAACGCCCCTTTGCAAGCGCAAATGTAATATATCTCATAAAGCGTATTCTCCTTCTTATGCTTCTTCTCCGATCAAATCAGAAAGCAAATGTCGTTTGCGGTCATCTATGAGTACATTTATAACCTCAACATATTTTCCTTCCTCATCAATATAAAAGATACCACCAATACCGCTTCTCTTCGCATACGCAATGTAGTCATCAATTGTCTTTTCATAAAACTTTTTCATAAGCGTAACTGAGGAATCTGCTCTTAATACATTTGCAAGACGAATGGCAAGATCCTTCTGACTTCTCTCATAAAGAAGAATTGTTCCAAGATAATCAGTGTCAATATCAATCTGCTGTCTTGACATAGCCATCAACAACTCATCTACATAAATACCAAAGCCAATAGATGGTGCGTCCTTTCCGAACTGGGAAAGCAGCTTGTCATAACGGCCGCCCGTTGCAATAGGTGTTCCGCTTCCATATGTATATGCCTTGAAAATGATTCCTGTATAATACTGAAATTTGCCAAGCATACCAAGATCAAACGTAATATATTTTTCCAGTCCGTAGGAAGCAAGAATCTTATACAGCTTTTCAAGACGATATATTGCGCTGAGCGCCTTATCATTATCTGTAAGAGACGCTGCCTCATGGATCTGACTGATGCCTCCAAACAGCTTTGGCATAGAAAGAAGTGCCTGCTTTAACTGTTCAGGAAGCTCTTTTGCCGAAAGCATTTCCTCTACACCAAAATAGTTTTTCTGCTCAATCAGTGTTCTAAGCTCGTCTGTCTCCTGCTCATTAAAGCCTGCTTCTTCTACTAGTCCATTAAAGAAATCAACCTGTCCGATCTCAACCTGAAACTCTGTCAGACCGCTGACCTGAAGAGACTGAATCAGCATAGCAACCATCTCTGCATCTGCATCTGTTGTCGTATCGTTAATCATCTCTGCGCCCATTACGGTAGACTCTTTTAAACTTCCGCGCAGGCTCATGTTGTTGATGAAAATGTTTCCATTATAACAAAGACGCACTGGCATGTCCTCATCCATGAAATATTTTGCCGCACATCTTGCAATTGACGGTGTAATATCAGGCCGAAGCACTAGTGTATTTCCGTCGCGGTCAAAAAATTTAAACATCTGATTTGATGCAACTGAACCTCTGTCTTTATTAAATATATCAAAAAACTCATATGATGGTGTCTGGATGCTGCGATAACCAAAACGGTGGAAAACCGCTCCGATTTTTGCGCTGACAGTTTCCTTCTTCGCGCATTCTTCATTATACAGATCTCTTACACCCTCCGGTGTGTGCAGTAAACTGATTGCCATATTTTCCTCATTTCCTGCAGCACGTTCACTTTAGCAAGTTAACGTGCTACCATGGTAATTTATGAATGTTAAATATGATTATAGCGAAGCAGCTTGCATTTGTCAAGTCCCATTTCCATTTGACTCATCAGCATGACGCAAAAGATCAAGCTGAAGCTGCTCCAAAAAGTGTAAAAACACGCCATTTTTTATTGGAATCTGCAGTGTCTTATCGATCTCGTCATATGTAAAGCTCTTTTCTTCCGCCATTTTTGCCGCGGTTCCAGAAATAGACGATATCAGAAAGCGGCACATAATACGCTTCATGACGGTGCGTATAATACAACAGAATAAAAGCAATTCCGTTTTGTTCTTCCATTGCCTGCATAAATTTTACCTGATGCTCATGAATATTCTGCAGTGGAAAGGTATCAACTGCAGATTCCTTCGCATCAAAGCAGATTGGAATGCCCTGAACTGCACCAATATAATCGACTGTACTTTTTTGATCAAAATATGCAAGCGTTATATGACGCGTCTCCTGATCAATATTGATTGGTTTTATTGGAGTCGGAATCTTCTGGACTAACGCAAGCTTTTTCGTGCTGTACTGCTCAATCGTATAGTTGATCATATCCTCTAATGCCGATCCTCTAAGTCCTCTTGATTTCCATGTTGCATACGTGTTACTCCTTCCAGTCATGGATTTTTGCATACTCCATTGCCTTTAAAAAATCATTTGGAAGCGGTGCCTGAAAGCTTTTTTGGGATAGATATGAAAAATGACCCTCACAGACAGGAAATACCATCTCATATGCATGAAGAAGCTGTCTCTTTGTGCCTGCCTTTTTTCTAAACTGCTCATTTATGCTGCTGTCACCATATTTTGAATCTCCAATGATTGGATGATTTATGCTTGACAGATGAGCACGAATCTGATGAGAACGTCCTGTCACTAAAAGCACCTTTAAAAGCGTTGCCTGCTTTGTCGATGCCACTGGCTCATATACAGTCTCAATCGCAAGTGCATCTTTTTTAAGATGCTCTGGAAATTCTTCAAGTGTCTCGTGGACCTCTACTTTATTTGTTTTTTCATCCTTATACAGATATCCTTTAAGCATTTGCTGTCTGGTTACGCAGCCTGCTACTAGCGCCATATAATATTTGTGCAGATCTCTTGTTCTAAACTGTTCTGATAAAAACTGAAGACCTCGTATGGAAAAACCAGCTGCAATTAATCCTGATGTATTCCTGTCTAAACGGTTGCAGACAGAAGGACGGCAAACTAACAGCTGCTCATTTGTTACTTTTTGTGTGGAAAGTGCATAGCCAATGACCTTTTCTACCATGGAAACATCTTTTGGCGATGCTTTCTGCGAAAGTTCTCCCGCTGCTTTATTTATCAGCAATATATCATCATCCTCATATATAATGCTCTTTGGTGAGAGCGATACGTTTTGAGTCTGTGTCTGAATACTGGAAGCTTTTTTTTCATCTGTATTTCCACGGAATTTTTCAATCGTGTCCTCTGCCAAAAACAGCTCAATACAGTCTCCCGCGCAAAGTTTTTTCGCTTCCATCACACTTTTTTTTTGTTGCAGGTAATGTTCTTTTTTCTAAGCATCTTATAAAAGAAGCTCTTTGGCGCCTCTGGCATATATCGGCTTAAATATTTGTCTAAGCGCTGACCTTCTTCTGCCGCCTGAATTTGCAATTGTCTCATATGGCAATTCCTCTCAGCACACCTTCGATTTTAAGAAGCTTTTCATCACAGCTGGCGCGATCCCACTTCTCAAGCTCGCGAATGCGGTTTAAATAATTTTTCCAGTCACGGATAACAAATATATCCGTCTTTAAGTCATTAGTCTTCATAAAGCTCTTTATATACTCAGCTGTCTTTTTTTCTGATACATTCTTATCAGAGCAATAGCAGAAGACACCTTTCTCATGAATACACGCATAGTCAAGCAAAAATGACTTATCTGTTTTTGATGTAATGACAAGCTCAGTGTCTAAAATTCCTTTACCTACAATAGATGCCACCTGCTCATACTCCTTATCTGGCACGGCTGATATTTCCAAAGTGCAATCAAAATGACAAGCTGATTTACCATTGGTATTACTGAAACCATAGCCACAACTGTAAGCAGATTTTTGCGGCTTCCTGTTGTCACAACGCCAATCACCACAAGACCTATAATGCCGATTAAAAGACCAAGTACCTCTCCTAACAGCAGGCGCTTCTTGCGTTTGATATAGCCATGATGACCTTTTTTTATTCGAAACATAACTACTGTGTCCTCCATTTTATATAAGCTCTGTGTAATCTCTCACCCATCCATCGGCAAGCGCAAGCTTTTTCTCGCGAAGCGGCTCTGAAAATTCATCTTCTACTGCAAATACAGTCATCCCTGCCGCCTTTCCTGCCATGATTCCCGCTGGAATATCTTCAAACACAACACAGTCACACGGATTCAGATTAAGAAGCTTCGCTGCTTCTAAATAAACATCTGGTGCTGGTTTTCCGGCCTTTACATCACAGCTAGTCACTATAGCTTCAAAATATGATGCTATACCTTGCGATTCTAATACAGCCTGAATCAATTTGCGTGAATTGCTGCTTGCAATGGCAATCTTGCATCCATTTTTTATGAAGATAAGAAAGAAATGGTGCTGCACCTGGTTTTAATGCGACCTCATGACAATACTTTTCATATGCCATCTGATTCCAGCAGTCTTTAATTTCGTCAACCGTCTCTTTCAGGCAGAAACGCTTTTAAATTAGGACAGCTGTCTCTGTAAAGCTCATTCCTTCAATTTCGTCATGAAGATCATCTGGCACATCATATCCATGCTTTCCCAGATAACTGACGTCAATCTCTTTCCATACATTCATTGAATCTACAAGTGTGCCGTCTAAATCAAAGATCACACCCTTTGCATTTTTCACAATCAGCTTTCCTTCAGACATTCAAGCTCCTCCTGTGTCAGTGCGCGGCTCTCACCAGGTGCAAGTGTTTCATCTAGCTTAAGGCTTCCCATTGAAAGGCGCTTTAAATAAACAACTGTTACTCCAACTGCCTCGAACATTCTCTTTACCTGATGAAATTTTCCTTCCTGAACAATTACCTTTGCCTCACAATCTCCAATAATTTCCAACTTTGCAGGCATTGATGTGAAATCGCCAAGATCTATGCCTTCTTCAAATTTTTTTACAGCACATGTCGGAATTGGAAGATCTGTTTTTGCAAAATAACATTTGTCAACGTGATGCTTAGGAGAAAGAAGTCTGTGACAAAGCTCCCCATCGTTTGTAATTAAAAGAAGTCCTTCTGTGTCAATATCGAGGCGTCCAACTGGAAATAAATCCTTTCGCTTATCGTCTAATAAATCAAGAACAGTCTCTTTTTTCTTATCCATGGTTGCTGTAATTACACCAGCCGGCTTGTTTAACATATAGTATGCATACTGAGAATAAAAAAGCTTCTTTCCATCAAGCGTAATGCTGTCGTTCTCTGGATCTACCTTTAATTCTGGTTTTGATGCGTGCACACCATTTACGCAAACGCGTCCTTTTTTGATCATATCCTTAACTTGGCTGCGCGTTCCCACTGGAATCTGTGTCAAAAACTTATCAAGGCGCCACTCCATTACATCCACCTCCAGCCTGCAAGATACTTGTTTTTCACTGATCCGCCTGCTGCCTTTCCAAAGCCGAGCGGATAATTGTCTACGCAAATCAAAACCCAGCCCTTTTCTACAGATTCTTCATCTCTTAAATCAATCGTCTCACCCTTTAAATAACGAATTACGCGATCATCCTCTCTTGACAGATAAAGTACATTTGGATATTCATCTGCACGAAGCGCCATTGCTAATGCCTGACTTGGTTCAAAACGATTTTTCAGGCACTCACCAAGAAGCAGGCCAGAGCGCATTATACGAAGACCTTTTAAATCACGTCTGCAGTCTGGATGAACAAATACTTTTTCCTGACGAATCTCCAGACGATCAAGCGCAAGCGGTTTCTTTACAGTCTGCAAAAAGTCGAAAAGCTCCTGCGGCATTTTGGCTTTTTCTGTCTGTCTTTCTTTTAGACGGCTGCTCTCTCCCTTCTTTTTAAGGAGCGCAAGGAAATGGCCTTCTCCTTTCATTCGATGCGGCCAGATACGCACACATTTTGTGAGTTCTTGATTGTTATCTGACCATTCTGGGTGTCCATGGTCAAAACCTTCATACCACTCTGGCTCTACAAGCTCTAAATCTGGATCTTCTTTAAGCATGCGTGACACAATCTGTTCATCTTCAAGCGGTGAAAATGTACATGTTGAGTAAAGCAGCATTCCGCCTGGACGAAGCATCTTTAATGCATATGAAGTAATCTCCTGCTGCAGCTTGACAAAATAGTCATTTCCATGCTCAACCCAACTTTTCATAACTGAAGGTTCCTTTCGAAACATTCCCTCACCCGAACATGGCGCATCAATAAGGATCTTATCAAAATATCCTTCAAAATGCTCTGCAAGCTTGTATGGTGCCTCGCTGATTACATAAGCATTTGAAATGCCAAACAACTCAAGGTTCTTTAATAATGCTTTTGCTCGTGAATTACTAATATCGTTGCTTACTAAAACTCCTTTTCCCTTAAGCTTTGCTGCCAGCTCAGTACTCTTTCCTCCTGGAGCTGCACAGATATCAAGCACGCGATCACCTGGTTCAATAGGAAGTACGTGTGCCGGTGTCATTGCTGATGGCTCCTGCAGATAATACAGACCGGCATAATAATAAGGATCCTTTGCCGGCTTATCCTTTCCACTATAATAATAACCATTATCAATCCACGGTATCTTTTTAATCTCGAATGGACATATTTTTTCAAATTCTTCTTGGCGTGAGCTTATTTGTATTGACGCGAAGGCCGTAAACACGCTCCTCACTGTAACTGTCAAGGTATGCATTAAACTCCTCTGGTGACAGCAGTTTTTTCATGTTCTCTAAAAAAGAAACTGGTAATTCCATATACACCTCATGTTTTTCTTATCGCTGGCATAAAATAAAGCAAGATAAATGCCTGGTGGCTGTATGCTTCTTACTCTTTTTTCTGCCGTATTTCTAATATTTTTAATTTATAATCCTGCACTGTGTACGCTCGGAGCCACGAAAGGTCTTTCGCTGTGGTACAAGCAGGTTTTGCCAGCTCTGTTTCCTGCAATGGCTGCCGCATCATTTTTGATTAGCCGAAAGTCCATACAATCCGCATTAAAACATCTTCCTTTTCCAGCTGGCACGGCTTTTCTAAGTGGACTTTTGTGCGGAAGTCCGATGGGCGCTCTGACATGCAGCGGTCTTTACGCCAGCAAACTTCTCTCCAAGCGGACAGCTCGGTGGATTGTTTGCTTTGTTCAGCTGCCAAGCCCACTATTTTTATCTGGCTTTGTCGCATCTACTTTGCTTGCGCTGCCTGAAAAAATACGTTTTGTTTTTCTTTTATGTGCCTATCTGCCTTTTTTTCGCTTCTTTTTTGCTGTGCACACTTCTTTTTTTCTTAAAATCCGCAGCAAAACGCAGTATTTCAATTGAAAAAAATGTACAAGAAACTTCTTTGCAAGAGCCTTCTTTAAATGATATCTGCGATACTTGCCTGCTTCTTTTAGTTCGAATCGGTGTGCTTTTAATGTTTTTCTCGATTCTGTCTGAATTTTTAACTAGTGCAGCACCACAATCAGCCACCCAAACGATCTTAATCGGAATGCTTGAAATGACGACCGGAGTAAGCAAAATTAGTTCCCTCAATACACTTTCTTTGCGTTACAAATCAGCCATCTGTCTTTTTTTACTTGGCTTTGGCGGAATCTGTGTTCATATTCAGGTGCGCCAAGCCTGGCAGCAATCTGATTTTCCGATATTTCGTTACATACTTGTGCGTTTTTTATTTGGGCTGTGCAGCAGTCTATGTTTTCTTTTTCTGAATAGTTAAATTTAGACTTATTTAGACTTAGAAAAGGAAAGACCGCTGCATCAGGCAGCGGCCTATAAGCCTGAATTTTATTCTTCTTCAGACTGCTCTTCTTCTGCCGTATCTGCAGGTGCGGCACTGATGATTACATCTTCTGCCTTTGGCAGCTCCTTACGATTTGCACTGATTGTCTCAACGGTAGTATTCATAGTGGATAACATCTCCTCATACTTTTCCTTTAATCCGTCTAAGCCTGTGCAAGAGTCTGCTCCATACTTCCCATCATATCATCAGTATAAGCAATTGCACCTGTACGAAGTGCATTTGCATCCTCGATTGCCTTATTAACAATTTCGTTTGCCTGCTGTGTTGCCTGTGTGATGATTTCGTTTGCTCTTGCATAAGCACGCTTTGTGATCTCACTCTGGTTAACCATCTCGCTTGTCTGAACGTTTGCAGCACTGATAATAGCCTCTGCCTGCTGCTTTGCATCGTTGATGATCGCATCCTTGTTGTTTAAAATCTTCTGATATTTTTTGATCTCATCAGGTGTGCGGTGACGAAGCTCTACTAAAAGATCTTCTAACTGTGCCTTATCTACAACAATCTTTGTGCTGGAAAACGGCTGAAGCTTGCAGCCATCAATAAACTCTTCAATTTCTCCAATTAACTGTTCAATTTTGCTCATTTTAATTTTCTCCTTTATATCAGACGTCATATCAAACGTCTGCTTTTTTACTTTTATTTATTTCTTTGTGCAAACTTTTGCTTGATAGCCTTTTCAACTGGTTCTGCGACAAATGCACTTATATCGCCTCCGTACTGGGCAACTTCTTTTACAATGCTGGAGCTAAGGTATGCATATTCCAGGCTGGTTGTAAAAGAAAATCGTATCAACCTCTGGTGCAACCTTTCGATTTGTCTGTGACATCTGAAGTTCATACTCAAAATCAGTGACTGCTCTTAATCCTCTGATTAAAATATGTGCACCACTCGCACGTGCAAAATCAACAAGCAGTCCTTCAAAGGAACGAATCTCTACATTGGGATATTGCGCTGTCACCTGCTTTAGCAAAGCAACCCTTTCCTCCACTGTAAACAGCGGTGATTTTGCACTGTTTACAAGCACACCAACAATCAAATGATCAACTGTTTTACTGGCACGCTCGATAATATCCATATGTCCGCGTGTTACTGGATCAAAGCTTCCTGGATAAATTGCTATTGTCTTTCCCATACTGACTTATGCCTCCCGACTGCTTTTTGCAAAAAAATATGTTTGTTTGTCTTATATTCCTTTACGCGAACCACATCAAAGCAAGCAAGTTCATCCTCGCTAAACTCTCTGTCAAGTGTTGCTTCGATTATAATCTGCGTATCCTCATCAGCTATTTTGCTGTCAGCAATTGCAGTGAGCACTTCCTTTTCTGCATTCAGCTGATAGGGCGGATCCATAAAGATAATATCAAAATGCATTTTTTTGCATCCAATGCATGTATAGCACCTGCACAATCCTGACCAATAACTATTGCCCTGTCTGCCAGATGTGTCTTTTCCAGATTCTGACGAATACACGAAAGTGCTTCTTTGCTGTTATCTACAAAAACAGCCTTTGCAGCACCGCGGCTTAATGCCTCAATGCCTATAGCACCGCTTCCTGCAAACAAATCAAGAAAATGACAGCCTGGCAAGTCATTCTGGAGAATATTAAATAACGTTTCTTTTATACGGTCCGTAGTTGGACGCGTTTCCATTCCTTTTGGTGTAACAAGTGGCAACCTTCTGGCTGTACCTGCAATTACTCTCATATGTCTTCCACCTTGTTCTATGTTTGTTTTTCTAAATTTTGTAGTTTTGTATACTCTAACTACTCTATTATAGTATGCAAAAAACAATCTGACAAGTGCTTTTTCGCGGTTTTATTTATTCACGCAAAAAAGGAAGCAGAGTATTTGTCCCTGCTTCCTTCTTGTTACTGGCTTAGATGATTACTTGTTGGACATTTCCTTTTCCTGCTTTTCAATCATCTTCTTCACCATATAACCTCCGACACTTCCGTTCTGGTAAGAGGTCAGATTTCCGTTATAACCGTTTGTTAACGGTACACCCAGCTCATCAGCAACCTCCATCTTAAACTGGTCGAGCGCCTGCTTCGCTTCTGGTACTTCAATTCGATTACTGTTCTTATTTGTAGACATCAGTAGTCCTCCTTTTTTTCTGTGCGTATTGCTCTGTTTCACAGTTTTTTTGTAAGTGTGTTGTTTGTAACTTTACATCAAAGCTTTGTTGTTTGTTACATCCCTAGTATATGCACAGATAAAAAGATTACGCTGGTAAGTTATGAGAAATTTTTATATCAGAAACTCTAAATGCTGTGCGTCTCCACCGCTGCCATAACCTGCGCACTGTCGGCAGCCTCTTTCGCCCACTTTAAAAGCTGCGCATCCTGATAGATATCAGCGACTGCAAAGGCAATTTCACCGCTCTGACGTATTCCAAAAAAATCACCAGGTCCGCGAAGCTTTAAATCTTCGTTTGCAATTGCAAAGCCATCGTTTGAATGATTGAGTACTTCAAGACGCTTTGCTGATTCTTCTTTTCCTGTGGTGTCTATCATTATGCAATATGACTGTGCATCACCGCGCCCAACACGGCCGCGAAGCTGATGCAGCTGTGCCAGGCCAAAGCGCTGTGCATCCTCAATCAAAATGACAGTTGCATTTGGTACATTAATTCCAACCTCGATTACTGTTGTCGAAACAAGTACCTGCGTCTCATTCTTTGCAAAACGTGCCATAATATCATCTTTTTCTTTGGCTTTCATTTTTCCATGAAGATACTCAATTGAAATATAGGAAGGCAAAGCTTCTCTCAGCTGTTCTGTATAACTGACAACATCTGCCCCCTGCGATGTCTCGCTCTCTTCTACCATGGGACAGATCACATACGCTTGGTGTCCTGCCTGCACCTGCTTTATTATAAAATCCCATGCCTTTGGGCGGTATGAAATATTGACCACACAATTTTTTATTGACAGTCTTTTTGCCGGAAGCTCATCCATAATAGAAATATCAAGGTCTCCATAAAGAATCATCGCCAGACTTCTTGGAATTGGTGTTGCGCTCATTACAAGCACGTGCGGAGTATGACCTTTCTTGCTTAAAGCATCACGCTGTGCGACTCCGAAGCGATGCTGCTCATCTGTAATTACAAGTGCAAGATCATCGAACTCAACTCTTTCCTGAATAACGGCATGTGTTCCAATCACAATATCTGCCTCATGCTCTCTAATCTGACGAAGTGCCTCTTTTTTTTGTCCTGCACGCATGGAGCCTGTCAATAAAACAATTGAAAGATTCAGATGATAACGCTCTGATAATTCAGTAAAGCCCTGATAATGCTGTGACGCTAATACCTCAGTTGGTGCCATAAGAGCGCTTTGATAATGACATAATGCAGCCTGATACATTGAAAGAAAGGCAACGATAGTTTTTCCTGAACCTACATCTCCCTGTAACAAACGGCTCATCATATGATCACCTGTCATATCCTGTGTAATTTCTTCAATTGTGCGAAGCTGCGCGCCTGTCAGATCATATGGAAGCTGTTTGATCAGATTTGTGACTTCCTCACGCCGTGTCAGTGCAAAATGGTTTTTCTCCTGCAAAAGCCGCTTTTTCATCTGATTTACGCCAAGCAAGAAATGATAAAATTCACCAAACGCTATTGTTTTTCGTGCATGTGTCAGCTGTACTTCATCTTTTGGAAAATGCATAAGATATCCAGCCTCATCCTCTGGCAGCAAATTATACTGTGAAAGCACCTTTTCTGGAATCGTGGCCTTCTGTTTTACACCAGCATCATATGCTGCTGCAACTGCCTTTGAAATGCTTTTTGATGTAATTTTTGCTGTCAGTGCATAAACAGCTGCAGTGATTTTTGAAGCTGTTCATATGCATCAAGTGCATAAACCTGAGGCTGATCAAGCGTTCGTGATTTACCATTCCTGAAAGCTTTCCGCGAAGCACATACCACCCGCCTGGACGAAGCACGCTTGCCAAATAAGTTGTCTGAAACCAAGTAACACGAAGCTCACTTCCTTCCTCATCGCGCACCTTTGTATTTATAATAGAGAGATTACGCACACGCTTTATTGTCGGATAAGAACAAATCACGACCCGGACCGCTGCGAAATCCATTACAGCTGCGGCCCGGATCGTGACTGGTGGTTCAAATCGTTCATAGCTTCGGGGGTAATAACGCATAAGTTCTCCAATGGTCACAATCCCCAATTTTTCGTAAAGCGCTGCCGTCTTCTCTCCGATTCCCTTTAAACATGTAATGGGATCGTCGTAATTCACGGCTGCCTCCTTATAAAGATTACTCTACTGATAAGAAATAATAGTATACTGGCTGATTTCCGGCATTAACTTCAACATCAACAGACGGGAATTCTTCGCTCAAACGATCACAAAGCTCATTAGCTCTTGCCTCATCAATTTCCTGACCATAATAAATACCGATCAGTTCAGAATCCTCTGACATCATCTTGCATACAGTTTCAAATGCAACATCGTTGATATCTGTTCCATCTGCCAACATTCCCTTATCACCAAGACCAATAATGTCATCCTTATGAATCTCGATATTGTCGATCATCGTATCACGAACAGCATAAGTAATCTGTCCTGTCTTGACACTCTTGATGCTCTCTGTCATGTTCTCTGCATTTTCTTCCATCGAACTATCCGGTACAAAATTAATGATAGCAGTAATATGCGGGATAGTTTTTGTCGGAATTACAAAAATTTCCTTATCCTTTGTCAGCTGCTTTGCCTGCTTTGCTGCCATTATGATATTAGAATTGTTCGGCAGAATGAAAATGTTTCTTGCCGGAACCTGACGAATTGCATTAAGCATATCCTCTGTACTTGGATTCATGGTCTGTCCGCCCTCGATTAAATAATCGACACCAAGACCCTTAAAAATTTCTCCAATTCCTGCACCGGCAGATACGCTTATAAAGCCATATTCCTTCCACTTGGACTTGTCTTCCTGCTCACGCTCCCTGCGATCAGCTTCTGCCTGCTTGATAGCTTCTCTCTCTGCATTCTTGATAACGCGCTCCTGATGCTCCTCACGCATGTTATCAATCTTCATGCTTGTCAGCTGACCATAGGTAAGTGCCTTTTGAATTGCAAGACCTGGATCATTTGTATGCACATGTACTTTAACAAGCTCATCGTCTGCTACGCACACGATAGAGTCACCTATAGAAGACAGGAATGCTTTAAACTCCTTCTCATCCTCGTGTGTAAAGGCACGGCTTGTCATAATAATAAATTCGGTGCAATAGCCAAACTTGATATCTGCAGTGTCAATTTCATCGTTTGCTGCACCTGTTACAGCGCGTGATGCAGCTGGCTTTTCAGCGGTGAATGTGATCTCTTTTCCAAGATAACCATCATATGCACCCTTTAATACCTGCATCAGACCCTGTCCGCCAGAATCAACAACGCCTGCCTGCTTTAAAACAGGAAGCATCTCCGGTGTCTGGCTTAATACATAATCGCCTTCCTTTAACAGCTCCTGAATAAAAACATCCATATCGCAGCCGCTTTGTGCAAGTTCTTTCGCTTTATCAGAAATTCCCTTTGCAACAGTAAGGATTGTACCTTCCTTCGGCTTCATAACAGCCTTGTAAGCTGTCTCTGTTGCACGCTGCAAAGCTTCTGCAAGCAGCTCCATATCAATCTCTGTACTGTACTTAATGGCCTTTGTAAAGCCACGGAACAGCTGAGACAAAATAACACCCGAGTTACCTCTAGCACCGCGCAGTGAACCAGATGAAATCGCTTTTGCTAACGTCTCCATCGTTGGTTCCTCAACAGAATTTACTTCCTTGCTGCGGAGAGAATTGTAAGTGTCATATTTGTTCCTGTATCACCATCCGGCACTGGGAATACATTTAATTCGTTAATCCATTCTTTCTTTGATTCCAGATTTGCCACGCCTGCAAGAAACATGCGCTTTAATAAACCTGCGTCTATCACATTACTACCCAAAATATAGCTCCTCCTTAGGCGGCATCTGTCACTGATCAGTCAATGACTCTGACACCCTCTACATACATATTAATTTTTTTAACACGGATTCCTGTAAACTCCTCAACATGGTACTTTACACTATCCGTTAAATTGTTGTATACAGCCAGAATACTTACTCCATATGAAACAATTACATGGAAATCAATTGTAAGCTCATTATCTTCTAATGATACATTAATGCCTCTTGTTATGCTGTCCTTTTTCAGCAGATGAACAAGTCCGTCCTTCATGCTGACACTGGCCATACCAACAATGCCGAAGCATTCCACTGCCATAGAACCTGCATACTTTGCGATGACATCCGTTCTGATCATAACATCACCCTGAGGATTCGATATACGTCCCTTCATTCGGTTACCTCCAACTAACAAATTCAGAAAATACATTTTTACTGATTCTGACTTAGACTAAGAGCCTGCTCCTAGTATTCCATCAGAGAATTTATTAATTCTGGACGGATTCTAAGCAGAATACTCTATGTTTAGAATATCTCATTACCACGTATAAGTCAAGCAAAATCCTTTTGATCTGGAATGACTACAGTTCACTGTAATAATCCTTTTTAAATCTTTTTAAAAAAAGTCCTTGATTTTTTTCTGAATATCTGTTATGATATCCATGTTGTGAGCCTATACGGCTACATTTGCGTAAGGAGGTGCGATTTATGGCAAAGTGTGAGATCTGTCAGAAGGGTGCTCATTTCGGAAACAATGTTAGCCATTCCCATAGAAGAAGTAATGCGGTTTGGAAGTCCAATGTTAAGTCCGTTAGAGTAAGTGTCAACGGAACCAACAAGAAGATGTACGTTTGTACTTCCTGTTTACGCTCTGGCTATGTTGAGAGAGCTTAATTTCGTTACGGGTATGATTTAAAGCGGTCGCTTGTCGACTGCTTTTTTTCTGTCTAAAATTAGCATCCGCAGCAAAATAGAACATACCCTAAAATAAGGCAAAATAAAATCACTATTACTGAACAAAGACAAACTGGTACAAAAAGCATCACTGCCATTCCCAGTCCAAAGAAAAATAAAAGAAGTCCGCATAAACGTTTCATAAAGACCTTTTTCGGTTCCTTATTCATTATAGTTTATGCGGACTTTTTATGTCTATTCTTTTTGCTACTGAATCAGCTATTATTTTTTATCGTCGTTTAAGATATCATCTACTGCCTCATCAACAGCTGGATCGTCTGCCTTCTTGCTTGTGAAGCGGTTAATCAAATCTGGAACCATATCAACAATCTTAGTAGTCAGATCCTGGTTCTTGATATTAACAACCTTTGCCATACCCTTTTGAATGATTAACACGGCACATGGACTAATGTTAGCTCCAATTCCTCCTGCCGTCTTATTGTCACTATTTTTTTTGAATGCGCCTGCTCCCATGCCGAACTTCATATCAACCAGTGGAATGATGGTGGCATCGTTTACCTGAATTGGTTCACCGACAACAGTTTTTGAGCTGACAAATCCTTCCAGCCCTTTTAACAGCTCATCTACTGATGAGCCAAAGTTAATTTCTTCCTTCTCCATCTTTATTTCCTCCTTGTCTCAGCCGCTTGTATTGACGGCGAATGTTTTTATTTAGTACGACACTGAGCGCCACATACACTAGATATCCTAATCGTATTCTTCCACGAAATGCAATATCTCCTTCGAGTATAAGTTCTTCTGTTTCAAACTCAGGCTCTATTACGAGATTCTCTTTCGTAAATGGATACAGCATCGAAAAATAAGCTAACGTTTTTCCCGTCTTAGACGGATCCTCAAAACCAAAGTGAATGCGTCCTGTCATCCTTCTTGGAAGAATATGATGAAGCAATCCCTTTGTTTTTTTCCAAAGAAATTCCATAGCTTCCTTCATAGGATCAGATGTCAGCAGATTTTTCCAGTAATCAATTTTATTTTTGATTTTTTGAATGCCTGCCTTACTGTCAATAAACTTCTCTTTGACTGCAAGAAGCTTTTGTTTTATATCCTCAAATTTAGACTTCACATCTGGTCTGGCAGATTTTTCTTTTTGTGACTGCTGCTTTTTCTCTGACTCTGGCTCATCCATTTTCTTTGCTTCTGGCGCCTCATAAACGTTCTTTTTTTT
>ENA-OQAZ01000542-OQAZ01000542.1-human-gut-metagenome-genome-assembly--contig:-NODE-542-length-20774-cov-2.503463_pt1 | contig 20774 bp, 19 predicted proteins | sample MGYA00242737_ERZ504531 | MGnify/ENA primary metagenome ERZ504531 (study PRJEB26092, sample SAMD00036244) | human gut metagenome | host: Homo sapiens | study: EMG produced TPA metagenomics assembly of... | reverse complement strand
AGTTATCGATCTCTATAATACGGTTATTTGAAAGCTTTTTATGTTTTACAAGCTTATCTTATGCTTCCTTTGTCTGCTGGCACAGAGGGTGACAGCAAAGTACCATACGGCCATTGCCCATATCTGTTGCATCCGGGCGTTTCTGACGACATTCATCGGTTGCATACGGACAACGAGGAGCGAACTTACAGTATTCCACTGCGTATTCTTTTCCTTCCATATCCGGCATGGCAATCTCTTTCTCCCACTTATCTCCTACACGCGGTACGGAACTCATCAGAAGTTCAGTATACGGATGTGCCGGATTGTCCATGATCTGTTTTGCCGGTCCGTATTCGATCAGGCAGCCACGATACAGGGTTGCGATATAATCGGATACATAATATGCAGTCGACAGGTCATGAGTAATATAAATAAATGAGATTTTGTATTTGTCACGCAGCTCTTTAAAGAGGTTTACGATGTTCATCTTCATAGATGCATCGATTGCCGCAACAGGCTCATCTGCGATGATCAGTTTCGGACGAGTAATCAGGGCTCTCGCGATAGATACACGCTGCAGCTCTCCACCCGAGAACTGAGTCGCATATTTTCCTTTTACGACTGCCAGAGACATACCAACACTCTTTAATGCTTCATCAACAACTTTATCTGCTTCTGCTTTGTTCTTTGCGATGCCAAGACGAAGAGCAGTATTATACAGGTAAGTATCTACGGTCTTTCTTGCTGAGAAAGATTCGTATGGATTCTGGAAGATCGGCTGTACATCCAGTTTGAACTGTTTTGGATCATAGCTTTTTTTATCTGCATAAGATTTTCCATCCAGAACGATGTCACCCATATCCGGGTTATGAAGACGAAGAATCATCTTACATAAAGTAGACTTACCACAACCGGACTCGCCTACGATAGACAGGATTACCGGTTTATCATCATCGATAGATAAAGAAACATTATCTACAGCCACCAGCTTTTTACCACGCAGCATACCACCTACACGGAAAATCTTGCTGACGCCTTTTACTTCCAATAATTTATCAGCCATTCGTCTTCACCTCCTCTTCTAATAAGTGACACGCAGCGAAACGACCCGGTCTTATTTCCCGGAATTTCGGAACTTCACTGCGGCACCGGTCCGTAGCATGCGGACAACGAGGTGCAAAACGACATCCTGGCGGTGGATTCTTCAGTGCCGGCGGACGTCCTGCGATACCAACTCGCTGTACATCCTCGCCTACACGCGGAAGAGCATCTACCAGCATCTTTGTATATGGATGAATCGGATCATTGAAAATATCTTCTGTCTTACCGAGCTCTGCAACACTACCGGAATACATGATCGCCATACGGTCTGTGATCTGATAATGAACACCCATATCATGACTTACAATGATCATTGTATTCTTTAACTGTTTCTGCAGACGCATCAGCATCATAAGAATACCCTTCTGTACAACTACGTCCAGAGCGGTTGTCGGCTCATCGGCCAGAACAACACCCGGAGACATAAAGGTTGCCAGTGCAATGATCGCACGCTGTCTCATACCACCGGACAGCTGGAATGGAAATGACTCCAGAACATCCGGGGAAAGATTCAGTTCTTTCAGATAATCAGCAACTCTTGCCAGAGTTTCCTCCGGTTTTTCATTCTTTTTCTGGTCCTTTGGAATAGAATCCAAAAACTGTGTTTTCAGACGAACGATCGGGTTCAGAACACTCTGTGCAGCCTGTGGCACATATGCGATATTGTTCCACCAGGTGTCACGAATCTTTCCAGATTCGAATGAATATTTCTTTCCGTCTTTTTCACCTTCCAGAACAACACGCCCTGATCGATCACTAACGGATAGTCAACAATATCATAAAGAGTGTTCAGCAGGGTGGTTTTACCACATCCGGACTCGCCTGCGATGCCGAAGATCTCATTGTCTTTAATCTCAAAGTTAATGTCCTTGAGTACGTGTACATCACCGTCTATTGTCTTATAAGACGTTGACAAATTCTCGATTTTCAGCATACCTATCACCTGCCTCTCTTCTTAGCCTGATAATCGTTGTAACCTGTAATCAACATGAACAGGCCAACAAATAAGATAACGGTTGCAACAATCGGAGAACCGATCCAAAGCCATCTCTTAGCCAGGACTGCATTGTATCCTCTTGCCCACTGAATCATGTTACCAAGAGAAACCAGGTTTCCCGGTGACAGACCCAGAACGGCCAAACTGGATTCTGAACCGATTGCACTCAGTGTTGCATTCATAAAGTTGGAAAGTGACCAGGACAGTGCGAACGGAAGAATCTCCGTTACAACGATCTGTAAAGTACTTTCACCTGAAAAACGTGCTGTGTGAATAAAGTCACGCTCTTTGATTGTCAGAGCCATGGAACGGATCTGACGGCTTGGCCATGCCCATGCGAACATCGCAAGAACAAGTGCCATAACAATTACAGTGGAGCTTCCTTTCATCAGGGAAGTCATCATGATCAGAATCGGCAGAGACGGGATTACTACGAAAGTATCCGTGATAATCATCAGCACTCTGTCCAACGCGCCGCCTGCAAAACCTGCAAGCAGACCAACCAGAACACCCACAACAGTACCAATAGTAGCTACGATCAGACCAATCATCAGAGAATTGTGAATGGCTTCGATCAGCAACCATACAATATCCTGTCCCATACTGGTGGTTCCAAGCCAATGTTCAGCAGAAACTCCCAGATTATTCGGGTATGTATTATAGGTAAACGGATTTGTATGTGGGATAAAATATACTACGAATCCAATGATCAGGAAAAAGCAAGTAGAAATCAAGCCTGCTTTTAAACGAAAATTGGCTGTTTTCCAAAATTTCTTCATGTCTGTCCCTCCCTCTTATCAGCGTACCGGATTCGCGGATCGATGAACGGGTAGATCAGGTCCACAATTAAAGTTGCTGAAGCAATCGCTACAATGGAAATTGTAATACAACCAAGGATCATATTATAATCCGACTGCAGGATCGCGGCCTGAATCAGAGAACCAACTCCAGGGTATCCGAAAATAATCTCGGTCATGATGGAACCACCGAAGACACCACCAAGGCTCATTGCCAGTGCTGTGATCTGGGTCAGAATGGAGTTACGCATTACATAGTTCTTGCCAATGGTGAACTCGGAAAGTCCACGGAAACGGCATAACGTACATAATCTTCTTCTGCTGTGGTACTCGCCAGAGATTTCATGGAGATGATCCACCATCCGGTACCAAGTAACAGCAGTGAGATTCCCGGAAGGATGGAAGCCTTGACCACAGAAGCGATCCAAGGACCAAATCCACCTTTAGTATTGATAACTGCCTGCAACGGGAACCATTTTAATATAAATGCAAATACAATCTGTAAGATCAACGCTACCAGGAAGTAAGGAATCGGGTAGATAAAAATTGCAATTGCTTCCAGAATCTTGGATGAAGTTTTATTTTTCCGAAATCCTGCCAGAAGACCGATCAGGTTACCTACGATCCACGCAATAAACGTGGATGTCAGACAGAGCATCAACGTATATGGCAGATATCGTCCAATGATCTTTCCTACCGGTTCCGGATAACTCATCAGTGACGGACCAAAGTCAAAATGCAGCAGACCATGCCACAGGAAATATCCATACTGTTGCAGCAGCGAGCCATCAAGTCCAAACTGCACACGCAAGCTGCTACGGAGGGCATCCATCTCAGCTGGATCCATGTTACCGGAACGTGACTGAATCTGTGCGATCATGTTTTCAACAGGATCTGACGGAAACATACGTGGAATGAAGAAGATAAAGGTAACACCGATCAGGATAGTCAGCGCCCAGGCAAGCACTCGCTGCAGAAAGAATTTCTTAAATTTCATACACAGCACTCCTTTACTACTATTTCTACACAAAAGGGACGGCTCGTAAGTTTTTCTTACAACTCCGTCCCTTCTGATATTTCAGCAAATAACTCTGTCAGTTTTTGCTGTTTTCATCATTTTATTACTGTTCCTAAAGACTTAAAGGATTAAGCCTGTGTAGGAGTGATGTTTGGAAGCATGTATTTGAAGCAGCTCCACCACCACCATGGACCATTGTACGGGTTGTCCGCATTCGGATAACCTTCCCAGTAAGTTGAGTTGGTCGGAACGAATTTTGTACCAGAGAGGAAGTTGATTTCCGGCATATCTGTTACACATTCCTTAAGGAATTCAGTATGCAGTTCGTAAGATCTATCACTTTCCGGATCAGTATTAGCAAGTTCATGAAGTATCTCTGTAACTTTTTCGTTATTCCAACGAAGTCCCTGACCTGAACCAGTTTCGCCTACAGGTTTGATCAGATCACCGTCAAATCCGCTGATTGCAGAATAGAAGTCTTTCAGGATACCGCCGGATGGCCAGTAACCAGCAATCTGGAAGTTACCCTGTCCACCATCTACATCCCATGTTGCGGAAGATTTAGAAGCAATTGTACACTGGAAACCGAATTTTGTCAGCTGGTTGTAAGCTGCCTGTACACCACGTGCTTCCTGGAACTCAGTATCTGCCAGATAGCTCATCTCAAAGGTGAAAGGTTTGCCTTCATAATTCCATACGCCGTTTACTTTTTCCAGACCGGCTTTTTCAAGCAGTTTTGTAGCTGCTTCTTCATCATGTTTCCACCAGCCTGCACCAAACATGGTAATCAGTTCTTCATCTGTTCCTTCGATGCCAAGAGACTCAGCCATACGTTTTGCATAACCGGTGTCATATGGTTTGAAGGTTGTTCCATCGCCAAGATCCAGTTCGAAGTTTTCCAGCCAATCCTGCATTGGGATTGTGTAAGTTTCCTGCAGGAACTGTGTATTGTTCATTAACGGGATCGGAGCCGCACGTCCTGCTCCGGAGAACGTGTTCATGGAAATCTCATCAATATTAAGTGCTAAACAGATACCCCAACGGAAGTCTGGATTGTCAAACGGTGCGCCCTGACCGTGTGAGAATGTAAGTCCTTTTGCACCCGGATCGTCTGGGTTTGCATATGGGAAATCGTTGTACCAGCAGTTGATTTTGTCGTTAGAAGCTTTCATGGTTTCAAACTCTTCCAGTGTTACTTCACACAGCAGGTCAACTTCGTTGTTGATCATAGCCATCTGTTTTGTGGTAGAGTCTGCGAATGTACGGAACCATACGTATTTCGGAGGTGTAGCTCCTTCTGCGTAGTCATACTGAGTGGATCCTGCAACACCAAGTGTGCTGTCCTTCCAGTCATCACGCAGTTCATACAGTACCCAGTCACCCAGTGAATCGTAATCTTTTACGGTATACGGACCTGCTACTACAGGATCTTCATCCTTGAATGTAGTAACATCGGACTGTTTTGAATAAATATGTTCCGGAACGATACGGTAATCAGTTCCCCATACAGTGATACCATATCTCTGTACGAAACGCGGGAATGGTTCTTTCATCTTAAACAGAACTGTGTAATCATCTACTTTTTCTACGGAATCAATGTACAGGTTTGTTGCTGCACTGGCACCGATTTCATCATTTTCTTTAATCATATTGAAAGTGAAGACAACGTCATCCGCTGTTACATCTTCACCATCGGACCATTTGATACCCTGACGAACTTTTACTGTCCACTCGGTAAAATCATCATTGGACTCAGGCATGCCATCAGCAATCTCGCCCCACTGTTCACCATTTGCGGTATCCATTTCCCACAGATGAGCACTCATCAGCTGATGAATACCAAATCCCATCTGGTACCTTTCATGTAGCTGTTGAACTGACCAGGTACATCTGTTGGGGACTGACACTCAACGATCAGTGTCTCGGAACGAGGAGTTCCTACTTCTGTAGTAATACCTTCAGATGCTGCTGTTCCGCTTCCGCCTGAACCGTCATCTGTAGAAGTTGTTCCACTGGAATCCTTAGATCCGCCGGAACTGGAATCACTTCCGCCACCGCCACAGCCGGCTAACATACCAACTGCAAGCGTAGCTGCTGTTAAAACTGCAACTATTTTTCTTTTCATCTCTTTCCCTCCCTTTAGGTCTTGAAAATAACTCAGACAACATCATATTCGTCAATCTTCCGTTGTCTCTATATAAATTTTCCTTCTGCCCATACTACTTTTTTCAGAAAAACTCTGCTGGCGCCTACCGTATGAACACGAACGAAAATCTACATTTCTTCACAATTTTTCTTAATATTGTGTTTCGTCATAATAACTACGGAATCTTTTGTTTCGCTCACGATATTATATAGTTTGTCACCCCACTATCGTGAACATTTCGCACAATACCCTTCACTTTTCCTTGTTGTTTCTGGTGATTTTGACATATTGTTTAAATGTTGTTTCGTCATGTTTATATATTATACCATTGTTTTATAAAAATCAAGTACAATTTAACCAATTTCAAAAAAATCCGCTTTGGTTTCTTTCCCCAAAGCGGCTTTTTCTGTTTTTGTCTATATTCCATTATTTTTCTTTGCTTTTTTCGCTCTTTTTCGTCAATTTGCGAACAACCGCCAGGCATCCAAGAAGTGCAATCAGGTTTGGAAGTACCATTAAACCATTGAACATATCTGCATATCCCATACCAGATCTACTTCAATGTGGATCCGATGATTACGCAGATCACAACGATCACTGCATAAACTTTTACTGCACCATTTCCGAACAAATGCCGAACATTCACTTCACCGAAATAATACCATCCGACAATTGTAGTAAAGGCAAAGAACAGCATACACAATGCAATAAAGATATTTCCAAAGTTTCCGAATCCTACGTTGAATGCACTCTGCGCCAGTTCAGAACCTGTCTGTCCGTTACCGAGTACCCCGGTGGACAGGATAACCAGAGCTGTCAGTGTCAGAATAATAAATGTATCGATAAATACACCCATCATTGCGATGATTCCCTGATCACACGGATCCTTAACCTCTGCTGTTGCATGTGCATGTGGTGTGGAACCCATACCTGCTTCGTTGGAGAAAAGTCCTCTCGCAACACCGAAACGCATCGCTTTCTGAACCGTTACACCAAGTGCACCGCCTGCGATTGCCTGTGGTGCAAAAGCACCCACAAAAATATCTTTGAATGCAGTTCCAACCCCCGGAAGATGCATCACCAGGATCACAAGGCATCCGATGATGTATAACAGCGCCATGATCGGAACGATTTTTTCTGTGAAGCTTGCGATTCTCTTGATACCGCCAATGAAGATGATGCCGGCAATCACTGCCACACAGATTCCCACTGCCAGTTTCGGTACATGGAATGCATTGTTAAATGCTGCACCGATAGAGTTGGATTGTACCATATTTCCCATAAATCCCAGGGCCAGAATGATAGCTACAGAAAAGAAACCTGCCAGGAATTTTCCAAATCTGCCCTTGAATACGTATTTTATATAATATACCGGACCTCCTACATAGTGTCCGTTTTCCAGTTTTCTTGTATGCTGTGCCATAACAGCTTCCGCATAGATGGTAGCCATTCCGAAGAATGCACTGACCCACATCCAGAAGATGGAACCCGGCCCTCCGGATGCAATCGCTGTTGCTGCTCCGGCGATATTACCGGTTCCTACCTGGGCGCAATCGCTGTTGTCAGAGCCTGAAAAGAACTGAGACCATTTTCTCCTTTCCCGCCATGCAGCGAAAAATTACCAAACAATGCTTTCATTCCAGCACCAAACTTTCGTATCTGAATAAATTTCAGGCTGAACGAGTAAATGATACCGGCACCCAGAAGCAGGATCAGCAGTGCATAATCCCACAGAAACGTATTGACACACTCAACTACTTTTGTAACAAATTCCATGTTTTTTCTTCTCCCTCACTTTTTCTTACGTTTCAAGCCAATACAAAAGAATGCGCCGGGGCACATCCTTGCAGAGCGTTTTTTATTCACCTGAAACCAGTACAGCGTTTCCGACAAAAAGTCCCGGGGAAATCCCCGGGACCTGATACTTCCATAACTATTCTGCGCCTTTGCAGGTTCTGTTCAGAATTGTTATTCATTATCCACTCGAAACACAAAAAACAACTGCGACATGCCGCTTTTCTTTTTTGTATCTTTCACACTGTCCTTTTGCCTGAGAGATTCGCAGATCACAGATCTGCTTTCACCTTCGGCACCCATCTTTGGGATTCTCCAGAGGGCCATCCGGTTACAGTCCCGTCCGTTTTTCACGGACACCTGAGAGTATTATTCCTTCGGCGGCTTTCGCCTGCTTTCCTGCAACCTTCTATTGGCTCGATATGTAGTTTCGTTAATGCTTTTATTATAAAGAGCCGAATTGCTGTTGTCAACCCGGCTCTTTATTTTTATAACACTTTACCAAAGTATTATATAAAAATCGTTATTTTCTTTTACAGACTGTCAATAAATCTCATGAATGCAGTTCTGCCTTCTTCTGTGCATTTGTACACTCCTGCATGCTCCAGCACCTTCTTGAATACAATGCCGATCTCTTTTTTCAGAATCTCTTCCACATTTTCTGCTGTGAAAGTATATTTTTCTTTCAGTTCATCTACCCAGTCGGCATGTTTTTCCAGAACTTCATCTTTTCTCAGATCTTCGCCTGCCACAATGGCTTTGCACAGACCTTCAAGTTCACCTTTCAGACGTGCCGGAAGCACTGCCAGACCCATAACTTCGATCAGACCGATGTTTTCTTTCTTGATATGGTGCAGTTCCGCATGCGGATGATAAACACCCAGCGGATGTTCTTCGGTCGTAATATTATTCCTCAAAACCAGATCCATCTCATACATATCACCACGTTTTCTTGCGATCGGGGTGATGGTATTGTGTGGTTCTCCGTCGGTTTCCGCGAAGATAAATGCTGCCTCGTCAGTGTATCCTCTCCACTTTAACAGGATCTTGTCTGCCAGTTCGATCAGACGCTCCGTGTCCGGACCGCTTATACGGATGACGGACATCGGCCATTTTACGATGCCTGCTTTGACATCTTCGAATCCCGGGATCACTACTTCTTTTTCCACCGGTGCTTTCGCCATGGCAAATTCATAATGTCCACCCTGGAAATGATCGTGACTCAGGATCGATCCTCCTACGATCGGCAGATCCGCATTGGATCCTACAAAGTAGTGCGGGAACTGTTTTACAAAGTCAAACAATTTTGCGAAGGTTGCACGTTCGATCTTCATCGGTACATGCTGAGAATTGAATACGATACAATGCTCGTTATAATATACATAAGGAGAATACTGGAATCCCCACTCACTGTTGTTGATGGTTACCGGTATGATTCTGTGGTTCTGTCTTGCCGGATGGTTCAGTCGTCCTGCGTAGCCTTCGTTTTCCATGCAAAGCAGACATTTTGGATATGATGTCTGTTTTGCCAGCTTTGCTGCTGCGATGGCTTTCGGAGTCTTTTTCCGGTTTGGACAGATTGATGGTAATATCCAGATCACCGTACTCGGTCGGTGCTACCCATTTCATGTCTTTTGCGATACGGTAACGACGGATATAATCGGTATCCTGACTGAATTTGTAATGTGCATCGGTAGCCTTTACCGGATCTTCTTTATACAATTCCCAGAAGCGACGGATCACATTGCTTGGACGGTCTACCAAAAGACTCATAACTTTTGTGTCAAACAGGTCGCGATAACCTACACTGTTTTCTTCCATCAGACCATGTTCATATGCATAGTCACAGATATCTCCCAGAATGCTTTCCAGTTCACCTACCACACTCTGATCTGCTCCGTCAGACTCCAGAATCTGTTTTACATATTCTTCGTCGATCGCATCCATCTGCAGTAATTCCAGAATTTTATTCGTAGTATAACGCTTGTCTTCCTTTTCTACCAGACCGGTTGCCAGTCCATACTGTACCAGTTTTACAATACTCTCTTGAATCATTCCTTTTCTCCTGCCTTTCCTTTTAATACCACGGTGCCGAACCGACCTATAGTGCCATCATACTCTCCCAGCCATACCGGATACCGTTCTGTAGGCAGCTTGACTTCTACCGGCTGGCGGTTAAAGTTCTGTACAAATACATAATCTGTATCCTGATTTCGGCGCACGCTTACTTCCACGCCTTCCGGAATGTGGGCAACTACACGTTTTACACCTGCTTCTTTTGCAATTTTACGATAAACTTCATCATAAAATCCCTGTTCAAAGTCTGCGCAGACATGGTATGCTTTTCCTTTTCCGAAAAGGTTCACGGTAAGTGCAGGCATACCCGCATAAAAGTCGGTTTCATAGGTCATCAGAGGCTGTGCAGCAGAGACCTTAACCAGTTCGCAAAGATGGTTACAGGTATAGGTTTTTGTCAGACACAGCTCATTTCCTTTCACCGGTACTCCTCTATTATATTCCCCATCGTACAAGCCGTCAATCTCAGTACTGCGAAGTCCCATCACATCCATCAGTCCATGGGGAGTTCCCTCCAGGAAACACAGATCGGTACTGTCTACGATACCGGACCAGTAAGTCAGGATAAAGGTTCCACCATTTTCTACGTATTTACGAACCTTCTCTTCAAATCCTGCCCTGAACATATAAAGCATAGGTGCTGCTACTACTTTATAACCATCCAGATCCTGCTCCATATCGATCATATCCACATTCAGTCCCTGTTTGCGGAATGCGTAATAGGATTTTTCCACAGTTTCCTTATAGAACAGTCCTTTATTTCTTGGTCCCTGGGCGTCTTCCATTGCCCAGCGGTTCTCCCAGTCATATACCACAGCCACCTGTGCGGGATTCTTCGCTCCGGTAACTTCCTGAAGTTTCTCCAGCTTTCACCCACTTCTGTAACTTCTCTGAATACTCTGGTGTCATCTTTGCCATAATGATCGATCACTGCACCATGGAATTTTTCAGAGGAACCCTGGCTCTGGCGAAGCTGGAAATACAAAATACTGTCGGATCCGTGGGCAACAGCTGCATGGAAGCTGCATGGAGCATTCCCGGTTTCTTCAATTTGCTTACGGACTGCCAGTTGGTCGCCGATGGGCAGTTCTCCATCAGCAAAAATGGTTTTTTCTGAATACTTCGCATAATGTCATGCTGCATACCATTATCCATAGCTGTCAGGTATTCTTCTTTCTTATGCCACTGTGGATAATTATCCCAGGATACAAAATCCACCACATCTGCAAATTTGTGGTAGTTTAATCCCTGGAAATTGTACATCATATTGATAGTCGTCGGTTTGTCGGATCCTGCATCCCGAATCGCCCGGATCTCCCATTTTACAAAATCTACCGTCTGATCGGTCACAAACCGTTTCCAGTCCAGGTTCAGGCCGTGAAGAGAGCTGTCTCCCTCGGGGAAGGGCTGTCTACCTGATCAAAATCATGATACCGGTGACTCCAGAATGTGGTTGCCCATGCCCGGTTCATCTTATCTACTGTCTGATATTTGTCTTTCAGCCAGTTTTTAAAGGCCGCCTGACACAACGGACAATGACACTCTCCTCCATATTCATTGGAAATATGCCAGGCGATCACACCCGGATGATCTTTGAATTTTTCCGCCAGTTTTGTATTCATAATTCTTGTCTTTTCTCTGTATACCGGAGATGTATAACAGTGGTTATGTCTTTCTCCATACAGATTTCTGTGACGGCTGGCATCTACACGAAGTACCTCAGGATACTTCTGTGCCATCCATCTTGGTCTTGCTCCGGTCGGGGTGGCAAGAATTGTAGAAATACCATTTTCATACAGACGGTCAATGATCTTTTCCATCCATTCAAAATGGAACTCTCCCTCTACCGGTTCCAGTACTGCCCAGGAAAATATACCAAGGGACACTTCATTGATTTTCGCTTTTTTAAAATATTCGATGTCTTTTTCCAGAATCTCCGGCTGTGAAGCCACTGTTCCGGATTGTAATCTCCACCGTGGAGCATTTTTCCAAAATTTACTTCTCTTGCCATATGTTCTTCTCCTGCATTACCGGAAAAACCTTTCTCCCTTCACTTCAAGGAGAAAGGCTTTTCCTTTCGTTTCATTATTTATTTGTAATTTTCATCAGATCCCTTTGAATGTGAATGTAAATTCCATCTTTTCATCGGTTTTGATCAGGTATTCCGGAAGTGGTTTTGCTCCCCAGCTGTCATCTCCGGCAATACCCATCTGCTGTTTGGATACACGTACTACCGTGTAGTGTACCTGTGGCAGCTCAAATGGATGCATTGCATTTTCCATCTCGTGTGGTGTATATGGCAGTGCGGAGAATTCCATAGCATCACCGGTAAACAGCATTCCTCTGCCTTTTCGATCTGTTACGGATGCCCAACGTACGCCAACCTTGTTTCCGCATTCCTGCGGAACCATGTATTTTGCCATATTATCTTCCACTTTGTTCCTGTAGATACCCAGTTTTTGCGCCTTCACATCTGTCCACATAGGTTTCTTCCCGGTCCCATGCCGTACCAGGTACATTGTCGTAATCTGCATCGAACTTGAACATAACACCGAATTCCGGCATATCGCCCAGACCTCTACCGGATCATAAGTCAGTGTGGTGCGGATGCTTCCGTCTCCATATACCTGATAGCTCAGTTTGCACTCGGTTGCCGGAGTCGTTGGCATTGCATAAGTAAATGTAATCTTTGCACTGTCATCCAGAACTTCGATCTCAGGGATATGCATTCCCGGATAATGTCCTCCGGTTGGATATTTGTGAGACAGATACATGGATGCCAGTTTCCACTGTCCGCAGCGCATCTGCATCAGGCTTCCGTTATCGTTGTCAACCGGTGCACGCCAGAAGTTTGGTCTTGGGATCATCTGGATCATCTCCACTCCACCGTAACGGTAAGAAGCAAGACCGCCATTCAGGTAAGAGAAGAGCACATCGAAGTTTTCACCGCGAACACCAAAGTCATGACCGGATCTGATCACTTCAAATCTTGCAGGTTTTACAGCTTTTGCAGGTGCTTCTACTTTGTAGACACCCTGTCCGAATGCTACTTCATGGCCACGTTTTGCCCATACCGTATCTTCTTTCAGACGGAAGGATACAGTAACTGCATATTCACCCGGCAGAGTCTGTACCGGGATCGGCAGACTTACGGTCTCTTCACTCAAAGGAGCTACATGAGTTTCCATCGGAACTTCTTTTACTTCTTTTCCGTCTTTTGCAAGTACTACGAAGCAGTCAAAGCTATCTGTGTTGATAAACAGGTTCTTGTTGACGATGGTTGCCTGGTCTTTTTCCACTTTGGCAGAAATGTTCTGATAATTAAATTTCACATCCTGCATCTTCGGAGATGCGTCTCTTTCTCCGCCGTATGCGATACCGTTTCCGCTGAAGTTGTAGTCACATGGCCGATCATTGAAGTCACCTCCGTATGCCTGGAATTCTTTTCCGTAACGGTCTTTTTTGTAGATGGACTGATCGATGTAATCCCAGATAAATCCACCCTGGTAGGACGGCTCGGAATCCGTCAGATCTGTATATTTGTGCATGCCTCCGCAGGAGTTACCCATTGCATGAGTGTATTCGCAGCAGATAAATGGTTTACTTCTGTCTTTTTCCAGGAATTCTTTGATGGCTTCTACAGACGGATACATCTGGCTTTCCATATCACTGGTATCGTTGTATCTTCTATCGTGGTAGACACCTTCATAATGTACCAGCGGTTCGGATCCATCTTGCGGTACAGCTGTGACATCTCGTAGATTACTTTTCCGCCAAATGCCTCATTACCGCAGGACCAGATCAGTATCGCCGGATGGTTCTTATCTCTCTGATACATGGAATTGACACGATCCAGCATCATATCCATCCATTCCGGACGGTCACATGGTACGACTTTGCTGAAGTCACCGGTCTGTTCTGCACTGATGTCCCAGCTTCCGTGGCTCTCCAGATTACACTCTGCGATCATGTAGATACCATATTCGTCACACAGTTCATAGATGCCGACCGCATCCGGATAATGGCAGGTACGGATCGCATTGATATTGTTCTGTTTCATGGTCACCAGATCTTTGATCAATTCCTCTCTGGATACCACACGACCGGATACAGAACTGAATTCGTGACGGTTAACACCTTTGAAGACGATTCTTTTACCATTCAGCATCATGATAGAATCTTTCATCTCAAAACGACGGAAGCCCACTCTCTGAGGGATCACTTCTGTCACCTGTCCGTTCTCATCCATCACTTCCAGTAACAGATCATATAATACAGGAGATTCTGCAGACCACAGTTCAGGATTCTCCACTTTCATCACATACTGAGACTCCCCTGCCAGTGTCTCTTCTACACTCTGCAGTTTTTTTCCATCTTTGAATAAGGTGATTTTTACTTTTCCGGCCTTGGTAGCTTTGGTATCGATCACCAGATCCGCTTTGGTGAAGGTATCGTCCAGAAGTGTCTGGATCTTCACATCAGATACATGGACTTCCGGGATCGCATACAGATAGACATCACGGTAGATACCCGAGAAACGGAAGAAATCCTGATCCTCACACCAGCTGCTGCTGGTCCATTTGAAGACCTGAGCTGCCAGTTTGTTTTCTCCTTCTTTCAGATAAGGAGTCAGTTCGAATTCGGACGGTGTAAAGGTATCTTCACTGTATCCTACAAAGTTACCGTTCAGCCATACAGCGATACCACTTTCTGCACCCTGGAAAGAGATAAATACTTTTTTGCCTTCCATCTCTTCCGGAACTTCAAAATATTTCACATAAGAAGCAACCGGATTGAATCTCTCCGGAATCTGACCCAGTTCTACTTCTTCTCTTCCTTCCCACGGGTACTGTACATTTGCATACTGCGGTACATCATATCCCTCCATCTGAATATGAGCCGGTACACGGATATCATCCCATGATTTGCAACAATATTCTGTTTTCTCAAATCCCGGGATCGTAGAGTTGTAATTTTTTGCGTAATGGAATTTCCACAGTCCATTCAGGCTGTGACGGAAGTTATCCACATCCTGTTCCATTGCTTCCACAGAAGTAAAATATCTGTGGTCTGAATGCGCTGCCACGCGATTGTCATTAAAATAAGCAGGATCTTTTACCCGGTCATAATTAAAAGTACGCATTTTATAATTCCTCCTTAAAAAACAGGCGGATATTCATATAAATTATAAATATCCGCCTTAATTTACTTATTAATACCGAAAACACCAACAGATGACTCTTTTTTATTTAACTGCACCTGTGATACCTTCTGTAAAGCTCTTCTGGAATGCGAAGAAGATGATGGCTGTAGGAATTGTACAGATGAATACACCTAACATCAGCATACCGTAATCTACGGTGTAGTTACCCAGCAGGTTTGCTACCAGCATTGGCATTGTGATAGCGTCTTTGTTCTGCAGGATTACCTTTGGCCACAGGTAGTTGTTCCATGCACCCATGAATGTGATGATGGTAGCTGCAGCGTATGTAGATTTCATAGTAGGAATGAACATACGGAAGAAGATACCAACTTCGCTCAGGCCGTCGATTCTTGCTGCCTCGATGATATCATGAGGGAAAGATCTGGATGCCTGACGGAACATCATGATCATAAATGGTGTTGCAATGGATGGAAGCATGAATGCGCCCATGGTATTTACCATTTTCAGTGTAGAGAACATACGGAACATAGGAATCATGATAGCTGCAAAAGGGATCATCATTGCAGTTAACAGGATTGTAAATACAACATCTTTTCCTTTGTCATGGTAGATCTCGAAACCATAACCGGCAATCGAGCAAACCAGCAGACACAGGATCGTCAGAACTGTTGCATTTCTGAAAGAGTTCCACAGTGCCAGTCCCAGATTCTGGTTGGCAATCAGTGCTTTAAAGTTTTCGATCAGATACGTACCAGGAATTAATTTTCCCGCGATGACATCAATACTCTTGTTTGTAGACGCACAGAACATGTAGTAAAGTGGGAATACAGAAACGATTGACGCAACACTCAGTACCAAATACATAAAAAATTTTTACCTTTACCCATTATCGTTCGTCACCTACTTTCATCTGAAGTATTGCCAGGATAGCAACCATGATCAGGATCAGGATAGACATCGCTGCAGCATAGCCGAAGTTCGGGCTCTGCTTGAAGGAGATGTTGTAAATATAATGAGACATTGTCATAGTTGATTTTCCAGGACCACCGTTTGTCAGGTTCAGGGACTCATCAAACAGCTGCAGGGTACCATTGGTAGATGTAATGGTTGTCAGCAGGATGGTCGGTTTCAAAAGCGGAACCGTAATCTTGAAGAATGTCTGCATCGGGCTTGCACCATCGATCTTTGCTGCTTCATATACGGAATATTCGATGTTCTGCAGACCGGACAGGTAGAATACCATGTTGTATCCTGTCCATCTCCATACCAGTGCGATGATGATAACGGCACGTGCTGTCCATGCATTACCAAACCACATGATTGGTGATAATCCAAAGCTGCGCAGAACCATGTTTACGAAACCGTCGTTTGCAAACAGAGAACGAAAGATCATAGCGTAAGAAACCAGAGAGGTTGCACATGGTAAGAAGATACATGTACGGAACAGGCCTTTGAATCTCAGATCTTTATTGTTCAGCATAGATGCAAACATCAGCGCCAGCACCAGCATGATCGGTACCTGAATGATCAGGTAGAAGAACGTATTAAATAATGTCTGTTTAAATGTGGGGTCTTTCAAAATACGTGTATAGTTTGCAAAACCGTTAAAGCTCAGGTTTACACCCATACCTGTCTGAAGAGACAGTATGAACGCCCGAATCATCGGATAAAAACTCATCCAGCCAATCAACAGGGTTGCCGGAAGCAGGAACGCCCAACCGGTCAGGTTGTGTTTCTTTGCAAGTGACAATCCTTTTTTCTTCTGATTGCTCATGAAATCCATCCTTCCTTTCTTTTCTAATTTCTTTAGAAAGAAGGGTCTGCTCCGCTTTTTTCGAAGCAGACCCCCATCTTTATTTACTTCTTACTATTCTTTCAGTAAACAATTGCTCATTATTCTGAGTCAGATCAGCCACCCATGTTGAATTCTACAGTATCCTGTGCATTTGCGATTTCAGAATCCATATCTGCACCACTCTGGATAATGTTAGACAGTGCAGCACCTACAGCGTCACGTGCATCATAGTAGAAAGCACCTGTTACATTAGAAGGAGTTTTTGTAGCAAAATCTACAATCTTAGCATAAACTGCTTCGTTGCTGAAGAATTCTACTGGTTGAGCGTATACTTCGGAATCACCAGCCGGTGCCCATGTAGCCAGAGCGCCTTTTGAGATAATGTCATCATAGAGCTCTGTGCTTCCGGCGAATGTGGAGTTCATAAAGTCGATAGCCAGATCTGTCTTCTGGCAGTTGGTTGTAATTGCCCAAGAAGAACCACCGTTGTTGGAGTAGTTTGTAGCACCTTCTACATCGTCCAGTTTCGGCATATTTGTGATTGCCACTGTCCGGACTGATCATCATTAGCTACGATAGAAGCCATGATCCAGCATCCGTTGATAACACCAGCTACTGTGCTGTTGTTGATAGATGCAATGTACTGATCCCAGTCAGTAACTTCTACCAGTGTTCCGTCTTCAACCATCTGTTTGTAGATCTCCAGGATTGGTTTCAGAGCTTTGTTATCTTTGATATTAACAGATCCGTCTTCATTGAAGAGAGATTCACCACAGGACTGCAGCATTTCCATGATCAGGTCAGGAGAACCAGCCTGAGATGTCAGGATCGGCTGTCCGGTTTTCTCTTTTACAACTTTTGCTTTTTCCATGAAATCAGACCATGTAATGTCTGTAAAATCATCAATTGTGTATCCTGCTTTTTCCAGCATATCGGTACGCAGACACTCGATAACAGCACCGTTATCAAACGGGATACCATAGTTCTTTCCATCCAGTGTAGAGTAAGCAACTTTTGCTTCGGAGAACTGGCTGAAGTCGATACCGGAATCTGTCAGATCTGTGAAGATATCCGGATAGTTGGTAGCATATTTCTGGAAGGAGTTATCCTGCATCAGGAAGATGTCAGGCAGTGTGCTCAGATCTCCTGCAGAAACAGCTGTTGTCAGTCTTGTTTCGATATCGTCGGATTTGATCTCGCTTACATCTACTTTGAATCCAGGATGATCTTTTGCATAGATCTCTGCTGCTTTTTCAATTGCATAGATGTTGAAGTTCGGATCCCATGTCCAAACGGTCAGTGTGTTTTCATCATCAGAACTTCCTTCTGTAACGTTTGCATCTTCTGAACCGTCATCTGTTGCTGTGTTGTCTGTTGCTGCGTCACTTCCTGTGTTTGAGGAATCGCTTGCTCCTGAAGAGCCACAAGCTGTCATTCCGAATACCATTGTGGAAGCTAATACAACTGCTACAATTTTTCTTTTCATAAATGTATATCCTCCTGATATGTATTTGTTCACCCTGCCAAAAACCGGCATCTCTCACTCGCTTTTCCCATTAGTGAATGTGTACAGTTTTTGAACTTTCTGTGAATCATTATGTACACATTATACCATACTTTTTCTGCATGTGTACTCATATTTAACAGGATTTTATGCATTTTCAACCATTTAAGGTGTTTTTGACGATTTTCACCATCCTTTTCGGCTTTTATATTATAATTCAACAATTCACGTTCATAATGCTCCGGATCTTTTCTCCACTGTTGTGGTGAAATGCCCATAATCCTGTGAAAATTCCTGTTAAACGTGGACAACGTGGTGAATCCACATCGTACGGCAATATCTCCCACCGTATCGTTTGTACGCTTCAGTTCCCTACATGCTGTGCGAATTCGAACCGAATTAATATATTCAACAGGTGACATCTGCATACAGTCATGAAATACCCTCCGCAGATGTGTTTCACTGATATGGCACATCGCAGCCAGTTCCTCCACCTTGATCGGACGGTCACAATATTCGCTGATATAGCTAATCGCCGGTGTGATCAGACTGGTGATTCCTGCCTCGAATTCTGTCTTTTCCGCTTCCTCCGATTCCACCTTGCCACCTGCAAAAGAAAAGCCAGGGTCAGTCCTTTCACTTCTTCCAGATAGAATTCCTTTCGTTCCCGCATGCATACAATGATCTGCTGCACCAGTGCTCCGATCTGGGGTTTATCCTGAACACGCACAAAATGTGCTCTTTTATTCACCCGATCGATCACTTTCTGTGCCATCCTGGGATTGTCTTTATAAACTTCCCTCAGAAATTTGTCCGCATCAATAAACAGCCACTCCCAGTAACTGACACTGTCTCCCGTAGAGTTTGTAGTATGAGGAAAGTTCTTCGGTACCACTGTAAACATATTGCTGTCAAAGGGAATGTCTTCTTCTTTAAAAGTAACGGTACCTTCCCCATAATAGCAAAATCCAACTTCCAGATGATTGTGAAAATGCAGGTAATCAACCTCCCTTCCGTAATTCTGCACCCATTTATCCCCCAAAAGAGCAAGCACCGGACTTCCTGCCGGAATTTCATAATAACGGTATTCCATCTTTGGTTTTCTTTTTCTACCCATGTATACTTTCTCCTCTCTGAAGCTGTATCTTCTTTCCCCCCATACTGATATCCTCCTGTCTACACATCTATATCAAGTATAAAGAATCCTGTGGATTTTGTCTATATAATTCACAGATACACCTTTTATTTTCTGTATATTTATGATTGTTCACTCCGTTTCCTGTAACACGCTTCGTGATGCACAGAATGTATTCCTCCCTGCCCTTCCTTGGATACTGTCAGGCACCAGGTTGCAAATACAAAGAAAAAATCCGTAAAACAACTGATTTCTGTTCAGAATTTTACGGATTTCTTCTTATTATATTATTTCTATATTATTTCTGATGTTTTTACATTGACTTTCTGTCTGCGATCTCCGCCATCTTGGCATCGTTCAGACGGGTATCTCCGTGCACACGGCTGTAGGACAGGTATCCGTTCATACGGTCGATCTTGGTCAGGTTTCTGGAACCGCAGACCGGGCAGACATCCATCTCGAGCTCCTGATGTCCGCAATCGTCGCAGTAGGCCAGCGACAGATTCACACCCTCATAATAACCCAGATTCATCGCCCGACGGATCAGTGCTTTTATAGCATGTACATTGTAGGAAATCGGATATCTGACATATTGGATCTTACCACCGTTGCACAGTTCCCAGAATCTTCCTTCCAGATCCTGTTTCTGGATCGGGGTGATGTCCTCAGTTACGTGGCAGTGAAAACTATTGCTCACATACGGACGGTCGGATACCCCGCGCACGATACCGTACATCTTGCGGAACTGCTCTACCTGCAGACCGCAAAGGCTCTCAGCCGGTGTTCCGTAAATTGCATACAGGATCTGATCCTCTTTTTTGTATACATTAATCTTATCATTGATATAACGAAGCACTTCCAGTGCAAATTCTCCGTCTTCGGCAATGGATTTACCATTGTAAAGTTCCTGCAGTTCGTTCAGTGCTGTGATACCGAAGGAGGCCGTCATCGGACGGAGTAACGGACGGATCTTATCGGATGGTTTCAGATGGCCTCCGTAGAAACCGCCCTCACAGTATGCCAGTGGATTCGTGGAAGCACACATCTCACCAAGGTAATCGTATGTTCTCTTATGCAGTCCGCGGATCATCTCCAGATAGAAATCCAGAACTTCATAAAAATCTGTGTTCTCTGCACGGGCTTTTGCCAGAATCATCGGAAGATGCAGGCTGACCGCACCGATGTTGAAAACGACCGACAAAGACAGGCACATCGTTTTCATCTGCCGGTTCCATACCGCCACGCTCATACCACGGACTTAAGAA
>ENA-OQAZ01000541-OQAZ01000541.1-human-gut-metagenome-genome-assembly--contig:-NODE-541-length-20779-cov-5.795807_pt1 | contig 20779 bp, 26 predicted proteins | sample MGYA00242737_ERZ504531 | MGnify/ENA primary metagenome ERZ504531 (study PRJEB26092, sample SAMD00036244) | human gut metagenome | host: Homo sapiens | study: EMG produced TPA metagenomics assembly of... | reverse complement strand
TTATCACAACGGTCAATGCCTGTGGCAGTTGTATCTTATTACGGACTGAGCTGGATATTCCTGATCAATATGGTGCATCTGGTTGGCTAGTTTAAGTTACAGTTAGAATGATAGTTAGAATGAAGACAGATAGTCATGGACATTAAAGATTTAAAAGTATTTCAATACAATAGCAAAGAAGAAAGTATTGCAAAGGCATCCCGTATTCTCTATATGACGCCTCAGGGGATCAGTAAGATCGTAAAAAACCTGGAGGCAGAGATGGGATGCCGTCTCTTTACACGTAATAAATCCGGCATGCAGCTCACAGAAAGCGGAAGACGTTTTTTAGAATATGCGGATAAGGATATCGAAGATTATTATCAGGTGAAGAAGGATATCCTGCATATAGAACAACGACAGCGCAAAGTAGTGGATCTTTTGTCGGCATATGGAATCATCCGTATGGTGACGCCGGACTGTATTGCGGAATTTTGTAAGAAATATCCGGATATAGAATTCCATTACAGGGAGTACCCGGATCTGCAGGCAGAGCGTCTGTTTGCTGAAAATGAAGAAATGTTGCGTTTTCCATCGGAGAATTTGATGAGGAGTTATATCATGTAGTTCCGTTGGAAACATTTCCGATTAAGCTTCTGGTAAATGAACAGGATCCGTTAAGTGAACAGGAAAGTGTGACAATTGAAGATCTGAAAAACAGGCCGCTATATATTGAAAGCAGTCAGTTCGCAATTTAATCATCTGATCATGAAGAAATGTGAAGAAGCCGGGTTCCAACCGGATATCGCATTTCAGACCAGTGGATTCAGTTTGTGCCATAAGATGGTGAAGGAAAATAAAGGCATATCCGTGACGGTGGATTTTGTCTTTGATGACATGAAAGAACAAGGCTGAGACTGATCCCATTTTCGGATGATGTGTATGAGTGGAAAGCATGTATGATTACCAGAAAAGAAGAAGCGGAGAATGAAGCAGTACAGTGCTTCCTGCAGTTTATACAGGAATGGATCGGGAAAATTAAGAGTGGGGAGATTATCCGGTAGGAACCTGAAACAGAACAGGATGGAGATAACGCATAAGAAAAAAGTTGATATAAAGTAACAAAAAGTTGCGGATAAGCCATAAATCTACATTGTCAACAAATTGACAGTGGAAGATTTATGGCTTTTTGTATAGAAATTTTCTAAAATAGACGGATTGAATAAGTCAAAGAATCTATAGATAATCTCATTTTAACAAATAAATTTTATATAGCTATAATATAAATATATGGGCATTGGGGAATGCCCGGAGAAGATTTATTTTTAATTTATTTTAGGAGGTATTAATTTATGAACATCGGAGTAACAGAAATCAGCCAAGAGCGGTGCAAAGAGCAGCAGAGAAGAATTTTAAAAGTGGATATTACTGTTGTGAGGCACTGATGTGTACGATCCGTGACGAATTCAAACTGGATGTGCCAAAAGAAGTCATTGCAATGTCATCCGGTATGGCTGTCGGAGCAGGCAAATCGGGATGTGTCTGCGGCGCATTCAACGGAGGTCTGCTTGCACTTGGAATGTTCTTCGGAAGAACAGAGCAGGACGGGCCAACCAATCCAAAGAGCGTAAAATGTATGGAACTGGTTCACGAACTGCATGACTGGTTCAAGAAAGCTAATGGGAAGAATGCAATCTGCTGCAGAGTTCTGACAAAAGAATTCAACATGGGACAGGGTGAGCACAAAGAACAGTGTATCTTTTTCACAGGACTGTGCGCATGGAAAGTAGCACAGATTGTCTGTCGTGACTGGGAATCAAGAATCTGGACGAAATTGATGAACCGGCAGAACGTCGTGCAATTGCAGATATCTAGAATACATAGATCCAGACTAGAAAGGAAGACAAGATATTATGAAAGATGTAATCAAAAAATACCGATTCCAATCTGCGGAGTCATGCTTGGAGCGGCAGCTTTAGGTAACCTGCTTCAGAGCTATTCAGAAGGAATCCGTTATGTGTGTGGAGTGTTCGCAGCATTTCTGCTGATCCTGGCACTTCTGAAGCTAATTATGTTTCCGGGAGCTGTGAAGGAAGATATGAAGAATCCAATCATGGCAAGCGTATCAGGAACATTTCCGATGGCACTTATGATCTTAAGTACCTATGTAAAACCATTTATCGGACAGGCGGCTTATTATATCTGGATGTTTGCGATCGCATTACATATCGTGCTGATCATTTATTTTACGGTGAAATTTGTATTTAAATTGCAGATGCCAAAGGTATTTGCAAGTTATTATATCGTATATGTTGGAATTGTCGTTGCATCAGTCACGGCACCTGCTTATGAGAAACTTGCAATCGGAAGTGCAGCATTTTGGTTTGGATTTGTGACACTGATCCTGTTACTGATCCTGGTTACATACCGCTATGTGACGGTGAAAGAAGTACCGGATCCGGCAAAACCACTGATCTGTATCTATGCGGCACCGACAAGCCTCTGTATCGCAGGATATGTACAGTCTGTCATGCCGAAATCTTACGGATTTCTGATGGGAATGTTTTGTAGTTGCAACGGTGATCTACATCTTTGCACTTGTAAAAGCAATCGGCTATTTGAAGATGCCATTCTTCCCAAGCTATGCGGCATTCACCTTCCCATTTGTCATCAGTGCGATCGCTTCAAACAGATGATGGCATGTGCAATGAATATGGGACATCCGATGCCGTTCCTGAAATATGTGGTATTGATCGAGACGATTATTGCGGTTGTTCTGGTTGTGTATACGTATATTCGTTTTATGGGATTTATCTTTGGCGGGAAGAAATAAGTTAGTGTAGAAGAAAAAAGAATGTTTGAAAGAATGATATAAAATATTGAGAGCGCCGGATGTAAGATTGCATCCGGCATTTTTATACTAAAGTATGTAAGAAAAGTTACCGGTGCCAGGTTTTTTTAGTATTCATTGATAAAGTAGCCGCTTGTTATAAAAACAGTAGCTGCTTAAATAAAAAAATAAACACAAAGCAGCTGCAAAACCCTCGGGAAAAGGATTTCCAGAGGTCAAACATAATAACCCATGAATATGGGACAAGGAGGATTATATTATGGTAGTACAACACAACATGCAGGCAGCAAATGCCAACAGAATGCTCAACGTAACAACAGGTCAGCAGGCTAAATCTACAGAGAAGCTCTCTTCTGGATACAGAATCAATCGTGCAGCAGATGATGCAGCAGGTCTTACAATTTCTGAGAAGATGAGAAAGCAGATTAAAGGACTTGATCGTGCTTCTACAAACGCAGAGGATGGTGTATCTGCAGTACAGACAGCAGAGGGTGCTCTTACAGAGGTTCACTCAATGCTTCAGCGTATGAACGAGCTTGCTACACAGGCATCTAACGGTACAAACAGTCAGTCTGACCGTTCTGCTATCCAGGATGAGATTTCACAGTTAACAACTGAGATCGATCGTGTTGCTGAGACAACAAAGTTCAATGAGATTTATCTTTTGAAGGGAGATAAGTCAGGTGCTACAGAGACTGATACTGTTGCAGCTCATGATGCTGGTCTTGCAGGTAAGTTAGGCGAGAGTGCTGATGGAAAAACAACATTCACAGCAGATGCTTTAAAAGTAGGAAGCAATGTAAAAATTGCTGGTACAGAATATAAAATTGTTGGTTCTGCAAAAGATACTGATTATACAGATGCAAAAACTTATAATGATGGTAATAAAACTGATGGTGATAAGATCATCCGAGGAGACAAGACTTACACATATGATGCTGGTGCTACTAAGTGGAAAGATGAAGCAGGTAACGCACAGAATAATTTTACAGCCGTTGCTGGAGATACGCTCATAGACAAGGCTACTGGAAAAACAACCACTGTTATGGGTGATGGACAGGAGGCCCATACAGCATCAACAATGGATGACGTTAAAGCTAAAATTAAAGATGTTGCTGCTAATGATCAAGTTAAAATTAATGGACACGCGTATACAGTTGGAACAACAACAAAAGCTGATGGAAGTGCGTATACAGCAGATGATATTGCAGCACTTGTAAAAGAGGGAGATTTAGTAGATGATGGCACAAATAAATTATTCGTAATGCCGGCAGCAGCTAAGAACGAGAACGAAATCTCTCTGAACGATGCTTATGCAAAGATGGCTGATGAACTCGGAAAGGCAAGTTCTATTGGAACAGACAAAGCTGCAACTGTTAAAAATAACGGAGACGGTACATTTGAGATTACTCAGGGTACAGTTAATGTAAAGAAGTCTCTTTCATTCAGCTTACATGTAGGTGCTGATGCTGATATGACCAACAAGATTAATGTTGACATCGAAACTATGAACGCTGCTGGTCTCGGAATCAAGGGATTAGACGTAAAGGACGATTCTGGTGTAGCAGCTACATATGCCATTGATGCAATCGCTGACGCTGTAGCAAAGGTTTCTTCTCAGAGATCTTCACTTGGTGCAGTTCAGAATCGTCTCGAGCATACAATCGCTAACGTAGATAACGTAGTTGAGAATACTACATCAGCTGAGTCTCGTATCCGTGATACAGATATGGCTTCTGAGATGGTTAACTACAGCAAGAACAACATTCTTGCACAGGCTGGACAGTCTATGCTTGCACAGGCTAATCAGTCTAACCAGGGTGTACTTTCACTCTTACAGTAATCATCTACAATTTAATGTTGTACAAAGCAAAAGAGCTCGAAAGGGCTCTTTTGTTGTTTTGCATTAATATTTTGTTTAAAGGGTCAAAATGTATCATCGATGCATGTTTGCATGCAATTCGATGTATAACTTATATGCAAGGTGGCATAAGAATGAAATAGCGGAAGAATATCATTCTAAATATCTTTTTACTTATCAAAATAAGAATATTTTTCTTAGAAACGTATAAACTATTAATGCCACTAACTGAGAATACTATTTGACATTATAAAACATCAAGGGTATATTATCTTTAGTGGTTGTGCTACGTGGCTTGCGAGGCGCGTGGCCGGTGGAGTTCCATGCGTGGGCTCCACTTTTTTAATACTTATTTTAGTAGGAAGGAACTTCTATATGCTTAAGACATTTTTCACATATGAACAACAATTAAATAAACTTCAGCATGAAAAAGGTCTTATTATCATTCCTAATCCTGCATCAAACAAAAGAAATTATTCAAATATTAACCGACTGGTTAATTCTATGAAAAAAGCAATTGCAATATCGAGCAGATATACATATATTTCACATCACACCATTACTTACGGAAATGTACCTTTATGGGTGGCTATGAATGCATTTACATTCGGACAAGTATCTAAAATGTAACAATACATTACAGTAGAACAACTACTTAACAATATGGGATTTCCTGCTAACTGGGATAAGATTAGTAGATGCAGGAAAATATAATGTGGCAAGAACATCGTTCAAATGACTTGAACCATATTTTGTTAATAAAAGAGTAAGAAAGTAAACACAGCATTTTCACAATTGCCCCGTATACTGACACTGTAAACAAAAGAAATACTCATATTAATCTTTTTCATATTTTTAGCCGGTGCACTCCACATGTACCGGCTTCCTCTTTATAATAGTTGAAAGACTAAAAAGTGCCTATATAAGTAATGAAAAATCAGTTGATTTCGTAAAGTCCCTCGCTTATAATGATATTAAGGCAGAGAGCCTTTTGCGGAATCTTAGAAGTGTTATGCACAATACAAAAGGAGGGATGCCGACTTGAATACAGAAATAGCAAATGCTGTGAATGCAGCAGGAGATAAGGCACAGTATGATACTCATGTTAAAAGGTTACTGGCACAGAAGAGTATATTAGCACATATTCTGGTGAAAACAGTCGATGAATTTAAAGGAATGAAGCCGGAAGATGTTGTGAAATACATCGAAGGCGAACCGAGTATTAGCGTTGTTCCGGTTGAGCCGGGATTAGCAATATGGAAAAAACAGATGCTGCAGGACAGCGTATCGTAGGTCTTAATACGGAAAATGCTGAAATTAATGAAGGATTAGTCAGATTTGATATTATTTTTTATGTCCGTATGAAAAATGGACTTTCGCAGATTATTGTGAATATTGAGGCTCAGAAGGATGAGCCAACGGAATATAAAATTTTAAATCGTGCAATCTTTTATGTGAGCAGGCTGATTTCGTCACAAAAGGAAAGAGATTTTGTAAATACTAACTACGATGACATTAAGCAGGTATTCAGCATATGGATATGTATGAACATGGATGATAACAGCCTAAGCCATATCCATTTGACAAAAGATGAGCTGCTAAAATCATGTAACTGGAAAGGTAATCTCGACCTGTTAAACATTGTGCTAATAGGAATCACAAATGAGATTCCGGAACATGATGAAAAATATGAAATGCACCGGTTGATTGGAGCTTTGCTTTCAAGTGAATTGAAAGAACAAGAAAAATTGGATATTATAGAACATGAATATAATATTCCAATCAGTCAGGAATTTAGAGAGGATGTGAGAATTATGTGTAATCTGAGTACAGGAATTGAAGAAAGAGCTACTGAAAGAGCTACTAAAAAGGCTACTGAAAAGACAAGCGAAAAGTTTATTCTGAATATGTATAAAAAGGGTTATACATTGGATCAGATCGCAGATGTAGCTGAAACAGGTGTTGATGAAGTTGAGGCGATTATTAAGAAGAAAGAGCCTGCAATGGTGTAACTATCATTAGCAAAAATAAAACGTTAATTCTTGCATAACTCTATGGTATATGTTACGATTTTACTGTTGTTAAGACGAATCTAAAGGATGATGCTTGCACGCATCATCCTTTTTAAATACAGGAGTAGTAAATGGATATCAAAAGACAGGAAAGAGCGCCGATTTATGAGGCTCTTGAGGAGTTTAAGAAGAAGAGAGTTGTGCCGTTTGACGTGCCGGGACACAAAAGAGGCAGGGGAAATCCTGAGCTGGTGCATCTGCTCGGAGAAAAGTGTGTAGGGCTTGATGTCAATTCAATGAAGCCGCTTGACAATTTGTGCCATCCGGTTTCGGTAATCAGAGAGGCAGAGGAGCTTGCGGCGGATGCCTTTGGAGCGGCAAATGCCTTTCTTATGGTAGGAGGCACTACCTCTGCGGTGCAGGCCATGATTTTGTCCACCTGCAAGGCAGGAGACAAGATTATACTTCCGAGAAATGTTCATAAAAGTGCTCTTAATGCACTCGTGCTCTGCGGAGCGATACCGGTTTATGTCAATCCGCAGACGAATGCGAAGCTTGGTATTTCGCTTGGAATGGAGATTGACCAGGTGGCGAGGGCTATCGAGGAAAATCCGGATGCAAAGGCTGTGCTTGTAAACAATCCGACATATTATGGAATCTGTTCTGACCTTAAGTCGATAGTTGCGCTGGCTCATTCGAAGGGAATCAAGGTGCTCACGGATGAGGCACATGGTACACATCTTTATTTTGGAAAGGGGCTTCCGATATCAGGAATGGCAGCCGGGGCAGACATGTCTGCGGTATCGATGCACAAATCGGGAGGAAGCCTGACACAGAGCTCGATTCTGCTCACCGGAAGGGATGTGAATGCTGATTATGTGAGGCAGATTATCAACCTCACACAGACCACGAGCGCATCGTATCTGCTATTGTCAAGCCTTGATATATCAAGAAGAAATTTAGCACTTAGAGGCGAAGAATCCTTTGCCAAGGTGGCACAGATGTCGGAGTACGCAAGGCAGGAGATTAATTCCATAGGCGGCTATTATGCGTATGGGCGTGACCTTGTAAATGGCACGAGCATATATGATTATGATGTGACAAAGCTGTCCATCTATACGCTCGATATAGGCTTGCCGGAATAGAGGTATATGATCTGCTGCGTGATGAGTATGATATCCAGATAGAGTTTGGAGATATCTGTAATATACTTGCGTATATATCAATCGGTGACAGAATACAGGATATAGAGAGGCTTGTAGGTGCGCTGGAGGATATCAAGCGCCTTTACAGCAAGGACAAGACTGGACTTTTGTCGGGAGAGTACATAAATCCAAAGGTGGCGGTATCGCCGCAGGAGGCGTTTTATTCGCAGAAGAAATCAGTGCGCATTATGGACGCGGTAGGTGCTGTAAGTGGTGAGTTTGTCATGTGTTATCCACCGGGAATCCCGATTCTTGCACCGGGAGAGCTTATCACAAAAGAGATTGCGCAATACATTGTCTACGCAAAGGAAAAGGGCTGTTCAATGCAGGGAACAGAGGATCCTGCGGTAGAATATCTTAAGGTATTGAAGCAGTAAACAGGAGGAAAAGCTATGCAAATGTGGTTTTCACAATATCATACTGTCAATGTCAAGCTGGATGTAAGGATACAGGAGCAGCTTTTTTCAGGGCAGAGTGATTATCAAAAAATAGATGTGTTTAAATCATATGAGTTTGGCAAAATGGTCGCGCTGGATGGCGAGATTGTTTTTTCGGACACAGATGAGTTTATATATGATGAGATGGTCACACATGTGCCGATGGCGGTCCACCCGAATGCCAAAAAGATACTTATAATAGGTGGCGGCGATGGCGGCGTGGCAAAGGAGCTCATCAAATATCCGTCTGTCGAGCATATTGATGTGGTTGAGACAGACAAGATGTTTGTCGATGTATGCAGGCGGTTTTTCCCCGAGGTAGCATGTGGACTTGAGGATGAAAGAATTTCCATGTTTTATGATGATGGTCTGCGATTTTTACGCAGAAAGCATGATGAATATGATCTGATAATCAACGATTCCACAGACCCGCTCGGACATACGGAGGGACTTTTCACAAAAGAGTTTTACGGAAGCTGTTATAAGGCACTAAAGGATGATGGAATCATGGTTTATCAGCACGGCAGCCCTTTTTATGATGAGGATGAGCTTGAGTGCCGGAAAATGCACAGAAAGGTGTATAAATCATTTCCTATAAGCAGGGTATATCAGGCACATATTCCAACCTGTCCGTCAGGCTACTGGCTGTTTGGGTTTGCATCGAAGAAATATCATCCGCTTTATGATCTGGATGCAAAAAGATGGGATGCACTGGGGCTTAAAACCTGGTATTATACAACACATTTACACAGGGGAGCCTTCATGCTTCCGAAATATGTGGAGGATTTACTCGAGGAAGAGGAAACAAAGTAAAACAAATTAGAAAAACTATATCATAACCAAAGCGAATCAGGAGGGACAAAAATGAGCAGATTACTTATTATCGGATGTGGTGGAGTTGCGCAGGTGGCAATCAGAAAATGCTGCCAGAACAGCGAGGTATTTACCGAGATTATGATTGCAAGCAGAACCAAGTCAAAATGTGATGACTTAAAGGCAAAGCTTGAGGGAAAGACAAGCACAAAAATTGAGACTGCAAAGGTTGATGCCGACAATGTGGAGGAATTAAAAGAGCTGATTAATGCATACAAGCCGGATGCGGTTTTAAATGTTGCGCTTCCGTATCAGGATCTTACAATCATGGATGCATGTCTTGCGTGTGGTGTTGACTACATCGATACTGCCAACTATGAGTGTGAGGATACTGAGGATCCAAAGTGGAGAGCAATCTACGAAAAGCGCTGCAAGGAGCTTGGATTTACAGCATATTTCGATTATTCATGGCAGTGGGCATATCAGGAGAAGTTCAAGGAGGCAGGGCTTACAGCTATTCTTGGAAGCGGATTTGACCCGGGTGTGACCTCTGTTTATTCTGCATATGCGCTTAAGCATTATTTTGATGAAATACATACTATAGATATTCTCGACTGCAATGGCGGTGACCATGGATACCCGTTTGCGACAAACTTTAATCCGGAGATAAATCTGCGTGAGGTTTCTGCGAACGGCTCATACTGGACAGACGGCCACTGTAGAGACAAAGCCTATGGAGTGGAGAGCGCAGTACAATTTTGATCAGGTCGGAGAAAAGGATATGTATCTGCTTCACCACGAGGAGATTGAGTCGCTCGCCAAAAACATTCCGGAATAAAGAGAATCAGATTCTTCATGACCTTTGGACAGAGCTATCTCACACATATGAAGTGTCTTGAGGATGTAGGCATGCTAAGAACAGACCCGATCATGGTGGACGGAAAGGAAATAGTGCCAATACAGGTGCTTAAGGAGCTGCTTCCTGACCCTGCATCCCTGGGACCTCGTACAGTCGGAAAGACAAATATCGGATGTATTTTTACAGGTGTCAAGGACGGAAAGGAAAAGTCAATCTACATCTATAATGTATGCGACCATCAGGAGTGCTACAAGGAGGTTGAGTCGCAGGCGATTTCTTATACCACAGGTGTGCCGGCAATGATTGGAGCATGATGGTGGTAAAGGGAATCTGGAAGAAGCGGGAGTGTTCAATCTCGAGGAGATGGATCCGGATCCATACATGGAGGCTCTTAATAAGTTCGGACTGCTTGGCAGGTAGTGGAGAATCCGGTTCCTGTGGATTGTTACAAGACTGAGGATGAGTCAGTACATATGGATTAGTCCGGAGGCCGGTATGAAGATAAATGAATTAAGAACTCCCTGTTATGTGATAGACGAGGGAAAATTAACTGAAAATCTTTTGATATTAAACGGTGTCATGCGAAGGACAGGTGCAAGGATTCTTCTGGCACAGAAGGCATTCAGCGCATTTTATGAATATCCTCTTATCGGCAGATATCTAAGCGGGACAACTGCAAGCGGGCTTTTTGAGGCCCGCCTTGCACATGAAGAAATGGGAAAGGAAAACCATGTATTCTGTCCCGCTTTTTTGCCGCAGGAGATGGATGAGCTGGTAGAAATATGTGACCATATTGTATTTAATTCCGTATCGCAGTATCTGCTTCACAGGGATAAAATAGAAAAGGCTGATAAAAAAATAAGTGTCGGGCTCAGAATAAACCCTGAGTGCTCCACACAGGAGGGGCATGAGATATATGACCCATGTGCGCCGCTCAAGGCTTGGGATAACGAGAGAGGCACTCGATAAGGCTATTAAAAACGGGCTTGATTTATCACGTATAGATGGCTTTCATTTTCACACGCTCTGTGAACAGGATTCGGATGCGCTCGAAACGACTCTTGCAGCGGTAGAGGAGAAATTCGGAGATTTGCTGTATGGACTAAAGTGGCTCAATATGGGAGGCGGACACCACATCACAAGGGCAGACTATGACATTGAGAGGCTTGAAAAATGCATTATGCATATGCGTGACAAATACGACCTGGAAATCTATCTGGAGCCGGGAGAGGCGGTTGCGCTTGATGCAGGATATCTGGAGACAACGGTGCTTGATATAGTTGAAAACAATGGCATAAAGATACTCATTCTGGATACCTCCGCAGCCTGTCATATGCCGGACGTGCTTGAGATGCCGTACCGTCCGCCGCTTATGGACAGTGGCGAGCCGGGTGAGAAGAAGTATACCTACAGATTGTCCTCATGTACCTGTCTGGCAGGTGATGTGATAGGGGATTATTCATTTGACAGAGAGATAAAAACCGGCGACAGGCTTTGCTTTTGCGATATGGCAATCTACTCGATGGTCAAAAATAATACCTTTAACGGCATGCCGCTTCCCGACATTGCAGTAATGGATGAAAATAACGATTGTAAGGTTATCAGGAGATTCGAATATGAAGATTTTAAATGCAGGCTGTCCTAGAGCAGACGGCTTTTATATGCCGGCAGAGTATGCTCCCCATAAGGGTACCATCATTATCTGGCCAAAGCGCCCGGGCTCATGGATTTACGGTGCCAGGCGGGCAAGAGAGGCTTTTGCGGAGGTGATATGTGCAATAGCAGAGTCTGAGCAGGCATATGTGCTCGCTGAGGCAGATGTGATAGACAATGCAAGGTTTGTTGTGGAAGCTGTAAGAAAGCAGAAAAATTATCAGGAAAATTTCCCGGTGAAATATATACAAATGGAGTCAGATGATGCCTGGGCCAGAGATGTGGGGCCGACCTTCGTGAAAAATGAGGATGGCGCTGTCAGGGGAATCGACTGGTGCTTTAATGCCTGGGGCGGCAAGGTGGACGGACTGTATGCAGACTGGACAAAGGATGACAGAGTAGCGGCTTTATTTTGCAACAAAGCCGGATACGACATGTATGATGCGCATCCGTTTGTCTTAGAGGGTGGAGCCATCCACACAGACGGAGAGAAAACTGTGATAGTGACGGAAAGCTGTCTGCTAAGCAAGGGCAGAAATCCGGAATTATCGAAGTCTGAAATAGAACAGAAATTAAAGGATTATCTCGGTGCCGAAAAAATTATCTGGATTCCTTATGGAATATACAATGATGAAACCAACGAGCATGTCGACAACGTATGTGCATTTACAAGCCCGGGGCATGTGGTGCTTGCGTGGACTGATGACATGGATGACCCACAGTATCAGATGTCCTCAGCGGACCTTGAAATATTGGAAAATGAAACTGATGCAAGAGGCCGGAAAATTGAGATTCACAAGGTTTATATTCCAAAGAAGCCGGTGTGCATCACAGAATATGAGCTTTCGGGCTTCACCTTTGAGGAGGGTGAGGATGAGCGCGAGGCAGGAGAACGCTTAGCGGCAAGCTATGTGAATTTTTACATCACAAACGGCGGTGTGCTCATTCCACAGTTTGGTGATGTGATGGATGAGCCTGCGCTTAAGGCAATCGGAAGCCTTTTTGAGGGAAGGAAAGTGTATCCGATATATGCGCGTGACATAATTGTCGGCGGGGGAAACATACACTGTATCACACAGCAGATACCACAGTAATTTAATTGGTTGTAATCGTTTTCGGTCTCACAGAGGCTTGGGAAAAGCCCATTGTGAGACGACAGGATTAGAAAGGTGAATAGTATGAGAGAGGTTAAAATTGCTGCAATCCAAATGAGCTGCAGCCGTGACGTAAAAGAAAATATTGAAAAAGCAGCAAAGCTATAAGGGCTGCGGCAGAGGCCGGAGCACAGATAATACTTCCTTCGGAGCTATTTGAGAGACAGTATTTCTGTCAGGAGAGGCGCTACGATTATTATGACTATGCAAAGCCGCTTTCTGAAAATGATGCGGTGCAGAGCATGAAGGCACTTGCAAAGGAGCTTGGCGTAGTGATTCCTGTGAGCTTTTATGAGGCTGGAGAGGGCAGACAGCTTTTCAACTCAGTGGCGGTGATAGATGCCGACGGAGAGGTGCTTGGAATATACCGAAAGACACATATCCCGGACGATCATTATTATCAGGAGAAGTTTTACTTCACACCGGGAAATACAGGCTTTAAAGCTTTTAAGACAAGGTATGCAACCATTGGAGTCGGTATATGCTGGGATCAGTGGTTCCCGGAAACGGCAAGAGGCATGGCTTTAAAGGGCGCGGAGATACTTTTTTATCCTACAGCTATAGGCAGCGAGCCGATACTGGAATGTGACAGTATGCCGCACTGGAGACGGTGCATGACCGGACATGCAGCCTGCAATCTGATGCCGGTAGTGGCGGCAAACAGGATAGGCACAGAGGAGGTTGTACCGTGTGCAGAAAACGGAAACCAGAGCTCTGCACTGACATTTTATGGTTCTTCGTTTATCACAGATGCGACCGGAGAGGTTGTTGAACAGATGGACAGAGTAACGGAGGGCTTCATACTCCACAGTTTTGATTTGGATGAGCTTGAGAGTGAGAGAAAGAGCTGGGGGCTGTTCAGGACAGGCGGCCGGAGATGTATGGGGAGAATTAGCTTAGATTACCCTAATGATTGCAAATTAATTTAAAGTTAATTTAAAACACAGGATACAGCAAAGGCGCTATATCCTGTGTTTTTTGGAGTTCCCTATTAGTGTATTAGAACATCGGAAAAATACATATTATTGCTTCAACAGCACTTTGATGTCTTCCTCCGGTGTGGTAATAGGTGCAATCCCATAGTTTTCTACCAGAAAGTTCAGAATGTTAGGAGAAAGGAACGCCGGTAGAGAAGGACCGAGACGGATATTTTTTATACCAAGATGTAACAGTGTTAAGAGGATGCAGACTGCTTTCTGTTCATACCAGGAGAGTACAAAGGAAAGCGGAAGCTCGTTTACTGAACATCCAAATGCATCCGCAAGTGATATTGCAACCTGTATCGCGCCATAAGCGTCATTACACTGTCCCATATCCATCAGTCGCGGAAGACCACCAATTTCTCCAAGATTTAGATCGTTGAAACGAAATTTTCCACATGCCAGAGTCAGGACGATACTGTCAGAAGGCGTCTGTTTTACAAATTCTGTATAGTAATTTCTGCCCGGTTTGGCACCATCACAGCCGGCAACCAGGAAGAAATGACGGATAGCTCCTGATTTTACGGCCTCTATTACCGTATCCGCATGGGACAGGATTGCTGAATGACCAAAACCGGTTGTTACCTGTGTGCCGCCATTTATGCCTGTGAAGGTCTGATCCTCCTTGTAACCACCGAGCTCAAGTGCTTTTTCAATAACAGGAGTGAAATCCTTCTGTTCATCGATATGAACAGTACCCGGGAAGGCAACCACTTCTGTTGTGAACACTCTGTCGATGTAGCTGCTTTTTGGAGGCATCAGACAATTTGTGGTGTAGAGAATAGGAGCAGGAATATGATCAAATTCTTTTTGCTGATTCTGCCATGCTGTTCCGAAATTTCCTTTCAAGTGAGGGAATTTCTTTAAGAGTGGATATGCATGGGCAGGGAGCATTTCACCATGAGTGTAGATATTGATTCCCTTTCCATTTGTCTGTTCAAGCAAAAGCTGCAGGTCCTTTAAATCGTGTCCGGTTACTACGATAAAAGGTCCCTTTTCCACCGTAAGCGTAACATCTGTTGGCTCCGGTGTTCCATAGGTTTGTGTATTTGCCTTGTCTAGAAGTGCCATGCACTTTAGATTGATTTCACCTACCTTGAGAACTGTTGGAAGCAGTTCATCCATACTTTCTGCGTAACCAATCTTGAACAAGGCTTCACAGAAAAACTGATTTACCTCGGGATCTTCAAAATTCAGGACATATGCATGATAGGCATATGCAGCCATTCCGCGAATACCAAAGAGAATAAGTGACTTCAGGGAACGGATATCTTCATCAGCATTCCATAGCTGTTGCATATCATATTCGTCAGTTCGTCCACAAGGAGACTGACATTTATTACAGTCGCCAACCAGAGAGGCTTTTTCTGCTCTGACCTTTTGTATCATATCTTCAATTGCTGCATTATCAAAGCTTACATTTGTAATTGTGGTAAATAAGCCTTCGATAATGGTCTGCCAGGTCTTTTTTGAAACAGCTGATGTGTCATCGACAGCTCTCGCCAGACCAATCAGTGCGCCTGTCAATTCATCCTGTAACTGTGCAGTATCTGCCTTTTTTCCGCAGACACCTATATTTCCGGTACAGCCGGTGCATCCGGCCGTTTGTTCACATTGAAAACAAAACATATTTTTTTCCTCCATCAGTAGTTTTTTATGTTTCTGATAGAATAATAGCGTTATAAAAACAACTTGTATGTTTGATTTCCAACATAAAGAATACTTTTGAAAAAAATTTGTCTATTTTAATCAAGCAATTCAATCAATTTATCGAGAAATGCCTCTTCCCCAAAAGTATTAAGCTTGAAAAAAACAGCCTGGCTTCCACCTGCCGTAATTGCAGAAAGGTGAACAGGCTCCTCGCCATTTTGAAAAAGTGTAACATTGAGACTTACCCTGTTACTACCGGTATAGCTGTAGCGTTCAAATACCCTGACGCTGCAACGCGCATCTTGGCTTCGAAAGTCACTGGAATCCTCCAGAGATGCTGACACACTGCCATTTATTATTCCGTCTTCAATCGTGGAAAGTAACTGGTCAAAATCCCTATTGATAACTCTCTCTATTTTTGCCATATACAAGCCCTCCTCTTTCATCATATATCATAATTGTGATAGGTTTTCTTAATCATAAGTATATCACATGGAAAATAAGTATGCACGAAAATAGTTCACTTACACCTATAGCCTGCATCTACAGCTTAAGCTGCCTTAATCCCCTAACAATAATAAACATAGTCACAAATTCAGCCGCCGGAAAAGCAAGCCACACACCTGTCATGCCGAAGGCGGCTGAAAGTGCGAATGCGAAAATGCTTATAGCGATAAAACCACGCATGATAGATGCCGCGAACGCATATTTTACGGACTCAACGGCACTTAGGATAGCAGAACCTACTATATTGATTCCGGCAAAAATAAAGCCTGTAAAGTAAAGGCGCAGTCCGCTCTCGGCATACGAAGCAAGCCTGGCATCGTGCTCGCTGTTGAAAACAGATGTCACAAAAGGTGCAAAGGTGCATATGAACAAAATGAGCAGTGCAGCAATTAAGAGAGATGAAACGACAGCATCCTGAGTATCGAGCCTACATTTTTTCTAAGTCCTCTGCCGTAATAGTCGCTGATAAGAGGCTGTGAACCCTGTGCTATTCCGTTGAACAAAGCTACAGCGACCAGTGACGTATTGGCAACCACACCGTATGCTGCCACGCCGATATTTCCTGCAAGCCTCAGGATAATCATATTGAAGACAATAGTTATGACACCTGATGATATCTCAGCAACAAAGGAAGAAACACCAACCTGGCAGGAGTAAAAGAGTCTCTTGACAGATGGAACCGTCGGCTTAAGCTTTACGGAGCATTTGTCTGAGCAGAAATGAATACAGCATATCAGGATGCCTATAATCGGTGAAATAGCGGTAGCTAAAGCGGCTCCCTCCATACCAAGTCCAAGCGGGAACATGAGTATGTAATCAAAAACAATATTAAAAAGGCTGCTGAAAAGAGTGGCGCACATGGCAATGGATGGTGCACCATCATTCTTACGAAAGCGTTGCACACATAGTTGCACATGAAAAACGGTGTAAAAAGCATGAAAATACGTGTATAGTTTTTACCGGTATTTATAATTGCCGAATCTCCGCCGAGCAGCCCTACGAGCTTGTCCGGGATGAAAATACCGATCAATATGAATATAACGCTTATCATAATACACCACAGCAGGGCATGAAAAAAGTAGCTCTCGCCGGATGTATCGCCCTTATTTTTCTCTACGACATATCTGATGGCGGAGCCGACTCCGATCATTGCGCCTATGGCAAAAATCAAATTGTATACAGGCAGCACCAGATTGAGCGCGGTGATACCGTTTGAGCCGACCGCCTTTGATATAAAGAAGGTGTCGGCAAGTATATATAATGACATACCCACCATGCCGAGTATGTTTTGTGAGACATATTTTACAAATAATTTTTTCATAATAGCTATATTGTAAATGCATCTGTCATTTAAATCAATGATATTTTTGATTAGCCCGGATGTAAAAAGTTTCAAAATGAGACCTTTTGACTATTGAAATATTTTTCAAGTACATTATAATGAACATGTTGAAATAAAATTGGGATTACTAAAGGAGGATAATTATGGAAAACAATAAGCTTTCAACAGGTTTAAACGTATGGTTATGGATTATTTTTGTGCTGAACATTCTGGCAACAATTGGCGGAATTGTCGTTGCGCTGGGTGCTTCAGTCGTAGCAGCAAGTTTAGGATTAGGTTCGATATATGTCGTGTTGTGTTTCATTAGCGTCATATTACAGGTTGTCATAACTGTTTCTATCGGTATTTTGCTTTTCGCACACAAAAAGATTGGTTTGGTGCTTATTTTTGCACTTGCAGCCCTGGGATTCATTGTAAGTATGGTTACATATGCCGTTACAGCACAGCTTGGTGTTGGTAATATTGTCAAAGCAATTATTTCAGCCATTCTTATGCCGGTTATTACATATTTATTTGCAAAGAACGACATTGCAAATGGCACAATAGCTTAGAGCAATAAAAAATAAGATGAAAATTAAATAATGTTTTATTAATCCGCTATACGATAGGTGAGTATAGCGGATTTTTAAGTTTGCGTGCCATGGGCGCGCTCTAACGGGTGCAAGTCCCGAATACTCCTAGATAGTGGGAAGTGTATAGCCGAACAGCAAGGGTGTCTACCGTGAGGTAGAATCTGAAGGAAGCTGTAAGCAAATCTCTGGTACGACGAACAGAAATCACATATAAGGCTAGGCTGCGAGAGATAAGTTGGCTTAAAGCAAGAAGAACAAAAAAGCAAGTAAATGTAGAAAATCAGGCAATAAAGCTTCTGTCAAAAGAAGAATTGATCAGGAAAATAGAGGTGATTAAAAAAGAACTGAGATCCTATACCTGGCGAGACTTGGAAACAAATGGTAAGTTTGCTAAGAATGATAAACTCTCCTTCATTACGGATGACATGCTTATAGCAGGATGCGATATAGGCAGTGAAACTCATTATATTAGGGCAATCGATGTCAGATGAAGAGAATTACGTAATGGGGCATTCGAGTTTAGCAATACTTCAGAAGGCTTTGCGAATGCCAAGGCATGTATGCTGGTACTTGCGGCAAAAATGGTGCTGCAGCTGACAATTTAACATTTTATCCAGAAAAATATATTGACAAAAATGTGCAAATTCAATAAAATTATTAACCATAAGGGCACACTTATGGAAACATAGGGTCGCAAAGCCAGAGTCTAAAACAGTTACATGTAGTAATGACAGTTCGGCTGCAACAACCGGTGAATACCGGTTGCTGCAGCCTTTTTGTATGTATGAAAAGTTTATTGAAGTATGAGGTGAAAAGATATGAATGAAAAATTTGATTTTCTGCCACTTGGGAGCATTGTAGTAGTAAGCGGTGGCATAAAAAAAATTTGTGATTGTTGCAAGAGCACTGCAGGTAAATATAAATGGCTGTAAACAGTTGTTTGATTATGCTGCCTGCCCATATCCTGAGGGAATGAATGGTGACAGGCTTATGTATTTTCAGCATACAGATATCAGCAGGGTTGTGTTTGAAGGGTATGTAGATGATGATGAGATAATGATGTGTGACAACATCTTTAATGCCATGGAGAAAACAGAAATAGAGCGCGCAGATGTAAGAAAACTCAAAAGAAGCATGGTGAACTGATATGGCAAAAAAGAATGACAGAAAAGAATACAATAAACTGAAGAAAAAGAAAGCTGACAATAAAAAACAGCAGGAACAGTGCCAGTCAGAGATAGATGTGCTTGATGAGAAAATAGAGAGGCTGAAGGCGGCATACAGGAAGCTGGATGATGCCAAGGAGGCTATTGATGATATCAAGCATAACCAGAGGAATATGATAAATTCAGACCTTTATCAGTGCATGTGGACAGGCAGCAATGCACAGGAATGTTATGAATCATGTGAGAGCGGAAATTTATATACAGCTTATGACGGATATGTGTCAAATATAGATGCAGCGGAGGATGCCATCAATTGGGAAATAAATACACTAAAAGAAAAAGTGAATGAAAAATATGGTGTACTTTCAGGACTTGTTAACGCATGGGATGATCTGTGCACGAAAATACAGAATTTTTTCAATTAATAAAAGGGAGAGGAGAAATACGAAGATGGAAATCAGCCTTGATAATATGCAGGTATCTTTTATGACTGCCGGTATAAAAACAGCTTCTGATTCCGTAAGTCTCACAGCGGCAGAGACAGAAATCAAAAGCAGATCTGAAGCAATGGACAAATTTCAGGAAGAATACAGGCAGCTGAAAGCCTTTGTGAAAGATTACAGAGATACGTTAAATAATGATCTGGCAAAAATAGAACTGATAATAAATGCAATAAATGAAAATGACAGAAAACAGGGAGATTATATTAAAAATGGTATTGGACTATCAGATACAGCTGTGATACCATAAAACTAGGAGATGAAAATGGAAGGGTTTCAGATAAATTATACGGATCTCAGCGATCTGTTCTGGGAATATAAGCGAAAAATTGAAAATCTAATTGAAAATATTGATAACTGCATAGAAAGAATCAGTATGTTTACGGAAAATGCAGTATTTACAGGAAAAACCGGAGACGCAGTAAAGAGTTATCTTGGTGAAGCACATATAACAATTCTGTCAGGCATTAAAGTAACTGCACAGACACTGCTTGACAATATGGCAGCATACAAGGATGGATACCGTGCCATTGATAGCTCGACGAACTTCAAACTGGATGAAGAAGCAATACAGGAATTCAGGAAAAAACTGGCATCAAACTATGAGGATACTGATGAGTATACGGACAAAATAAGAAGTGCACTTTCAGAAGTATCGGACATATCTGATGTGGGCATGCCGGACAGTAACGGAGTATTTGATATCCATGAGCAGATGGACAGCGACCTTATAAAGCTTGTCTCAAATGTAAACAGCTACGAGAGGGAAAATGTGGTACGGCTTGAAAATTCAGTAGAGCTGCTTCTGGAAAATCTGCAGTCATGTCTTTCAAAAATAGGCCTTAGCCAGTGTGCGATTGAGAGCTATGAAACAGGCAGTTTTATCACAGGTAAAGATGCAGGTACCTTGAACACGTGCATTAAAATATTTGGAGACCTGCATGAGAAGAATAAAGAAGCATACGATGAAATCTATGAGACAGAACAGAAGATAAAGGATGAAGCCGAAAAGAGAAAGACACAGGGAATCTGGAGGATGGTTGGAGGAGCAGTACTAATTGCGACGGGTGCAGCATGCATAGTGCTGACAGGAGGTGCTGCAATACCAATAGTAGCTGACGTTGCAGTAGCAGTAGGAAGCGGAACAGCAGTATTCGGAGCTGCAGATGCCATAGAGGGCACTCAGGATATTTATTATGGAAGCACAGGTGACATTGACAGCACGGCAGTAAACGGCA
>ENA-OQAZ01000540-OQAZ01000540.1-human-gut-metagenome-genome-assembly--contig:-NODE-540-length-20803-cov-9.525972_pt1 | contig 20803 bp, 22 predicted proteins | sample MGYA00242737_ERZ504531 | MGnify/ENA primary metagenome ERZ504531 (study PRJEB26092, sample SAMD00036244) | human gut metagenome | host: Homo sapiens | study: EMG produced TPA metagenomics assembly of... | reverse complement strand
TGCTGGTGCGTCCGGTTCAGACTGCGGGGGAGCCGATGCCATTACTTTGGAAGGCTCTGCCATTTTTTCTGCTTTCCGGTGTTTCTTTGTCTTTGGCTCTTTGGAACGTGGTTTCCTGCGTGGCTTTCCTTCCGGAAGACTGTCGGACCTCCAGATTACCCTGCGGTTCACTACAAAACGCAGGGCATTCATCAGAAAAGCAGTGATGCTCTCTCCGCCGATTCCAATCAGGGCTACCATTGCCGCCGGAAGTGCGGTCATGCAGAGAATGATGATGCGGGCAGTCAGGGACAGCGGCAGGTGGAAAACAGGGATACCGATTGCCAGGGAAAGAACAATGCTTTCTATGGCATTGCGGATGTCAAAAGTTCCGTTTAGGATCTTGCCTTTCTCAATGAAGTTGGAAGGGATAAAGGAAACCGGTGTTTCTTCTGGCTGTGTCATGGCTGCACCTCCTTTTTCGTATCTTTCGCATCTTCGGAAGGCACAGAGGCACTGCCGGATTCTGTGTCCGGAGCTTCCGGGCTGTCAGAAGTATCCGGATACCCGCCTTCCTGCAGGTGTTCGATGTCCTGCGAAGTCAGGGACGGCAGGAAATCATCGGTCTGCTTTTCGTAAACAGTCGTATCTGCAGAGACCTGTACCCCGTCTTCTCCAAATAAAAACACACCCGTCGGGGTGTGGTAGGTAACCGGAAGCGTATCCTGATCGGAAAGTGAAAACATCAGGCAGACGGTTGTTTCGGTAGGGTAGCTGGTTTTTCCCGGCAGGAAGGTGATGCTTGTCTGTTCTTTTTTGACATATTCTTTTAGGTAGACAGGAAACTGCTCTTTGAGAGAAGCAATCTGGCTGTCGGAGAAAAATGCTTTTAAAGCATCAAAATCCACATATTCCGGCATTGGGGTATCGGAATTTGTTTCTGCTGTTTCCTTTGCCGGTTCCCTGCCTTTGTTTCCGGAAGCTTCTTTTTTCTGGCTTTTCCAGAAACTGGGGAGAACCAGTCCGGCAAGCAGCAGAAACAGCATCAGAAAGATAGATAGAATCACTTTTTTTCTGTTCATAATGTCTCCTTTATTTTTTATCGAAGACCAGTAGGCATTTGCTGTTACGTGGATTTCCGACATCATATCAAATTCACGGTTAATATAGTTCTTTGCGTCACTGTCATTGGGATCATTGACCAGTACCTTGCCGTTTGCAGTAATGCCCCGAAGTACGATAAAATGTCCGCCGCTGGTAAAAAGTCCTGCCGCTGGGATGAGATGACTGGATGCCCTTCAGATAATGCCTGAAGAACTGCATTGGCATCACTGGTCTGTGTGACACTGCCACAGCCAAAATGACTGGCTGCCGCCTGAAAATAACTCCAGTAGGTTCCAACTCCCGGCATATAGTAGGAATTTCCACACCATGCGACTGCATCCGGGGGAGTAATGGTGTTCCCCGTCAAGTAACTGGCAATCATGGCAAAGCTGGTAGGTCCGCATCCGGAAGAGGCAATCGAGTCGCCGCCATAAGGAATATTTCCGTAGTCGGTCTGGAGATAGTGTGGAATCTGCATACCGTTTGCAGGGTAGGTGCCGCCGGTATTGGTAATCTGGTAATACCGCAGTACATGATCTACATATTCCTTGTCCCCATAAATGCTGTAATGCCAATTGGGGCGCGCACACATCATATCGGAATAGGCACTGGCATTTTCTTTGGTATAGCCGCCATCCCGTTCCATCGCCCAGTCAATGTAGCCAGAACCGAAATTATAGCCCTGAAGAGCCAGCTTGATGCGGTCCAGATCGGTGGGACCGGTACAGCCTGCTTTATCCAGCACATATTTTAATTCCTGAATCCCACATTCAATCGAGTACGCAGGATCGGTAATTCCGTTTGGGACATGTGGATATTTCGTATTAAATCCGCCTTCTGCAGCCTGCATGGGATCGCTTCCACGCCCGCCGCTTTCCTGCATCATGACTGCCATGAGGAGTTCCACATAAGCTTCCATGCCGTATTTCTGTGCGACCTGCTGGATGGTAGCCCGGTAAGCCAGCACCTCATCGCTGACACCTACCGCCATGGCAAGACCGGAAGCGGAGCCGCCAAAGAACATGGTCAGGTTTTCCACATAACTGTCTGCCGTTTTTTTCTGCTTATCGGTCAGATGAAAGACGTGATCTGCAAAGTAGGCATCTCCAGCATAGCTGACCGTGTAGGTATGGCGGGTAAAAGTAACCTTTCTGGGTGGTGCATTTTCCTCTTCCGCCGGAACTTCCACCGTGACCGTTTCTGAAGTAACGTCATAAGAAAAAAGCCCGTCCTCGTTTTCCCGGATCAGGCTTTTGAGTTTGCTGATATTTATATTTTTATAGTCATCCTGGCTGGCACAAAACTGTGCGATGAGCTGGTTCGCATTTACGATGATACTGGAAGCGTAAGGATCGCTGATAGAGGCAGTATCTCCTTCCGGGAGTCTGGCAATTTCCGCATTGATCTTAGCAAGCAGTGCATCATGGCTTTCCTGAAGCACCTCCACGATTGCCTGATTGGATGCCCGGATATTTTCGTTGATTACGGTATTGCTGGTCAGTGCTCCGGTATTGTCGGAGAGGTCTCCAAAGACGAGTCCCGGAAGCATAACAAGAAACAGAATTGGGAGCATCAGAACACTGAATGCAGCAGCACCTGCTTTCATGAGTGTGTGGCGGTTCTGAAGCGCAGCACCGATAGCGGCTCCGATGGGACCTCCTGCCGCAGCTGCTTTTGCAATATTTGCCACGGATTTGAGCCGGGATATTTGGGAAGCTGCGGTTGCGCCTACATTGATTGCTTCCTCAAGACCAGATGTATGTTCCGGCATGTTACATACGCTCCTTTCTTTGAGGAGCCGGTGGGACTTTTTGTACAATGGATTCGTTGTAGGCGACTTTTCCATTGCTTGCAGTATATGGTGTTTTTTCCACCGTATCCTGTGCATATTGTTTGTACCAAGTAGAACCGTCCACGGACTGCACCGTAGAAAAGCTTCCATGTGTAGGTGCTGTATATTGATCGGCATTGTACATGGCAAAATCCTGGCTTCCGGAAGATCCGGTTTCTGTTCCTGTAATGCGCCCACCACCGATTTCTATATTGTCGTAGGAAGGGGCAGGACCAGAATCAGGTTTGATTCCCATATAGGATGTAAATGCTTTGGCAGCGTCTGCGCCGGTAATGGAACCGACCTGTCCATAATTTCCCTGTGCAATGTTGCTGATGACCTGATTCGCAAAGTCCCCACCTTTGTTCAAGGAAGACTGATAGATCATGTTACCGATACTGTTGTGTTCGGTGTAGCCGGTTGCGGAATTGACGGCTTCCCGTTGCACCTGCCTTCCCACAGCACCGGCAAGACCACCGGATAAAAAGCTGCCGCCGACAGCTGCACTTCCGGGTGAAGAGGCTTTGCGATAGCCACCACCGCCATGGGAACGCATGGAACCGGTAAGACTCCTTCCGGCAATCAGAAGTTCTGCCATCATGTTTCCACCAGTATTTCCAACATTGATGCCAAGACTTGCCAGAAGGAATCAATCTTTTGGGATACTTTTAAAAAGGCAATGGCGCATAAAAACCAGACAAAGACATTTCCGGTAACGGCTTCTTTTCCCTGACTGGCAACAGCCGCTTCCACATCTGCCTGTGTCAGGTCCGCTGCAAAGACCGGCATGGAATAAAACAGCACCATGCAGATCGCTAGTACCAACAAGGGTACGAGTTTTTTCTTGAGTTTCATTTTAGCCTCCTTTCTCAGATGGATAACGGATTGGCAAGGAAGGTGCCGACCATAGAAGTAAACAGCCGCAGGCACCACGCATTCATCAGCAGCAAAAAGAACTGGCCGCCAAGCATCCGGCACCAGCTTTTGAAGATATTTCCGGTTGACTGGCTGGCACCCATGGAAAAAGCTGCCGGGGCTGTGTAGACAGTACCCCCAGAAGAATATAACGTTCTGCCGCTTCAAAGAGCAGCTTGATGTAGTTCCACGCCAGAATCAGTACCAGAATCAGTGCAATGATAGCTACCGCCCCATTTGCACAGACTCCCAAGATGACTGTGACTACGGAGTTAAAATCCGCAAATTTTAAAGGCGGCAGGTCTTCCGTCAGAATCCAGTTGTACGGTGTTCCTGAAATCTTCAGGAGCAGATCCACAATATCTTTCGCATAGAAGGTGAGAAAGATAAAGAGGAAGGAACGGATGGACAGCTTAATGGGATCTTCCGCTTCGATACCGGCTCCCATAAAGTAATTTTTAAAGAGCTGCCATACCCAGTTTAAGAGGATCAGCCCGATGCCCAGTGCCAGAAAGACCTGATACATGGTCTCGGCTGCAGGAAAGTAGCGAAGAAACGTATCCATGGAACAGCCCAGAGCACCGAGGACTGAAGTGGTGATCAGATCCAGAATGTTCATGACCTGTTCGGCAATCCATTCCACGATTCCGTCAAGTATTCCCATAGTGGCATCTCCTTTCGTCTATCCGTTCCATTTTCCGCCTGCAAAGAACGGGGTGATGTAAGCCATGATAAAGCCAAGACCGTTTAAGATCGCCCAGGTAATGATGATACGCTTGAGCCATGCACGTGATTCGTCCACGGTTTTTCCGCTTTTGGAAAAATTCATCATCAGAAGGGCAACCGATGCCGTTACGACTGCCGCAATGGTGGAAATGAGGACAATCTGGTTGTAAACGTCCTTCATGATTTCCGTAGCTTTGTCCCAGATCGTAGCGGCAAAAACCGGCTGTGTGTATCCGGCAAGGATAGTAAATGCCAGAAATGCAGCATACAGACATTTGCCGTAGTTGACCGGACGTTTCGTTTTCGGCGGTAAGTTTTTGAGTCTGTGTTTCACGTAATGTAACCTCCTTTAATCAAAGAGGCAGGAGTATGGTCTCCTGCCTGTGCTTATGGTTTTCCTGCCTCAAAATAAAAACAGCCCGGTCAATGCAGGCTGATTTTGAAAAACGGTATGAAATTGTGAAAAACCTCCCATCCTACAGAAAAACGCAGCCTTTACCGTAGGAGAGGCTTCCCAGACGGCAGTGCTGCGTTTTCATCTGCATACAATTTTGACAATACCAATTTTAACATGGGTAAATTACCGCTACAATCGCAGGACTGTGCCAGTTACAGACATACCTGTGCCAAATATATGACCAATGCTGAAAGCGTTTGATGGGCAATCCTGTGGGATACTGTAAGCGGAATTTAGAACCAATTATACTAGAATTACATAACAAATGCTTTTAGCGTTGGTAAAACATAGGATAGAGGAGGTGTAAGCGTGAAAGGAATTGGAAGGTGTATTCGCAAGTATAGGGAACGGGCTGGGATTACGCAGGAACAACTGGCAGAAAAGGTAAATATCAGTACCAATCATTTGGGAGCCATTGAGAGGGAAGTGAAGACACCAACTATGGATACGTTTGTGAAAATTCTGAATGCGATTGGAGCAGAGCCGAATGAAGCGTTAAAAGAAGTTGTTCCTGTGGTGTGGAAGGAGGACATTTCCATATTGGAGGAAAAATTGAGTGAACTTACACCAACACAGCGGGAGAACGTGATTCATATATTGAATCCGATCATAAAAGAGATTACAGCATAAAAACTGTCTGCGAAATTGTCGTAGGCAGTTTCTTTTGCATTGCGATATGCAATAAAATGCGTAAATATATGTGTTTTATGATGAAAGAGTCCGTTGGATTTGGTATAGTAATTCTATAGGCGTTACTATACTCAATCTAAAAGGATGATATGAATGATGAGAAAAAGAAATGTAGGGATTTTGGCATGTGTGGCTGGAATCGTAATGGGACTGGGGATCAGTCAACTTAATGTTGCAGGAATATTTGAAAAGGAACCTATGAAGGTTTACAACTCAGAAGAGAGGAAGATACCAGAATCAGCAAAAAGCAAGTTAAAAGATGAAGGAAAATGCTGGCTTTGCGGCAGTGATGATCAAAGTTTCATGGATTATTTTCGAAAGTTTGATGACCTGGGAATAATCTGCACAAAGAATTGGTATGTGCAGGATATGCGTATCCGGAATCATGATGAGGAAGGAAATCTGATAGGGGCACAGGGAAATTCCCGAACAGGTTTTTCCGGAACAGGAGAGGGCGGATGCTTTTTTCATACGAATCAGATGCCGGATCATGGGATGTCAGAAGTTTCCGTAAGTTTTGAAGATGACAGTTTCTTTGATGTCAGAATCGTTCAGGACCATCTGTGTCAGACTTGTTTGGATAAGCTGGTAGAGAGCATGGAAGTATACTGCGGAGAAACGGAAAAGCCAATGCCACGTGATCTGGTGTTGGTGGATTTTCAGACATTGGATTTGTATGCACTGCAGGAACATAATGGCGGATATTTTGTACGGGATTATTATGTAGAAATTGAGTCAGAGGAAGATGGAATAGAAGTTCGGGCATTTTACTGCCCGAAACTGAAAAATGGGAAAAAGGATGGAGAATAAATTGTGATTTTGCGGTAGCGGGATAGTTTAAGGTTAATTTATATGATGTTAATTAAGTGTTTCAAGCAATGAATGGAAATTGATTGATGCTTTTTCTGGGATTCCATGATATTGACCTAATAAGTACTGATCTCTAATATTAGTGTTACGGTGAATTTTATTATCGTAATGCGTAATGCACTGGATTTCTTTTTCACCTTGTTTTAGTTCGTTAATCACATAAATACAATCTTTAGGAAGAACTGGAGCAGATTCCATAAGTAACGTATTGTGTGTTGTCATAATAAGTTGACCTTCAAGATGCTCATTGAGTGAAGTTACAAGATTTTTAACAAGAAGATCGTGTATGCCTGTATCGAATTCATCAATAATTACCGTTGAACCTTTTACAACAACGAGCATGAAAGGTAGTAATTGAAGTAATGACTGTGTACCGGTTGATTCTAAAGAAAAATCCAAATCTCGTTCCTGCCCGGCGATTAACTTAGTAATCATTAAGCTATAATGTATGAAATTGTCTTTTTTCTCTTTTTTAAAGTAAACACGTTTTACATCTTTATATGTTGCCATAAAAAAAGCGTTTAGCATCTTTTCTGTTTTACTTAAGAGATTCTCATCTTTTATATCAATTTTTCCCTCATAATAGTCACCTAGAATATTATGTGGTAATCCGATAATTCCTCGTTCTTGCTTGCTTCCGTATTTTACTTTACATGATAAATTAGAAAAAAACTGCATTAACTTTTTAAAATGAGAAGATAATTGATTTCGCAAATAGTTATCAGCCTTATCATCGCATTCATGTTCTAAAATTGACAGGAAAGAATGTTTTCCCCAAAATTTATTGCAAGATGTTTTTAAATCGTTAAGGGCTTCTTTTTCAGCAAATATTTTTTCGTTAATAGAAATTGAATCTGGAGTGATATCGAAATATACTCCTCTATTTCTGATAAGAACATATTCCAAATGTTCGTGTACTATTTGCGAGTCATTTGTTTCAATAATGTATCTTCCGCTTTTCCCATTTAAATTAAATCCAAATTCTAGATACATATTTTCGGTAGATGATACAGTTTTGTTTTCCTTTATGAGAGTTTCTATATCTTTATAACGCATTTTTATATATTTTGCGAAATCTTCATCTTGAAAACTTTCTGGGTCTTCTAAAAGAATCGTTTGCATAATATCGCGAACGTTCATAGTTCTTAGTGTTTCGGATAACATGAAAAAAGCAGAAGCTAAATTCGATTTCCCAATACCATTTTCACCATATACAAGAATTAAATTTTTAGGAATACCTTTTCGATCCGATAAATTAAATTCTATATTGCCAAAAGATTTAAAATTTTTTAATTTTATATATTCAAACATGTTTTTTCCTCCGATGTCTATTTTACCATAAAAAGCGCTCTTGTAAACAAAAATTATGATGCTGTAATAGAAAAAATTACGAAAATACATACAAAACATCTTGTAATGAGTGGCGTTTTGTGATATTTTATACGTGTTAGCAGTCACAAATAGAGAGTGCTAGTAAATATAAATTAAGGAGTGATGTATATTTGAAAAAGTTTTTAAAAGTAGCAGGTGTTGGAATTATATGTTGTATGTTGGCTGTGTTGTGTAGTTCATCTCAGCGACCGGTAGCACAAGTTGTATATATAATATCTACAGCACTTGCAGGAGTAGTTATTACAGCTGCATATGAATGTGTTGACACGCATGGACAAGGAATTAAATTATGGTATCAAACGCAAATAGTATATCGTGATAAACCTATACGGCTATCATTTTCATATCTTTACAGAATTAAAGTTAATGGAAAATATCTTCTGGTAAGGGGAAACCGTTTGAAAAATCAATATCAACCAGTGGGTGGTGTCTATAAATATTATAGAGAAGGGAAACGCTTTCTGGATGATATACAATGTAAAGGTGATACACAAATGCGAAATATGGAAGATGATGATGATTTGCGTATTAAAATAAAAGGTAAGAATGTGTTAAAGTTCTTTGACTGGTTTTTGAGTATGAAGGATAGGGAATATGATCCAATGAGAGAATTCAGGGAAGAACTTATTGATACTAAAATTTTGCCACAGGAAGAATTTTCAGTCATTCAATACCGTAAAGTATCCGTACATAAGACCACTGTTCAGTTCTCAAAATGGATGGGATGTGACGAGATATTATATGCTGATATTTTTGAACTGCAGCCAACAGAAAGCCAGTATAATATTTTGGTTGAGAAAATGAATAGTAGAGATGATAGGATATGTTGGGTAACAGAGAAGGAAATTGAAAAACTATGTGCAAATGGTATTGAAAGAAATTTAGGAACTAATACACCATGGATAGTTGAGGGAGGAAAAAATGAATAAGTACGTAGATAAAATATTACTGACAATCTGTAGTAAACTTCAGTTGCCTGAGTATTTATATAAGCTTGCGGATGAAAGATATCATACAATAGCAACAATAATTGAGAGTGATCCAGTTTTTAAGAATGTAGAATTAAATATGTATGCCCACGGGTCGTTCAGGTTAAAAACAACGGTAAAGCCATTAAATGGAGAAGACTACGATTTGGATTTTGTGGTTGAAATATCAGCAGAAACTGCAGGGAAAATGACACCGGTGGAACTATATGATCATATTTTTAGAATTTTGTCTACGGATGGCATTCATAATAAAATGATAGAAAAGAAATCTCGTTGCATCAGGATAAATTATGCAAATGATTTCCATATGGATATTATGCCAGGTAAGCAGATCAATGTTATATCACGTGAAATAATAGTACCAGACAAGGAATTGAAAAATTGGTATCATCATAGTAATCCTATTAGATATGCAGAATGGTTTGAAGAACAGGCCAAAACTCATATTATTTCAGAAATACAACAGATGAGGAAAGTACAATGTAGTGCTGAACCAATTGAGGAACGTGAAATTGTTACGAGATTGGAACCGCTTCGTCGTGCAGTTCAGTTGATAAAAAGGTACAGAGATATATATTGTGATGAGCATGAAACAGTACCAGTAAGAAGTATCATAATATGTACACTTATGGGACATATTACAAGTACTTATTCTGACACACTTCAGATTATTCAAGATTTTTGCAGTTATGTCAACCAATGCATTTTAGAAAGTGGACAAACCCCTTTTGTAGTGAAAAATCCTGTAGTTGATGAAACATTATCAGAAAAATGGGAAGAGGATATCCAGAATTACAGGGATTTTGTTTCAATGATTGATTCATTAAAACAGGATGTGGCTAAACTGAGAACATTAACCATTAATTCCGATATGAATGCGTTAATGAAAAAGATGTTTGGCGAAACGGTCACAAATGAAGCAATTATGGAGTATGCAAAAAAAATGAACGAGAATAGAAGTGAAGGTGTTTTGTCAGTTGATTCTGCAGGAAGATTAAATACAAAAGGTGTAGGAGCTTCTGTCAGAAAGAATACTTTTTATGGTGAATAGAAAATTTGAAAAGTATTTCCGTCATGTAGCATATAGTTATGACGAAATTTTATCACAAGTACATAAGCTGCAAGAACGGTACGAAGTTGTTACTTATAAATCCCAAAAGGACTCTTTTGTGGTATATATTAGATTGAGACCAACTAATGAATCTATTACATATACTGTAAAAGTTTGTTGCAGAGTGGGAGCATCAAAAGTTAATATTTATGTTGTAAATCCTCAAATTGGGCGACGTGAAAAAGGTAAGTTGGTTCCGCATATGTATAAGGATAGTTCTTTATGTTTGTATTATCCGAAATATGAGGAATGGACTATTGAAGACGACTGGTCTGAGACATTAATTCCTTGGGTTTCCATTTGGTTATTTAATTATGAGATATGGAAAGAAACAGGAGAATGGTTGGGTGGTGGGAAACATCCTCAATAAAAAGGGGGACTTGATTTCTCAAATCCCCCAGTGTATAATGAACTCAAGAAAGGTATTCAGATGCAAAATCTGATGCCTCAGTTAAATTTTATATTCTATGTATAAGACATAGCATCCAAAACTTTCCTAGGGTCGTGGATGCTATTTCTTATTATGTCGATCTATATAAGTCAAAGCCGCAAAAATTACCAATAGTAAAGTCAATACTTCCATTGTATTCATGGGCATCACCCTCCTTTGTTACTAGAGGGCAAGATCGAAATGCATCCGTCTTTCCAGTTCAATAATACCGAATCAGTATAGCATGTTCCCTTTTATGGAACAACCTATAATTTTATATTGTCTGCTTGATGATGCGGGTGATGATGCCGAGGGCAACATTACGCTCTTCATCAATATGCGTGACCACAAAGGATACTTGATCTTTCTTTCCAACAGTACGGTTATCGTAACAGGAGTGGGCAATGGCGTTGACACCGATGGAGAGCCGGACAAAGACAGTGCCTTTATGGATGTCTTCCACGGTTCCGGCATATTTGCCCTGAATCTTACATTTTTTCATGTTTTCCTTGCTGGTGTTGCCTTCCACACTTTTGACATCTGCGTGGACAATGACCTGCTCCGGTGAATCTGCCTGCACATCCAGGATGCGTACCAGGATGTGATCGCCTACCTGGAAGCGTTCTCTGGCATCACCCATCCAGTCGAAGGACAGGTCTCTGGCAAGAATGGAGGTTTCCACACCGAAAATTTCCGCCCGGACTACCTTTTCCGCAACGGCAATGACTCTTGCCTGCACGATACGGTCTTCATAAACTTTCGGCATTCCGGAAGCATCTTTATCCAGATAGAAGATTTGGCGTTTCTTCAGCATCGCTTCTTTCCGGCTGGCGACAATGCTGCGTGTCTTCGGATCTAATCCCTTGATCAGAAAATCAATCTCACATCCAAGCATATTGTTGAGGATTTTGTTCTGCCGCAGGGCAAGCTCCCCATAATCGTGTGCTTCATCCTGCATGAGATGGATCATCATCTCAGTTACCGGGATGACAGTACGGAAGTCCTTGTAGTAAACCACGGCAATGAGGCTGCCATTTTCTGTTTTCTCAATACCGCCAAGCATTCCGGTTAAGATCCGGCGGGTACGGTAGGCATTCTGGATCTCATGCCAGGTAAGGTCTGAAATGGACTGGGCTGTTTCCAGCTTCGCATCGGAATCCAGAGTTAAAATAGGTGTGTTGGTTGTTTCGTTTGGCATCATAGTGTCTCCTTTCAAATTATGACATGATAGAATCTTTATCTAAAGGAACCATGTCTGTGTGATCCGGATAGTTATCTGCTGAGAAGTCATCCGGGAAATCGAGATAGCCAGGTTTCTGATAAACGCTTTGCTGGTCAAAGAGCGGTTCAGCTTTTTTCTTTTTCTGCTTTCCATAAGAAGCGGTTTTTCTCGGGTGGGAAGCAGGAATAGTTGGAGTGTACGTATATTCTTCACTACATGCTCCTTTTCTCCATTCCGGAATATGTTCGGAAGCCTTCCGGGGAATGAGTTTTTTGGCATCCGGATGCAGGGTGTAATCGTATTTTTCTACCTGCAGTACCTTCTGGCCACGCAGGATAATCAGTGCAGTATCCAGCGGGATCCGCAGGATCTCATCCGGAGTTAAGAGCTTTCGTTTCCCGATGGATCTGGTCTGGCGGTATTCCGGTGTATAATCGGATACCCTCCAGCTATTTAATTGTTTGGCTTCGCTGCTGACACCAACGGTCACATCACCGGAGCGGTTAGAGATAAATGTAGCGGTTACCTCATCCGTACAGCCTAAAAATAGCTGAGTGTCGCAGTTCCCGATGATTTCCTGCCACTGGTTTAAGGGATACCGGTTCTGCATCTGAGGCAGGTTCTGGAAAATGCAGGAAATACTGAGGTTTCGACTTCGGATCACGGAAATCTTTTTGTTGAGCGATAGGATTGCTCCCGTATTCGCCAGCTCATCAGCCAGAATATGTACCGGAACCGGCAGTTTTCCATCTTCTCCATAGGTGTCTGCATAACGGACCAGTTTGATAAATACGAAGGTCATAAACAGGGAAGAAAGAAAATCAAAAGTGTTGTCTTGATCCGAAGTGATGCAGAAGTATGCACATTTTTCTTTTCCCGGCAGCGTCAGGTTGATCTCATCATAGGAAGTGATCTGGCGGATCAGCTTGTTCTGGAATACCTGAAGTCTGGAACCGAGTCCGATGATGACGCCGGAACGTACCGTGTCACTTGCCTGCTTATAGATGCAGTAAGGTACTTTTGCCGGATGGGAAACCGGAAGCAGGTCAAAGAGACTGTTCAGTTCCTTTTCGGAACTCATGGTCAGGAGTTTATAAACCTGTCCAATATTCTTTGCTTCTGGTGGGAATCCTGATCTACGTAGAGAATGAGCGTTTTTAATAAGTTCATCTCGGCGTTGTCCCAGAAATGATCGCCTTTTCCGGAGCCGGTATTTTGGATGATGACATCAGCAAAGATCTGAGCCATGGTTTCCTGTCCGCCAATTTCACCCAGACAGTTCCAGCTATCCGAATTTTCCGGGTTTACGAGATTAAAGGATTTTACGATATAACCGGCATTCTCAAGATAAGTTGCGGTACTTTCGTACAATTCCGATTTTGGGTCGGTGATGATAAGGCTTTCCCCACGGGCAACACACTGGAAGATCATGTTGCGTGCAAAGGCCCGGCTTTTCATGGAACCGCTGGCACCGTAAACGGCAATATTCCGGTTCATGCGGGTATCCTTCGGGAGACAAACGGCTTTTCCGTTCAGTTTTCCAAGAATGGTTCCCTTGTGTTTCTTGACATCATTCGTAAGCTCCAGTACCTGATGCATTTCCTCCAAAGTCATAAAACCGGAAGTCCCATAGGTTCCCTTTGTGGAATAATTCAGGTTCCGGTCCCGGTCTGTTATTTCCCCGTTCCGGTCAAATCCCATACGCATGAGAAGGAAGGTCAGGAGTCCAAAAGCTGCCAGACATAGAAAAATCCCATACAGATTGTACGGGAAAGCAGTCAGGGCATCCAGACAGGCGAGCGGGTGTGGAGAGGGGATCTGCGGGACAGTTCCGTTTCCGGCAAAATTGCCGGCAGATTCCCAGGTCTGATAGTTGCGGATAAATTGAGCAACATAGCCTCCTGCATAGAGGGTGCAGAAGGTGATCGGAAGCATATAAATGAGCTTCCACCATTTACGGTTCATGTAAAAACCCCCTTTTGAATTTGCAAAGGTCAATACTGGAGAAATGGATTGTGGCAGTTAAGTATTTTTTCAGGACCGGAATCTGAAAATCGAAACAAATCAGGTTCCCGGATCTGCCGTATACATTTAAGCCGGTATTGAACCGGTTGATTCGCTGCATGTCAAAATCATAAGCAAGAAGGGTGGGGTTCCCGGAAGCATCCGTGGCATCATGTTCCAGTGGAATTGAATCGCTGCGGCAGCCCAGATCGGACAGCAGGAGGTTGTCCAGCTTTTCCATGATCTCAGGGTGAACCAGCAGTTTTAAAAGCACTTCCCCTTCCGGAGTATTGGAAGGTAATGGAAATGTTTGAAGGAGGTGTCCAGCATAAACAGGCTCTTTTTGTAGCCTCCGGTACTGGTAAACAGCCGGAAAGCCATTTCCATGTCGGTTCCGGTCATGATTGCCCGGATCTGTGGATGTCCGTTGTAAGGGTAGCCTTGCAGGTAATGCTGCAGGAAGGCGTTTAAGCGGACTTCCGTTCGATATTCCCATTTCAGGACTCCGTTTCCCGTGTTGTAAAGGACATAGACACATTGCGGTGCCATCAGGATGCCCATGCTGCGGGAGTTCCTAATCTTCGTGGTCTCCGGGCCCAGTTCCTTAATTTCTCTGGAAGCGTAAAAAAGAGGAAGGTTTCGCATACCGATGGAACCAGCTTCGCGGTAATTACAGAAGATGTCAGGTTTTACATCCGGATAAAAGGGAATCCCGGCATGAAGGAGTGTCAGATACGTTTCGGCTTTCTGATGTAAGCGGATACGGCGGGATACTTCACTTCGGATAAGGTTCGTCTCGGTATTGCCGGTCAGATAGCACTGGAAGCGCAGCGGCGAGACAGATAACAGCATCTCTTTCGCAGCTTTGGTCAGCCGGTAGCCTCTGAGAGCATCCCGGTAGTGGGTACGGATGAGGTGTTCTGCCTTCAAATCCGTAATGAGTTTTTCCGCATAGGAGGCACTGGGATGAGTCTGTTTAGCTGGTCTGCGGGAAATTCCCCGCACATCCCTATCATTTCCAGTAAGCGGTATTTCGTAGTGTCAGGTCTTATCAAATAAGCATCACCTCAATTCAGCTCTTACCCATGCAAGCCTATACTTGGGTAAATCTTCGGTGGTTCGGAGATAAAAAAAGCAAGAAAACAAAGTTCCCTGCGGTGGTTCTTACCGATGTCGGATTTCTGCCTGAGAAGTCAGGAGATTTTCCGACATGCTTTCGTGATGATTTTTCTGGTTCTGCAGCCATTTCGGAAAGTCAGCTTTTTCCATAACCGATACCAGTGTACAATCCTTTAAGCCAAGCTGTGTCGTGTAGTAGGAATCACAGAAAAAGCCACTGTCATCTGTCAGAACATAAGTACAAAGTGTATCCAGAATCTGTTTAAACTCCAGATTGTCATAATCCCGGATACGTCTTTGAGGAAGTTCCCTGTCATATATTTGACTGAAGCATATCATGCAGTCACGATAGAGTGGCAGGGCATTTTGTTTTACATATTCACGAAGCATATAATTAAGCGGTTCATGGAGAAATGCAGTGTTTGTGTGGACTCTTCGTTTCGGAAGCAGTCCGGGAAGCGTAATGGTGAGAATCCCCTGCTGTTCTGCAATCCGGATTCCCTGTGCATCTGCCGCTTTGGGAAGATAAGCTGCTTGATTTGGGGAGAGAGCCGGACAGACAAGGTTACGCATCTGGCAGGCAATCCGCTCCGCTCTAAGAGCAGCACTGACGCTCAGTTCCTCAAAATTTTTATCATAATTCTGGATATCAGTGACCTTCAGAGCATAAACGGTATTCGTCAGTTTTTGCAACTCCCCTTCCAGTTTTTCAAGCCGCTGGTATATGGTTTGTGTTGTTGGTGTCATAGAAACCTACTTTCTCATGTAGTAACTGACAGCACCGGAAGCATCCACAAGGCAGTAAGCAGCTACGCCGTCAATAGAAATTTTGGCAGCCTGACTTTCAGATTCCAAGACAATCAGGCGTTTGGAACCATTTGACGGGAGACTTTCCATTACATGATTGATCAGAGTTTCCTGCTCTTCGCCCACATAGATGATTTCGTACTGTTCATCCTGTGAAAAGAAGTGGAGCTTGACCGGGAATTCTCCGCTGGTATGGAAGACTACGGCTTTCTTAAAATCCAGTAGCACCCAAAAGCAAGTAATCAGGGCATAATCCGGATTCTCTATAGCCTGCTGGCTGTCACAAAGAAGCTCCTGCTCTTTATTGTAAATGATACGTCCCTGTTTGACGAGACTGGTGATCAATGACTTGATGGACTGTTCATGCCGTGAAAAAAGGCGGAGAACCTGTTCATACCGCAGGGCGTGATAAGTGGTGATGAACCGTAAGAGTTGGGCTCCTTCTCCTTGATAAATTTCGTTTCTTGTTTTCATAATTGACTCCCTTCTGTAAGATAAGAAACTGTATATGTATGTTGTACGTACAGAATACGTTTAATATAGTAAGTATGCTGTACGTATCAGGCACGTAGAACCTGCTGTCAGCGATTGGGTTTATGGGTACAAAAAAAGCACCTTCTTTGGGTGCTGATGATAAGGAAAACTATAAGCAATACCTATTGTAGCATGGGTAATTTTACGCTTCAATCGCAGAAACAGGTCATTTCTGTGCCATTTTATGAGCGATGCTATTCCGGAAAGAACTTGTTGAGCGTATCCAGTGTTTCTTTTGCAGTAAATCCCCAAAGAATGGTACTGAGTGCTTCAATCGCAGCCCTGCGTTTCCGGTAATAGGTGCGGTAGGAAATATTGGTGATGTGGTGAGCCAGCTTATCCAATATCTCATCTGTATTTTTCATTTCCTGTGGAGAGAGAAAAGCGTAGTAGAGAATCCAGTAATACTGTTCCCCATGCTTGTGATTGTTCCGGAGGAGATCGATGGATGATTCCAAAAGCTTCAGCATCTGGTTGCTTCTGGCAATACTTTTTGCCCGTTGTTCGATGTCACTTCCGGTAAGATCGGCACCGGCTGCATAGATGGAGTCCAGAAATTTGTCGATGTCATTGTCATACTGGAGCTTAAACTGGTGTTCCATCTGGTGTACGACTACCTTCAGGCTGTAGGTTGCATCCCGGTATCTGCGTAAAACTGGTAGGTGTCGTGGAAACGTGGATCTTCTTCCGGTGAAGGAAACTCCTGTGTGTTACGGTTTGCCATACCTATTCACCTCCCTTCAGGGCAGTGTGGGCTGCCATGGCAGGCTTCTTTTGGACAGACTCGTCCCCTGGACTTATGAACAGTTCGAAGCGGTAAGCAGCGTTCCCGTAGGGGCAGATAATATTTAGAGTATATTGATTTAATATATCTTTGCAGGCTGATAAGGGAGATAATATATAGCGGGTTTTGGAACAGTGGCAGCATGGAATCCCTTGTGAATCCAATAGCTCTGCGACTTTTTGTACGATATATTTCATATGCGAATCCGGAACGCAGGAATCATTTTTTGAAACGGTAATTTGTGTGTCCATGACAGTTTCTGAAACGGTGGCGGAACCGGATTCCACTACTGTAATATCTTCCGGCACATGGATTGGCAGTTGCATTTTCATGGCGATTTCCTCCTTGTCAATCATTACATCGCTGATGTTGAACATGACGGACAGGTAATTGTTGAGATAAATTACGCTTCCGTGTTTTCCTGTAAATGAGATGAGTGTGATGTATTCTTTTTCCTCAAGTTTCTTCAGAAGCCGGGAGACCGATGCTTTTGACAGTCCCCAACGGTCGCCCAGTGAATGAAAACTGGTAAGGGGATTGCCAGTATTGTTCCGGTAATATACAACCGGACCGGAATCCGAACCCTGTACGGTGGCATCGTTGTAGACAGCATGAATCCAAAGATCTAAAAGAATATCCATCTCCGAGCATTTCCCTATGCCAATCAGTTCATGGACTTTGGCAATCGGGAAAAAGAAAAACCCTGTATCTTTTTTACAGGGATAGTTATATTCCAATATGGTGTTGTCTTTAGGCCAGTCGGTTATTTTGAATTTGACCAGCTTGTTTTTGCCAAGGAGAGAATAGGTAATATAATTCTGTTCTTCAAAAAACTTGAGGATAGATAATACCTGATGCTGGAAGCGGCAGCGGAACCAATTCTGAAGATCTGTGACGGAGCAGATCCATTCTCCGGGACCGACTGTGTAGGTGATGTGTTCCATCCGGCGATAGGATGTCCGGTAATTTGCATAGGAGCATAAAACCAGATAGTAAAAAAGAAAAGAGCCTCCGGTGGTTCGGATGCTCTTGGTGGTGATTAAAGTTTGTATGAAGTCACGGTAAATGCGACAACTTGGAAATTCCACGATTTGTTTGAGTTCTAATTGGTAATTCATAGTGATCTTCCTTTCAGAGTATATTTAGTTATAATCAGATTTTTCAAAGTATTGGTATCAAGAAGAAGCCGATGGGAATATAGCAATTAGTTGTGCCGTTCATTGCATTTTTATTGCATTTTTAAAATTTAGATTATGTGGCTATTTTGTTTCATACTGTCTAAAAAGCTTGAAAATCGTCTATATTTGTTAATACTCCGTACTGTCAATCTGGATGTTGTATTCTTTCCTTGTCGGAAGAAGATAGCTCCATAGAGTTCACCTCCTTCCCGCGTGGAGTAGAGGACGGGAGTTAAGGGCTTGTCCTCTCTGCCCCTTTCGCTCCGTACCGTTCGGGAGATGGCTCTTGAGTGCGCTTTTCAGAAAAAAGTTGAAAAAAGCAAAATGCGCCCGTCCGCAAGACGCGGACGGGCGCAAAGGAAATGTAAGCAGTAGCTAAATGTATTGACAGTTCACATTCATAGCCGGAATATCCCGCTTGCGGAGCATAGCTTTTTTTGACCGCAAAGCATTAGGCGGGTTACAGTAAATAAAAATGGACACGGCGATACCTCCCCGATACCGCCGTATCCTTAAAAAAGGGCGACTTTAATACACTACCCGCAATCCATTCTATAATAGGGAACAGCGGCTTTTGCGCAATATTAAATAAAAAAGCCGATAACACATAGGTTTTTTGACCTAATGCGTTATCGGCTCTGCGTCTATGCGTCTGGCACTTTTAATCATTTTTTTTTGAATTTATTATATGTGTTAGCTAACTGTCCACAAGCCGCGTTAATCTCTCTGCCATGAGAAACTCTCATAGTAACTTCAAGTCCTGCTTGCTCTAATTGATGTTTGAATGCAACTATTTCCCGTTTCTGTGGTGCTTTAATTCTTGAATTGCTTGTTGGGTTGTATTGTAACACGTTAATCATAACTTTTTTGCCCCGAAACCATTTTGCAAGTTGTCTTACATCTGAGGGCCGGTCATTTATACCCGGTAAAAGCAAATACGCAAAGACAATTTTGCGATTATGCCTTTCAGAATAGGATAAGGCTTGCTTAACAACATCTTCAATAGCATATATGCGCATGTGAGGAATAATACGATTTCTTGCAGATTGTGTTGCTGCGTGTAAAGATATTGTCAACTGAATTTTAAGATGTTCCTCGCGCAATTTTTTTAATTGATCGACCGGACCAACTGTTGATATGGTAATGCCGTCGGTTGGAAAGTTGAGCCCATATCTATCTCGGAGAATATGGATTGCTTTTATCAAGTTGTCATAATTGAATAAAGGCTCTCCCATACCCATAAAAACGATACGGTTTACTTTTCGACGCAACAATATAATCTGTTGTACGATTTCTGACGATGTTAGATTACGAACAAAGCCATTTCGCCCGGACTCACAAAAAATACAACCAACAGGACAACCGACTTGTGTGCTCACGCAAACAGTTCCACCATCTCGCCGCTTGATAAAAACCGTTTCAATGTATTTGTTGTCTTTCAGTTCGTAAACATACTTTTCAGTATCACTGCTTTTGCAAATATTTTTTACCAACATTGATAGATTTTTTTTGCGTGGTAATTGCTTATATAATTCTTCATATAAGGCTTTTGCTTCATTCTCGCCAATAACTTCCGACATTTCTTTGTAAGTAAATCCGTATGGATCATTCCGTACTTCCGCAGGCGTATATTTAGGTAAACGTTTCATTTTTATATCCTTTCTTCTAAATAATAAAAGTTTGTTTTTCTGTATTTTTGATTACAATCTCTAATTTTTCTACATCAATGATATGCGTCAATTTGCATTTAGGGCAGAAAAGAGGAAAATCTTTTAATACAGTATTATGAAATACTTGAACTCTCGTCTTTCCGTTACAAATCGGACATTTTATCCAATATTTTTTAAGCATTATATTTCACTCGTCCTTTTTACACAAAAAAATGCAGGTCAATCCTCAACATGAGCATTGACCTGCATTTATAATGCACAGAGCAGTACAACAAAACTAAGGCATAGCTTGCACTATGTCTATACTATATCTATACGTCGTTAGTTTTTTGTATAGCATCCGCAAAATAAGCATGACAAAAAAGCCCATGTTGAAAATGGGAAAATCCTTTTTTTCAATGCTTATCTAATACGCATGCTATGCAACATAAACGCCGCCTCCTTTTACATAAATTTTATTTTATCAGAAAATCAGTCTACTGTCAATACACAACAGGAAGTATTTAACCTAATGATATGAATTGTGTGGACATATCCAAAAAGAAAGGTGAACTGTAAAATGTAACAGGGTGAATGAAAATGGCAAAAAGACCCGTACCATTGTACGACTTTAAGGCTTTCGGGGCAGCTATAAAAGCCGCGAGAAATGAATACGGCGAGAGCCGCAAAAAGGTAAGCGACGAGTTATATATTTCCCCGCGCTACCTTGCGAATATCGAGAACAAGGGACAACAGCCGAGTTTACAGGTATTCTATGACCTTGTAACCCGGTATCATATTTCGGTAGATCAATTTTTCTTCCCGAACAGCAATGCGGAGAAATCCACCGGGCGGCGGCAGCTTGACGCGCTGCTGGACGGTATGAGCGATAAAGGCATACGGATTGTAACCGCAACAGCAAGGGAGATAACGGAAGTCGAAAAAGCAGAGGATTAACCTCACAATATGAGAAATCGGGAGATTGCAGCGCATGGCGGCTGCAATCTTTTTT
>ENA-OQAZ01000539-OQAZ01000539.1-human-gut-metagenome-genome-assembly--contig:-NODE-539-length-20806-cov-4.170173_pt1 | contig 20806 bp, 16 predicted proteins | sample MGYA00242737_ERZ504531 | MGnify/ENA primary metagenome ERZ504531 (study PRJEB26092, sample SAMD00036244) | human gut metagenome | host: Homo sapiens | study: EMG produced TPA metagenomics assembly of... | reverse complement strand
ACGGACCATTCATGCATCTGATAATAACCGGTACAGGAACCTCCCCTGTTAACAGATCCAGCAGATATCTCTTATCCTCCTCTGCTACCCTGTAATTCTCAGCTCCCTTCTCAAAAAGAAGATCCAGGTACTTCCGATATACAGAAGTTACCCCTGCTGTATATCCCGGCTGCTTCATCCTGCCCTCTATCTTAAGAGAAGTAACACCAGCCTCCAGAATCTGCGGAAGAATCTCTATCGTAGAAATATCTTTCAGACTCAGAGGACATAGTTCTTGCGCTTTCCTTTTCTCTGACCGTCTGCCATTTTCCCCGCAACAAAGCGCTGTCTGGTAAGGCAGACGGCAAGGCTGTGCACACCTTCCTCTGTTACCGCTTCTTCCACCCAGGATACTGCTCATCAGGCACTGTCCCGAATAACTGTAACATAAAGCTCCATGGATAAAAGATTCAATCTCGATAGGACTTGTCTCATGCATCCTCCGGATTTCCTCAAGGGAAAGTTCTCTGGCAGTTACCACTCTGGAAGCACCCTGTTCTTCCAGAAACTTCATCCCCTCCGGACCTGTCACAGTCATCTGCGTGCTGGCATGAAGATGCATACCCGGAAACATCTCCCTGATCATCTTAAACACACCCATATCCTGAACGATCACCGCATCCAGACCTTCCTTATAATATGGAAGCAGATAATCATACAACTGTTCAGACAGTTCCCTGTTCTTCAACAGCGTATTCACTGTCAGATAAAGTTTCCTGCCATGGATATGAGCAGTATCAATGGCACGCAAAAGCTCTTCCTCTCCGAAATTCTTCGCATAGGCCCGCGCGCCAAAGGCTGCTCCCCCTACATAAACCGCATCTGCACCTGCACCGATCGCTGCCTCAAATCCCTCATAGGAACCGGCAGGTGCCAGAAGTTCAATCTCTTCTCTTCTCAATTCTATACCTCACGTTTTCTATAACAGTCATCTTAAATGCATTATTTATGAGCATTGCTATAATATTCAAATCGAATACATATGAAACAAATCATAAAGGGGAAATCACCGAAGTAATCCCCCCTCTGTTATTTCAGCAGCTCATCAATCTGCTTTTCCAGTTCCTTATTCTTTCCCTCCAGAAGGCTCTTCTGTTCCAGGGCTTCCTGTTCATGCTTCTGCGCTTCCTCAATCTGCATACGAAGCGAGATCAGCTCATGCTTCAGATCATACATCTCCTGATCCTTCTGCTGTAAATCCTGTTCAAAAACCTCCGCCTGTTTCTTTGCCTTAAAATAGTCATCTGTAATATTCAGGCTGATAAGTGTATGCTTGGTCTCCATGGGCTGTCTGCTGTAACCCGGCATAGCACTTAACTCATCCATCTTTTTATTTATATAGGATGCTACTTTCTGAAAATATTCTTCCGATTCATAGCCTCCCAGCGTAATAATCTTACCACCTATGATTACCTTTGCTGTATTTTTGACCGCCATCCGTACGAGCCTCCTGTATCTTCCTTCAATCTGCCCGGAACCCCGGACATTTACTTCATTATACTCGAAAGCAGTCGAAATGTATAGGAATTTTTAAAAAAACTTTTACTTTTTTTATATTTTTACGCCCTTAACTTCAGTTTTTCTCCGGCATCTGATAGCCCAGATGCTCATACGCAAGCGCCGATGCCATACGTCCTCTCGGCGTACGGTTCAGGAATCCATTCTGCAGCAGATAAGGCTCATACACATCCTCCAGCGTACCGGAATCCTCCCCTATCGCCGCAGCCAGAGTCTCCAGTCCCACAGGACCACCCTGAAAATTCACGATCATAGTCTGAAGAATCCTTCTGTCAATCTTATCCAGACCATACTGATCCACTTCCAGAAGATTCAGCGCAAAACACGCCACATCATAAGTAATCCGTCCATCATACTTCACCTGCGCAAAATCACGAACCCTCTTCAGCAGACGGTTGGCAAGCCTCGGAGTTCCCCTGGATCTCTTGGCAATCTCAGCCGCACCCTTCTCATCAATCTCCACTCCAAGAACCTGAGCAGAACGGATGATGATCGTCTTAAGCTCCTCATGAGTATAAAACTCCAGATGATGCATCACACCAAAACGGTCACGAAGAGGTGCAGACAAAAGTCCTGCCCTGGTAGTCGCCCCCACCAGTGTAAACTTCGGCAGATCCAGACGTATAGACCTGGCAGAAGCTCCCTTCCCGATCATAATATCAATAGCATAATCCTCCATAGCAGGATAAAGGACCTCCTCCACCTGCCTGTTCAGGCGGTGGATCTCATCCACAAACAGAATATCTCCCTCCTGCAGATTATTAAGGATCGCAGCCATCTCCCCCGGCTTCTCAATAGCCGGCCCGGAAGTCACCTTCATATGAACCCCCATCTCATTGGCAATAATCCCCGAAAGAGTAGTCTTACCAAGCCCCGGAGGACCATAAAACAAAACATGATCCAATGCATCATGCCTCTGCTTCGCAGCCTCTATATAAACCTTCAAAGTACTCTTGGTCTTCTCCTGACCAATATAATCATCCAACGTCTGCGGCCGGAGATTCCCCTCCAGAGAAAAATCCTCCTCCGTCACATCCGTAGTTATAATACGTTTCTCCATCTGTTACCCATCCTAACCTATAACAATTCTATAACAATACAGGCAATCCAATCTACCAGAGCGTAAAGTCCTGCTTCAGTTAAAAATTCTTCAGTGCAGCCTTCAAAAGACCTTCCACATCATCCGGCGGCACATCCGTAACCTTACGCACCGCACGAAGCGCATCCGCACTGCTGTATCCCAGCGCAACCAGAGCCTCAACAGCCTCCTGCCTGCCATCCGAAACCTCACCGGCTCCCACTGCTGCCCTCTCCTGCTCATGAGCCAGCTTCAATTCAAACGCATCCTCCAGCTTCATCTTATCCTTCAGCTCAAGAATCAGCTTCTGAGCCGTCTTCTTCCCGATACCCGGAGCCTTCGACAACGTCTTCACATCATCCGAAAGAATTGCAAACCTCAATTCATCCGCCGTAATCCCCGCCAGAACCCCCAGCGCAGCCTTCGGCCCCACACCATTCACGCCAAGAAGCAGCTTAAACATCTGCAGATCATCCTTAGCCCTAAACCCATACAGCTTCATGGCATCCTCTCTCACACTAAAATAAGTATGGACCTTCACATCCTCCCCCATACGAATCTCAGACAAATCTGCCCCCGTCATATATATCTCATAACCAATCCCCCCGGCCTCAACAACCACCGAGCTCTCAGTCATATCCACAGCCATTCCATGAACAAACGCAATCATGATACATCCTCCGTCCCAATTCATCACTTCCGATTCATCATACCACATCCCACCCCATAACGCAAACATATATTCGCGTCCCTTAATCGAAAAAAAAGAACCGCCATGCCTTCACACAGCAGTTCTTCCTCCCATTACTGAATAATATGTCTCGGACAAACCTCTTTACAAGCCCCACAATTCGTACACTTACTATAATCAATATGCGCACAGAAATTATCAACCGTAATCGCCCCATTCGGGCAAGTCTTCTCACACTTCTTACATCCGATACAGCCAACCTCACACGCAGAAGTAACAGCCTTACCTTTCGCATGAGAACTACACTGCACAAACGTAGTCTGCTCATAGGCACAAGCTCGATCAGATGCTTCGGACACTTGGCAACACACTTACCGCAGGCCTTACAAGCTCCTTATCAACAACCGCCACACCGTTCACAACATCAATCGCCCCAAACGGACAGGCTTCACGCAGCTTCCAAAACCAAGACATCCATAAGTACAGGACTTCGCACCACCACCGGGAATGAAAGCCATCATCTCACAGTCTTCCACACCTGTATACTCATAATTATCCTTCGTCTTCTCACAGGTACCCGCACACTTCACATACGCCACCTGACGGGCAGTCTCCACAACTTCCTGTCCCATGATCGCTGCGATTACTTTTCCGACAGGCTCACCGCCTACCGGACATCCATTTACAGGTGCCTCACCTTTGGCGATTGCTGCTGCCAGACCATCACAGCCGGGATAACCACAGCCACCACAGTTATTACCGGGAAGCGCCTCACGAACAGCAACTTCCTTCTCATCCACTTCCACAGCAAACTTCTTACCGGCAACGCCAAGGAAAACACCGATAAAAAGACCTACTGCCGCAACCAGTACAGTTGCCGCGATAATTGCTCCTATATTCATACCAGTCCCCTCCTTAAATCAGTCCTGAAAATCCGAAGAAGGCAATTGCCATCAGTCCGGCTGTCAGCAGAACTGTAGGGAATCCCTGGAAGGATTTTGGAATGTCATTGTATGCGATTTTCTCACGGATACCAGCCATCAGCACGATGGAAATAGTAAAGCCCACTGCTGTTGCAAATCCGTTCACTGTTCCCTGAAGAACATTATACTCTTTCTGAACGTTTGTAAGGGCAACACCAAGAACTGCACAGTTTGTTGTGATCAGTGGAAGATACACACCAAGTGCCTGATACAGGGAAGGCATTGTCTTCTTAAGGAACATCTCTACAAACTGTACCAGCGCCGCGATCAGCAGGATGAATACGATAGTCTGCAGATAAGTCAGGTTCGTAGGAACAGGATAGCATTGTAAATAATACCTGTCACAAAAGATGACAGTGTAATAACGAAGATGATCGCACCGCCCATGCCGGCTGCTGTCTCAACACTCTTGGAAACACCAAGGAAAGGACAGAGGCCAAGGAACTGGCTGAGGACTACGTTATTTACAATCGCTGAGCTTACAAGTATGATCAAAAGTTCTTTCATAATCCATTACCCCCTTTTTCCCTTACACATGGTATTGCCACAGGCTGCACAGCTTCCGCCGCAATCAGGATTACTTGGATCAATGCCACGTTTGGCTGCACCGATTTTGAATTTGTTCTGTAATGCAGAAAGCGCTGCCAGAACAAAGAATGCTCCGGGTGCCAGGATAAAGATTGTGATCGGTTCATAACCAGCCTTACCTGCTGCAGCATCTGCCAGAGGAAGGATCTGATGTCCGAACAGAGAACCTGCGCCGATCAGCTCACGTACTGCACCAATACAGGTGATACTTAAGGTAAATCCAAGGCCCATACCAATACCATCAAACAGAGAGGCAATCGGTTTATTCTTGGATGCATATGCTTCTGCACGTCCAAGGATGATACAGTTAACTACGATCAGAGGAATATAGATTCCAAGGGAGTCATACAGGCTTGGAATAAATCCCTGTAAAAGAAGCTGTACAACTGTTACAAAGGAAGCAACAACTACGATAAATGCAGGCATACGCACTCTGTCCGGAATAAAGTTTCTCAGAAGAGAGATCATTAAGTTGGATGCTGCAAGGATCACTGTTGTAGTAAGTCCCATTCCGATACCATTGGTTGCAGATGTGGTGATAGCCAGTGTAGGACACATACCAAGCATCAGTACAAAGGTAGGATTTTCTTTGATGATTCCGTTATATAAACGTTCAGCAGGTGTGTTTGGTTTCATCACTGATTTCCCCCTTTCTCATACTGGAATGCACATAATCCGGCATTAACACCGTTTGTCATGGCATTCGTTGTAATAGTGGCACCACTTAACGCATCGATCTGATCATCCGCTGTGGCACCGGTCTTTGTATATTCAAATTTGTCTACGTTCTTATCTTTGAACTGATCCTTAAATGCATCTGTGTTTGCTCTCATACCAAGACCTGCGGTCTCACCGATGGAAAGAATGGAAATTCCATTTAAGGTACCGTCATCCTGGATACCCATTGCAAACTGGATATCTCCGCCGTAACCCTCGGAAGTGGTTACTGTAAATGCATATCCCAGTTCATTGCCTGAAGCATCTTTGGCAAGCATAGTCTCATCTATGGACTGTGCCGCATATCCGTTCTCATCCAGATAAGACTGCATGGCATCCGCATCCACATCCACTGTCTCAAAGCTGTCCGCATCTGCAAATACTGCCTTATACGCATCCTGTTTCGCCTGTGCTTCCTGCTTTGCAATAGGATCTGCTGTAATATCCTGGACTACACCAAGGGCAAGTCCTGCCACCAGTGTGATCACTGTAATGGCTATGGTATCTTTGATAATTCTGTTACTCATGCCTTTTTGCCCCCTTTCCCAAATGCCGGGTGACGAGTCACACGTTCAATCATCGGAACTAACAGGTTGCAGAAAATGATCGCATAAGATACGCCCTCTGCGGAACCGCCGAAGAGACGGAAGACCGCAGTCAGTACACCAAGACAGACACCGTATACATACTGTCCTCTTGGTGTGATCGGTGTTGTGACATAGTCTGTAGCCATAAACCATGCACCAAGCATAAGACCACCGCCGAAGATGTGGCTGAACAGATAGTTCACGTCAAATCCCTTGCCTGTTCCAAGCATGTAAAGGATTACAAATACTGCGAAACTTCCAATATAGGTAAGCGGAATCTTCAGATCGATCACCTTGAAAACCAGAAGGATTGCTGCTCCGATCAGGATCGCAAGGGCAGAAGTCTCACCGATAGTTCCCTGGATATCACCGATAAACATATGTAATACAGATACAGAACTGTCTGTAAATCCATTCTGTTTCAGAGCTGCCAGAGGAGTTGCACCGGATACAGTATCTACCACACCTCTGAAGCTGTCGCTTACTGCGAAGTCTGTCATCTTTCCTGCGAAAGAGATCATCAGGAAACATCTTCCTGCAAGTGCCGGGTTCATGAAGTTCTGTCCCAGACCACCGAAGAGCTGTTTTACAACGATGATCGCAAATGCACTGCCAAGTACAGGCATCCAGAGCGGAATTGATGCAGGCATATTTAATGCAAGTAATAAACCTGTAACAACTGCACTGAAGTCTGTAATTGTGTTCTTCTTATGCATCAGCTTGTCATAAATCCACTCAAAGAATACACTGGAAGCGACGGTGATCACTACTACCAGTAAGGCACGAAGGCCAAAATTATAAATTCCAAACAGTGTGGTCGGCAGAAGCGCCAGTACCACAAGTTGCATGATTTTGCTTGTTGTCATCTTATCCCGGACATGGGGATTGGATGATACATGTAACATCTGATCCATTACGATGTCCCCCTTTTACTTTTTCTTACGGCTTGCCAGAACCATCTTACGCATAGATTTGATCATCTGGGTCAGCGGACGCTTGGCAGGGCAGATATAACTGCAGCAGCCACATTCGCAGCACTCCATACCATCAAATTTCTGGAAGCTCTCCATGTCACCATGCTCTGCAAAGGTTGCAAGTCTTGCAGGAATGACATGGCCGGGACAGACTCCTACACATCTGCCGCAGTTAATGCATGCAGTCTGTTCGGCATCTGCCACATCATCCTTCTCCAGACAGAGACATGCGGAACTTGTCTTAATACATGGTACATGAGTGTCATACATGGCAAATCCCATCATAGGACCACCTGAAATTACTTTGGATACATTGTCTGTCAGTCCGCCGGCAGCTTCAATCAGCTCTGCCATATCTGTTCCGGAAAGGACATCAAAGTTCTGCGGATTCTTAATCCCCTGTCCTGTTACTGTCACGATACGGTCCATAACAGGTTTTCCAAGGATAACGGCTTCATAAACAGCAATTACGGTATCTACGTTGTCAACTACGCATCCTGCATCTGCCGGAAGCATGGCAGAGTTGATCTCTCTGTCTGTGACAGCTTTGATCAGGAAACGCTCACCACCCTGTGGGTACTTGGTCATCAGCTCTGCTACTTCAATACGTGGAATATCTTTTACCATTTCTTTCAGTTTCGCAATACAGTCAGGCTTGTTATCCTCAATACAGATGTATCCCTTCGCATTGTCAAAGAGCTTCAGCATAACTCTTAAGCCTCGATCAGCTTCTCAGAGTCATCCAGCATTCTTCTGTAGTCACTGGTAAGATAGGGTTCACACTCGGCACCATTTACAAGGATATGATCGATCTTGTCCGGTTCCTTTGGCGCAAGCTTTACCTGTGTGGGGAATCCGGCGCCACCCATTCCCACAACTCCGCCTTCTTTAATTCTCGCCAGAATTTCCTCTTTCGAAAGATCTTCCAGACGTGCAGGAGTAAATTCCACACTTTCATACTGCTGGTCATTCTCAATGATAATGGAATTGACCATAGAACCTGTTGCTGTCAGGCGCGGTTCAATTCCTTTTACCGTACCGGAAACAGACGAATGGATCGGTGATGAGACAAACCCCGCAGCATCTGCGATCTTCTGTCCTGCGAGCACATGGTCTCCCTTCTGAACTATCGCTGCAGCCGGAGCACCGATATGCTGGGAAAGAGGATATACCATATCTCCCTTTGGCAGATATTTCACTACCGGACTGTTCTTGGATAATTCTTTTCCGTCATAAGGATGAACACCACCCTTAAAGGTTAAAATTCCCATTTCGTTCCCTCCTTTTATATTAAGCACCACCAAAGTGCTCTATTTTTGATAAAATCCATATACTTTTTTGTACATTTTTATCAACCTATTTATAATATAAACCATTTTTTCAAAAAAAGCACTACCCAAATTTCATTTTCTTGTGTATAATTAAATACAATTTCAGAAAGGAAAAATTATTAACATGATTGTTAAAAAAATGCCCATTTTACAAGGGTTTCCAGACTTTGAGACTGTTAAATTTTTCACCGGAAAATTCTTCCAAAAATACAATTTCACACCTGTTTTTTACGACATTGAAACCACCGGATTATCAAGAAATTCCACGTATTTATACCTGATCGGAGCTGTTGGAATTGAAGATGAAACTTGGAATTTTTATCAATGGATGGCGGAAAATGCAAGTGAAGAAGAGACAATTCTGAGAATTTTTTCACAATTTCTTCAGCAATGTGATTTGCTGATTTCCTACAACGGAGACCACTTCGACCAGCCATATCTGGAAGCACGATATGAAAAATATGGAATTCCCTCTCCGTTTACAGGAAAACAGTCGCTGGATCTCTACCTGACATTAAAACCGTTAAAGTCACTTTTAAAACTGTCTGCCATGAAGCAGCCCTGCATGGAAGAATTTCTGGGGATCAAAGACAGGATTTATGATAATGGTAAGGAATGCATTAAACTTTACAAAGATTTTCTGAAAAAAAGAGATGCCTTTACAGCTGATGAAATCCTGGGACACAACCTGGAGGATGTGCTGGGACTGGGAAGAATCTTTGATATGCTGGGATATCTTTGCATCTATGATGGAGATTATGAAGTTACATACAGCGAATTTGACGGAGACAACCTGATTCTGAAACTGAAGCTCCCCTGCACACTGCCACAGGAATTTTCCAATGGAAACACCGACTTCTATCTGACAGGAAAAGACGAAGAAATCAATTTAATTATCAAAACAACTGACGGGAAACTGAAACAATACTATGCAGATTATAAGGATTACTATTATCTCCCGGAGAGGATACGGTTATCCCGAAATCTCTCGGATCCGGAATTGACAGAAAGCACCGGAAAGCAGCAACCAGAAATACCTGTTACACCTGGTTTACCTGCTCCGATGCCTTCCTCAGTTCTCCCGTACAGCAGAAGCAATATCTGACATATACGCTTTCCTGTCTGATTGGAACTCTAAAAAATCCTCTGTGATCATACATAAATATCGTCAAAAGCAATTTCCAATGGATTGCGAAGCGAAAAAGCCCTCTCACTGCTGACTGAGAAAATATAACCGTCAAATTCCATTGTCTCAAAAAAGCATGGCCTTTCTGAGGATTTTCCGAGGACAAACCCCTCTGCTGTGGGAACCACTTCAAAAGAATCCAAAGGGAGGCTCATTCCTCTGCCTGTCATTTTCATATAACTTTCTTTTAATGTCCAGAGCGTAAAAAACGCCTTATCTTTGTTCTTCGCAGCCTTGATGTAAGCAAGCTCTGAATGGTAGAAATAATGTTCTGCCACCTCAAGAGGCGCATTGGCATTTTTCTCAATATCGCACCCGACTTCGCAGTCTGACAGCACACCCACAACATAGTCCCCCGCATGAGACACATTAAAAAAAAGGCCATCCACAACCGGCTTTTCATTGTCAGAATATCTCAGGCAGCTTTCCGTAAGCCCTTTTTCATCGAGGATTTTTCTGATGATGATCCCTGCACCCAGACTTCTTTTGCGGTCATCAGGCATACGATACCTGATGACCTTTTCTCTTCTTCTGATCCCAACCAGATCCAGAAGCCTTTCATTCTTAAGCGGATCCTCAAAATGATTAATATTGATCCTGTATAATTTCTGCATCTGATCAACAGTTACTTCTTCTGAATATCGATTTTGCTGTCAAACCCTGTAAGGCTGAATACATCGTAAACCTCATCAGAAACATTGATGATCTTAAATCCATCCTTTTGAGCCATTTTTTTGTAGGCTACGATCACCTGACGTAAGCCTGCAGATGAAATATACTCCAGATTTGTAAAATCAAATACCAGACTTGTGATGCTGTCTTCAAGTCCGGACAGAGCCTCCCCTAACTGGGGAGCTGTCTGTGTATCAAGCCATCCGCTGATTTCCATAGTTGCTTTGTTACCTTCTGTTTTTGTGATAATTTCCATTGTAATTTTCCCTCCTGAATCAATCAAAAAATGTAAGTCTGTCAAGTGCTGCAATTGCATTTTCCAGATATCTGTCATCTGTAACCGGCCATTTATAATCCAGCCTGTACAGAACCTGTGCTGTAAAACGATTGCTGTAATCAATGGTGTAAATCTCATTTTCATTATGTGAGGTATAGGCAATCAGTCCGGAAACCGCATCGGAGTCCTGTCCGGTCTTTGCAAATTCTTTTACTGCTGCCTCAAACTCTTCATCTCTTACAATATCAATCTTAAATCCATAATTACGCATTGCATAGATCAGGTCTGCCATATAAATATGGTGGCTGTTGCAGGCATGGAATACAGTAAATCTCCGGTCTGTCTGCGCCAGTCTCAGAACTGCCAGTGCAGTGGAATCAATAGGTGAAAACTCTGCCGCCTCATGCATGCCGCCCATTGGGAATTTGCCTACAGCTGTATAACCTCTCAGGCTGCGCAGGAATCCGTTGGTAATGAAATTGATCTGGAACTCACCGTCAGAGTTTCGGCTCATCAGATTACCTACACGTACTACTTTACCGTCCAGCCCCTCAGAAACTGCTTCCAGAACTGCTCTTTCTGCCAGGAATTTGGTGCGGATATATTCGTTGGTAATATTCTGTCCGATGTACAGGTCATTCTCACAGAAAACTCTGGACATTGGCGGAACACCGTCAGAACCTTCTCCCGCAACGGAAACCGTAGAAATCTGGATCAGTCTGCGGCCGTTATTCTTACAGAAATCGATCAGATTTTCCACACCCTGCACATTAATTCTCTCCAGTACATCATCAGCCGCAAAATGCTTTACGCAGGCAGCGCAGTTAATGATGGTGCTAAATTTGTATTCTGAAAATCCTGTTACCTGTTCCTTTGAGGTAATATCCCCATCCACACAGATAATACGGCTTTCAAACAGCTCTTTGTATGGATCGTCAAAATAGTACATCAACATGTTCATCATTCGCTTTTCAGGCGATTCATATTTGCCCTTACGTACAAGGCAGTAAACCTTACCGTCATAATTGTCAAGGAATGCTTTAAGGACATGGATCCCCAGGAAACCTGTGGCACCTGTGACCATAATATCTCCCAGCTTTTCCTTTGTGATCCGGTCTGCATTTTCTTCTGTATTTGCGCTGATCACATTCTGGATCCTATTATAGTTATAATCCGAAAATTCATTCTTGCTCTGTGCAGCCTCTGTAACTCCGTCATCATCAACCAGAGCTGCAAGTTCCCGTACAGTAGGATATTTGAAAATATCCGCATATACCAGTGAAATATTCTTTGACAGACACATAACAGCAACCTTGGATGCAGTAAGGAAGATCCGCCCAGCTCAAAGAAGTTGTCCTCAATCCCTACTCTTTCAATTCCCAGTGCTTTCTCAAAAATCTCACAGAGTGCTCTCTGAGCTGCAGTAACCGGCTCTACATAGCTGGCAGTATTTGTGGTTATCTCCGGCATTGGCAATGCTTTTTTGTCGATTTTACCTCCTGGTGTCACCGGCATTGCTTCAAGGTAAACAAAGAAGGATGGCATCATGTAATCCGGAAGCAGCGGCTCCAGGAAGGTTTTTAATTCTTCATCCGGAATGCTTTCCCCTGTATAATAAGCAGTGATATATTTGTTTCCGCTCTTTTCGATCACTGTAACAGCTGCATTCTGTACCAATTCATGTTTAAGAAGGGCTCCCTCGATCTCACCAAGCTCAACACGGTATCCCCTTATCTTCACCTGGGAGTCAATTCTGCCTATGTACTCAATATTTCCGTCACCTTTCATGCGGACCATATCACCGGTTCTGTAAAGTCTTCTGTCCTCCTCACATACGGAGAATGGATTCTCCACAAATACAGAGGCAGTCTTTTCCGGAAGATTATGATATCCTCTGGCGATCTGACGTCCTGCATGGCAAAGCTCGCCGGAAGCTCCCACCGGAAGTCTGTTCAGAGCCTCATCCACAATGTAACTGCGGACATTTCTCTGGGATTTTCCGATCGGAATATTATCATACTGCTTATCCACCCTGAACTCTGTGGAAGATACTGTATTTTCTGTAGGACCGTAGCCATTGATCATCTGATAGGTACGGTTTCTGTAATGCTTGAATTTCTCTCCGCCCAATGTGACAAATCTAAGGCCGGTGCATCCTCCAGAAGCTCTGCCACCAGCTCGCCCATCTGTGTAGGGAAGGTTGCTGTGGTGATCCCTGCTTCTTTTATATATTTGCTTATGGCGATTGCATCCTTTCGGATACCCTCAGGTAAAATGTATAAGATCGCACCTGCAGTAAGAGGAGCAAAGAGATCGATCACTGACGCATCAAAGCAGAAGCTTGCAAACTCTGCAGTAATGTCATCCGGTGTAAGGCCTCTGTTCTGTGTGATATATTCGATCAGGTTCATCAGGTTTCTGTGTTCCAGCATAACACCTTTCGGCTTTCCTGTGGATCCTGAGGTATAGATCATATACGCAAGATTCTCAGGTTTGGGAGCGGTAAGCTTGGCAGTAAGTTCAAAATCCTTTGCTTCTGCTTCCACAGAATCCAGACTGATCACATTTCCCTTATAGAAATCTACCAGATCTCTGTACTGATCGATCACAAGAAGATTCTCTGCTCCTGAATCCGTTAACATGTACTCAATTCTGCTCTGTGGGTATTCCGGATCCAGAGGAACATAGGCTCCGCCTGCTTTCATAACACCTACATAAGCGATGGCATATTCCTTTGTTCTGCCGCACAGGATACCGGTTGCCTGCTCCGAACCAAATCCATTTTCAGTAAGTCTCTGTGCAACGTAGTCAGACATTTTATCCAGTTCTCTGTAAGTAAAGTCACCAAATTCATCTCTTACAGCCGGTCTGTCCGGATACTTCGCTGCTGCCTCCCGGAACAGATCCACAAAGGTCTTTCCTGCATGCTCAGGAATATTCTCCATTTCCGTCTCTTCCTCAAACATCAGTCTGATATCTGCAGGGGCACATTCATTCAGGAGTCCCTCAGCAATAAGCTCCAGATTATCTGCCAGATATTTTATGGTTTCTTCCTGGTACATATCGCCTCGGTATTCAATGTCAAAGACAAATTTATTCTTCTCAATGGAGATACTGATGGATACTGGGGCTTTTGCCATATTCAGGCGGACAGGCTCTTCCTGTGCATATTCTCCGCCTACATTGTCAAATTCAAAATTATCGCCCTGGTACACAACCATGGCATCTGCCTTAATATTAAACTCATGACTGATCTGCGAGAACGGATAAATATCATTGTTCATGGAATTGATCAGCTGTTTCTGAACCTCAGTGAGACACTGCTCTGTGCTTCCTGCAAAATTACAGTAAACAGGAAGAGTTTTTACAAGCATACCCACTGTTTCCGAAAGTCTGGAATCATTTCTTCCGTGGTAAATGGTGGTAAATCAGCATCCTTTCTTAAGTTAATATTGCCCAATGTAATACCAAGGCAGAAATAAGAATACGTTCTCTGTAATTCCATGCTTTTGCAGAATTCCTTTACACCCTGTACGGAGATTTCTGCTGATTCCCTGCGGTAAAGCTCAGCTGTGGGAACTGCTCCACTCTTATCCGGATAGAAGCTGATGCTTCCTCCTGCGTTCTCAAATACAGATCTGTAATAGCCCTCTGCGTTTTTATAAATATCTCCGGCAAGGGCATCCCTGTTGTCCAGAGCAAGATCATAGGAGGTATAGGTCTCCGGTTCCAGCTTCTCGCCGCTGTAGGCCCTGTTAATGTCATTCATGATAATGGCAAGGGAGGTACCGTCAGCAACAATATGATGAAGATCAAGGAACAGATAATTACCTTCACAGGTTCTGTAGATTTCAAACCGGAAAAGCTTCTCATTAAACAACATGTACGGACGGACCAGTGTCTCTTTATTCATTCCGTTTATGATCTGTGTTTTGTATACAAGATCATCATTCCGTTTCTGAAGCACATTTCCATTATCGTCCATGAAAAGCTTTGTTTTCAGATAAGGATGGGCTTCCACTGTACTGTCAATGGCTGCTGCAAGTTTATCCAGATCTACCTTTTTATCAAGTTTCAGCAGATAAGGGATATTGTAGATGGTTGAACCCATATTTGCAGTACATTCAATGAAAATTCCCTCCTGTGTGTTGGTGAGAGGATAACTTTCCTGTACTTCCCTCTTTGTCTCCTTGCCTGCAGTCTTTACAAAGTCCTCCAGCATCTGGATCGTAGGATGATTCTTTACATCCGATGTTTTCACAACAATGTCAAAGGCCTTTGAGATCAGAATATTCAGCCGGATGGCTGTGATAGAGGTCAGTCCTGCCTCATAAATATCTGTGGTGATTCCAAATTCTGTATAACCCAGAACCTCTGCAATGCAGTCAAATAATTTCTGCTGCACTTTGTTTTGTGGCTTGATGATCTCTGCTGCCTTTCTCTCAGGCATTGGGAGAGCCTTCTTGTTTACCTTCTGGTTCTGGTTCAGCGGGATCTTGTCAATCTGCATGGTAACAGCAGGAACCATATATGGAGGCTTTGTCTCCTTGATAAAGTTATTTAAAGCATTAATATCTACTTCGCTGTCAGATACCACATATGCAGCAATATATTTTCCGCCACCCTGCTCATCAAAGGCAACCACAGTGGCATCCTTGATACCAGGATATCTTCTGATCACTTCTTCCACTTCTGAAAGTTCAATTCGGAAGCCTCTGATCTTAACCTGGGAATCCTTTCTGCCAATGATCTGGATATTTCCGTCAGGAAGATATCTTGCCACATCACCGGAGTGGTACATTACCTCATAACCCGGAGTATCATCGTAAATATTCTTTGTGTAGACCTCAGCTGTTTTCTCAGGCTTATTAAGGTATCCTCTTGAAACCTGCCATCCGGTGATCATCAGTCTCCGCATGCACCTGGAGGAAGCATATGTCCGAACTTGTCTGCAATATAAAGCTTGGCATTATCCAGTGCTTTTCCGATAGGAACATTGGGATAATACTTATCCACCTCAAATAAAGTAATGAAAATGGTAGTCTCTGTAGGGCCATAAGCATTTATAAAGGTATAACCCTTTGGCGGTTCACAAGGAACAAGCTTTTCTCCTCCTATGGAAAGGTATTTCAGACTCTTGCATTCCATCTCAAGTGCAAACTGTCTTCCTACCTGTGTTGTCATAAAGGAATGGGTAATACCGTTCTCATCAAAATAACTCTGAAGTCCCATGAAATCCAGACGGATCTCTTCCGGAATAATATGAAGCTGTGCACCATTTGTAATCGCTCCGTAAATATCCATCATGGAAGCATCAAAGCCAAAGGATGCATAGGCTGCTATCCTGGAATCAGAATCTATACCATAATATCTTCTGTACCAGCGGCAGAATGCAGTAATATTTCCATATTCAAGCATACAGCCTTTGGCACACCTATGGAACCTGAGGTGTACAGAAGAATAAACAGGTCATGTAACTGAGGTTTTTTAAGCTCAGCCTTTATATCAGCAAGTCCTGGGATCTCATCTGTAAATAACACAGGTCCCTGATAGCCGTCTACCAGATGTAAAAGCTCTCTGTCTGCGATGAGAAGCTTGGCAGCAGAATCCTCCAGCATGTACATGAGACGATCCCTGGGGTAAGTGGGGTCCAGAGGCTGATAAGCTGCTCCGGCCTTGATCACGCCCATAGGTGCGATGGCCATATATTCACAGCGTGGAATCAGGATAGATACAACATCCTCAGTGCCGATGCCTTGGGATACAATATATTTTCCAAGTCTGTCGCTGATCTCATCCAGTTCTTTATAGGTATATTTTCTGTCTTTAAATACGACTGCAGTATGATCCGGAATGATCTCCACCATTTCGTCAAACATATCAGAGATAGTTTGGCTTCTGTCATATTCATGGGCAGTATGGTTAAACTCTGCGATTTTATCTGCAGCATTTCCGGATAAAATGGAAATTTCAGAAATATATTTTGCCTTCAGCATGGAATCCATTGCTGCCTCATAGGCATCCAGAATTCCCTTTACAAACTCCTCACTGTACTTATCGCTGCGGTATTCTGCAGTCAGTACATATTTGTGGTCATACTCTCTCACCTGGATAAGTAAAGGCATTTTAGACATATCCGGGGAAAGATCATGGCCTCTGGCAATGGTATCACCGATGGGATAATCGTCACTGAGCTCTGCCTGGTATGCAAAAACAAGGTCAGAACTGAAACCGTATTTTGCACAGATGTCAGAGAATGGGAAAATATCATTGGCCATGGAGGACAGAAGCTGTTCGGAAAGCTCTGTCATATAGGTCTGTATGGTAGCCTTTGGATCACAGGAGCAATAAACAGGCAAGGTCTTTACAAGCATACAAACAGTATTCTCAAGTCTGGAGTCATTTCTACCGTTATAGATGGTGGCAAAAAGACTGTCCTCAGAATTGGAGTATCTGGTCATGAGAACGCCGAACAGACCTGTAAATAAAATATTAGGGGTAACACCTAGCTTTTCACAGGCGGAAAGGATCACAGATTCCCTTGTGTCCATCTCTTTTGACAGATAACCTCTCTCAGGGATCTCATCGTTTCTGTCAGGAAGAGGAAGGGATTCTGTTTCGACTCCTTCAAAAATACTGTCATAGTATTTCTCAGCCTTCTTATATTTACCCTCTTTCATCTGCTGCTCTTCATCCAGTGCAGCATCAAATCCGGTATAGGATTCCTTCTTCAGCTTCTCACCCATATAGGCACGGTTGATATCTTCAAAAATAATATCATAGGAGTTACCGTCTGCAAGGATATGATGGAAGTCTGTAAAGAGATATTTCCTGTCTTCAGTAATATAGATCGCTGCCCTGAGCAGACATCCCTTTTCAAGCTTAAAGGGGCGCACAAGCTGCGCCTTCAGTTCCTCAAACTGCTCATTTGTGGTCTGGATCACCTCAGGTACAAAGGTCTCATTGTAAGGCTTCTGTACCATCTCACCTCTGTCATTCAGATACACCCTTGTAAGCAGGTAAGAATGTGCACTTACTGTACTGGTGATGACATCTGACAGCTTCTGTACATCAATGGCAGGCTCCAGATCAAAGAGGAAAGGAATATTATATACAGTGCTTTCAGGATTTTTCATACACTCTGCAAAAATTCCCTTCTGGGAACCTGTAAGAGGATAAATCTCTCTCTTTTCATAGGTTCTGATCTTAGGTGCCAGCATAATATATTTTTCCAGCTTCTCCACTGTATTGTTTTCGTGGAGATCACTGGTTTTCACTGTGACTCCGAATTCATCGGAGATGAGAATACACAGCTTCATGGCACTTATGGAAGACAAGCCTGCCTTATAAAAGCTTGTGTCAATACCAAAGAAGTCATTTTCTACAACCTTTGCAACGATCCGGAAAATCTTCTTCTGCATTACGGTCTCAGGCTCTTTCAGATTCTTTGGCTGGGCAACAGGCTTTGGAAGTGCTTTTTTGTCAATCTTACCGTTCTGGGTTATGGGCATTTTCTCCAGCTGGATAAATACTTCAGGAACCATATAATGTGCCAGGGATCCTGCAGCATAATCGGAAAGCTCCTCAGGACTGATCTCACGGTCTGCGATAAAATAACAGCAGAGATACTTATTATCCACAGGTACAGTAATGCTGGTAATAATTCCCTCATAAGAATTGATCACCTCTTCAATCTCCCCAAGCTCAATTCTCAGTCCGCGAAGCTTGATCTGGTTATCCATTCTTCCGAAAAACTCAATCTCACCTTCAGGACTGATCCTTGCAAGGTCACCGGTTTTGTAGGCTCTCTCTCCGTTCAGGTCAATAAAGACAGCAGCTGTCTTTTCCGGCAGATTCATATAGCCTCTGCCCACTCCAAGACCTGCGATCACAAGCTCTCCTGTCTCGCCGTCAGGAACAACGTGGTTCTCCTTGTCCACAATATAGACCTTAACATTACCGTTAGGGACACCGATGGTAATATTTTTACTGTCAGTGATCACCTTCATAGTACAGCTGATAGTAGTTTCTGTAGGTCCATAACCATTCATAATGTAGGCATCCGATTATCTCTGCGGATCTTGTCATACAGAGCCGGCGGAAAAGCCTCTGCGCCTACATCAAATACCTTAATCTGAGAACTGCATTTTCAAGCTGAGGCAGATCGATCATATTGGACAGGTAAGTAGGGGTTGTGGTCATAATGTCTACTTTATTTTTGAATATCAGTTCGCCCAGCATAAGAGGGTTCAGAATTTCCTCATCAGAGGCGATCACTGCAGTCATTCCGTTGGTCAGAGGCAGAAATTCCTCCAGCACAGATACGTCAAAGGTCATGGCAGCCATAGAAAGAGATACACTTCCTCTGCTTACATAGCCATAGGTTTCTGCATTTTTCGGATCCGGATTTACAAAGTTAGAAAGGTTGATATGCTCGATCAGAACACCCTTTGGCTTGCCTGTGGAACCGGAAGTATAGATACAATAACAGAGATCATGCTCCCCGATTTTTACCTGGGGATTGTCTGTATTCTCATTCTCAAGCAGTTCCTCCAGGAGCAGTATTGTACAGGGAAGCTTTGCAAACAGTTCCTTTCGTTCCTCTGCGATCTCCTTGGTTGTGATAATAAAAGGAGCTCCTGAGTCTTCAAAAATATACTGGATTCTGTCATCCGGATAATCCGGCGTAGCAACTGCAAAGGCTCCTCCGGATTTCAGGATACCCTGTCGCACTGCATAGAAATCACAGCATCTCTCAAGGACCACACCTACGATGATCTCCCGTCTGACGCCTTTTTCCACAAGGGAATTGGCAATCCTGTTGGCCCGTTCATTGAGCTGTGCATAGGTAAAACTCTCCTTTCCGGAGACAACCGCACATTTCTCAGGATGAAGCTTCACCTGTTCCTCGAACAATTCTGTTACCGGCCGAAACTCAAAAACAAAATTGCTCCTTTCATTCATATTTTTCATTTTCATGTACCTCCTAAAAAGATATTATGGTATTATTCATATCAATTGCACGGATATAGTCCATGGATTTTGATACTTTCTTGACAAGTTCAATCCCATGTATGTCAAAATCTTCACTGTCATACTGATATTCCAGAGGATTGAAATTCACACCGTTATCTCTGATCCTCAGTCTGCAGAGATCATCCTCCAGACAAAGGTTAATGTCGATCCAGTTGGAGGTTTTTCCCCCAAATTGGATAATATTTACAGTCATTTCCTCAGCACACACTGCGGCAAGATTTGCCTTGCTTTTGGAAGCTCCCTGTTCCTGGCAGAACTCTATGATTTTCTTATGAACTGTTTCTGCTTCCTCCATGATACTCTTAATGGAAAAATCCAGATTAATTCCCGGATTTTTATCAGGAACAATATAAAAGCTTGTATTTTTATGCTTGATTTTTCTGAAAATATAAGTTGCAATTACAGTTATGATCTCAGTGGCAACAAATCCAACTGCAATTCCATCGATTCCGATGCCGTCAATCTGTTTCCATACAAGGATTCCCACCAGGGTTGCAGGCAGAACTACCACTGCATTCTCCAGAAATGTGGCAAAGCTTGCAATGGCTGTCTCCTCAATGGATTCGTAATAGCTGATAATAAACTTATTCCACAGGTAAGGGATCACACATAAAGCAAAGATGCGCAGCGCCTGGACCATATGGCTGCCCAGCTCTCCACCACCACTTCCGAACAGAATGGTGATCTCTTCGGTAAACAGCATAATAAGGACAAAGATCACAGCCAGCAGGATGTAGCTGTATTTCAGCATTTTTTTGCAAAGAACCCGGATGCCCACGTAGTCCTTCTCTCCAAAAAGGATTCCTGCCACATTTGGGATCACACCGATGATTCCCCCTGTAAGCATCTCAACGATCAGCAGTACATTGTCGCAGACAGTAAATACTGCCATACCTTCCTCGCCCAGCTGATTCATGATAATGGTATTCAGGCCAAGTGCCTTTACAAAATTAGCTGCCATAAAGATCAGCATTGGCACACCTGTGATGATTGCTTCCTTTGTAATCCCCAGCTCGCCCGGCTTTAGCAGGATCAGGTGGAGATTTCGCTTATCAGAGCGGATATAAAGCACAAAAATTCCCATTGGCAAACAAGGAAACCAAGAACAGTTGATAAGGATGCACCTGTA
>ENA-OQAZ01000538-OQAZ01000538.1-human-gut-metagenome-genome-assembly--contig:-NODE-538-length-20820-cov-1.888996_pt1 | contig 20820 bp, 20 predicted proteins | sample MGYA00242737_ERZ504531 | MGnify/ENA primary metagenome ERZ504531 (study PRJEB26092, sample SAMD00036244) | human gut metagenome | host: Homo sapiens | study: EMG produced TPA metagenomics assembly of... | reverse complement strand
TTCTTTCATCGAAAACGCCTACATAATATCCAACTTTTCACTTTGCGAAATACGACTTTTTTTATTGCGTAATTCAACTTAAAGTGTTATGATAATTTATCATAAGTTTTGTAAAAGGATTTTTAAGCTGATCTAAGTAAGATGCAATACCAAATTAAGATATGGAGGTAAAAAGAATCATGTGGGGCAATCCTTCCAATATAAATAATACGTTTCACACGATTCCATCCAAGGATCTTCAAAAAAAGCTCCTGATTCTTCCAAATGATCTGAGCTGTGAATATAAAACGATACAGCAAGCTGGCGGTGCCTCACCGTTTCTTCTTCACTGTCACGATGGTTGTGAGATTTTTATCATGTTAGAGGGTGAAATGAATTTTTACACAGAAATCGACGGAAAACAATTAAAACGAGGTGATGTCATTTGTATCCCACCGTATGGCTTTCATCGCGGAGAACTTTGTACTCCAGACTGCTACACTCGTATTGTAATCAATATTCGAGATGAGCGCCTACGCTGTCTATCAACGGTTCAGACCGACCTATCTGCCTGTTTTTATCGTTCCTCTAGAAAGCTTAATTTCTATCACTTAAATGAAAACGAATTAAAAGCCTGCGTTTGTTATTCAGAACAATTAACACAGGCCTTAGAAAATACGCATTTTGGCGATGATATTCTCGCAGATATTGCGATTCGCCAGCTTTTAATTCTTCTCAATGCAAAGGCAAATATAGGTTTTTCTAGCGAATATACCGGAATTATGCCAACTCTTGTCAGCCAAATTTTTTCTTATGTAGACACACATCTTGGCGAGTCTATTTCTATCGCAACGATGGCTGAGGTTCTTCATCACAATAGTACCTATATCAGTCGTTGTTTTAAACAGGTAATGGGAATTTCGCTTCAACAGTATATCATTGCAAAACGGATCTCTCTGGCACAACAACTTCTTCGAGACGGATTATCGCCAAGCGATGTGTGCTTTCAAGCAGGCTTTGGGAACTACTCCAATTTTTCTAGGACATTCTCGATCAATACTGGTATGTCCCCAAAGCAGTATCAAACCCTAGTTACATCATCTTCTAGTTATCTTGTAAAATAATCTTCTTATGTATTGCCTTTATATCCGGGAGTTTTGTTAATCTCATTGTTTCTTCTCATTTTGTAAAATACGAAAAAATCTTGCCTCTAGTATCTAGTATTTCCTCTGACGGCACTCCACACGCTCTTGCAAGCTTTATTGAACCTTCAAATGCAACATGAACATCCATTACAAACGCTTGATCCAAAATTTGCATAAAGGTTTCCATTTCCTCTGCTACAGAGCGAATATATGCCTTATACTGTCGATCCATCGCGCTTTTTAGTTGCTGAATTGATTCTAAATGCTTTTTTAAAAGTCTTTGCTCTCTTGATGACAAATGATCCTTTGCAATTTGATACATCATCACTCCTACACTGTTTCCAATCACGGCACCCAAAACTGGCACCGGAATGATCACTTGTCCTGCAAAGGATGACAATGCACTTACTGTAGCTTCCAAACAAATCATTTCCGAATTTTCAATAAATTCTTGCTCGTTCAATGCTCCCGATTGAAGAAAATGTGCCTGCTCTGCCATTCCAAAGGATGCTGTAAGGATTGCATTTGCAACTGCGGCAGGTGTCGCTGTATAATTTGTGAGTAGATAAATGCTGGTTGCACGAATTCCTCCTTTTGAAAAACCTTTGCTGGTCTTTTTCATAACGTCCAACCAATCATCTTCATTAAAATCACAAAGCCGCTTTTCTTTACATTTCTTTCGAATACTTTGGCAAAGCTCCACTCCTCCTTCAACAGCTGCACCTGCAAAAAGAGCTCTCAGCCCTTCTTTCAATGATGGTTTGCTATTGCGGTACAAATTTGCCTTTTGCTTGTCATTATATTTTTTTAAACTGCTCTTTTCCGTATTAAGTGTCTGCTTATATCGACCTTTCTGAACAGAATCATAATCTAAAGCAGATGGTTCTATTGACGTAAATGGAACCTTCCCTTTCGCAAAAAAATCATGAACCTCTCTCCACTGCTTAAGTGAAAATGTACCATCTGCTGTTGCCATCTTATTTGCTTGACCCTCAGGTATGCTTCTCAGCCATTCAATTTTCTGATAGTGATCAGCTGGAATTTGATAAACTCCACCATTTTTTATAAAAGATGGATATTTTTCTAAATGCTTTTGTATCGCCTGTAAGGATAAATGATTTCCTGCCTGAACAAATTTTTGCTGAATGAGAATGCCTGCGCGCTTTAAATCTTCTGGCCCATTATCATTGATCCATTCATAGACCGGTGCTTTTCCTGCAATTTGACTTCTAGCATTTCCAATTCCACATTCCGCAACCTCTGCAATAAATCCATGCATTCCTTTTTTGTCCACCACGTCCCTTACCGTTGTTTGACAATATCGTTCTCTATTATTTTCAATGTACGATCAATCATATCAGTCGCATTTTCGAAATTAACCTGTTCACTCTGAAGCCCTTTCATCAGCGAATCCAAACGACTTTGATTTAAATAATTGATCCAAGATGCAACCGCCTGCTCCTGACTGCTTTTCGCAATCCTATCAATTTTCATCGAAATCACCCATCTACCTTCTCACTTAGCTTCGCAGCAAGCGCTTTTGTGTTATTTACCAATGTTGCTAACTGGTACTGGCCGCTTTCTGAAATTTTCAAAAAATCCTTGCCACAATATTTCTTTAGTAATTGATACTGCCTTATCAGTTTGTTATGAAGCTCTTGTGTTTCTTTGGAAAGGCACTGCAACTTTACTGTTATGTTCTTTACCTTTCCTGTATTTTTGATAACTGCCCTCATTTCTTTTGTTTTTTTCCAGTTTAAACGAGTTTTTTTCGTAGCAAACAGTACAATTGATGTTAGAAGAGTGGCACCTCCAATTCCCCATCCAATTGGTCCTGCCATTGCAAGAAAGGCACTTCCTGCTGCCATTCCTCCACCACCTGACGACAATGCACCTCCTCCTAACCATGCCAATGCCGCTTTTGTCGCTGCAGCACCTGACAGTGCGGATATTGCGGTACCTGTCGAGGCAGTTCCAAAGGTAGTTGCAATCCACATTGCTGCACTTGGAGCAAAACTTGCAACGGCAATACCGCTAGTAACCCCCGCTCCAGCTCCCACTAAGGATTTTTTCGCTGATTGCAATTCTTTCTGCGCAAAATCACATGCAGTCATAAAAGTTTCTCGATGAAACCGAATTTCAGATATTTCTGTTTCAAATTCTTTTGGAGACCTCGCAATACTATTGATCAGTTTTTCTACTTTATCAATCACTATCACTGCCTGTTGCCTCTCATGAAATAATGCTTCTCCACTGCTTTTTAGATGCTCATACTCTTGATTATAGATATCTATTGCAGCCTTCAGCTCATTATCTAAATCCTGATTTTGCATTCTTACCACCTCCATTACCATTTACCAATCTATTTTTATTATAGCATTCTAAAATGACAGTAATTGTCATCTTGATTTTATTTCTTATATATTCGCATGCACTTAAATCTATATTGAATATATTTTATATCTATATCAAGCAAAAATCAATCTTATTTACAAATAATAGATAAGTTCCATCAAATGTCAAGTTCTTTTCCTGAAATCCATTCAAAAGAAAACGATAAAAAAGCCGAGGTGCATATTGCTATGGACCTCGACTTCAAAATCAATTTTATATTGTTTATTTCAATCAACCACAATAACACTTACAATTGCTCAGACAATTTTCTTAACAATGAGCCCAGATAGCATTCCCGGAAGCACTGGATGAAACGATACTTTCTTGTCTAGTAAGTCACCAGCAATTCCCACTCCTTTTCCCATTGTAAAGGCTGCCAAAATAGTTCCAATTCCAAGACCCTCTAAATGTCCAAGAAATACTGCTGTCAAGCAAGCGGTAATGACAAGGCAAATCACATCAAATCCAATTTTGATTTTCGGATAGCTTATTTTTGTAATCTGTGCAAGCTCACGTGGAAACAAATCAGTCGGCACAATTGGAAGGCCACAACGGTTGGAAATGGCAATTCCAATGCAGAGTAGCAGGTAGCTGATTACGAAATAGAGAACCTGCCATGCCAGTCCGGTTGGTAAAATACCAATCCAAAGTTCATGAAGATCCAAAAACTCACTGAACACAAAGCCTACTGCAAAGCTAAACAGATAGTTTAACACAAATTTTTTTCGCATAATCATTAAGCTGATAATCAGTGTTGCCTGAAACAGATAGGTCCAGGTTCCTAACGAAAGCTTTGGCCATGCCAATGAAAATGCATATGGAACACTTGATATTGCAGAAATGCCGGCCTTTGAATACAGCATTAAAACAACACCAAAGCTGTTAATCATAACTGCCACTAACAGTGCTAGTTCTCCACTTATTGTTTTCTTTGGCTCTTTTGTTGTTGGTTTCATTGTTTTTCCCTCTTTTTTATCTTATTTTAGAATCGCTTCGTTATCAGTACATAGATAAGAGCAATTCGTGAGTATCTATGTGTTTTTCTAATTAGTCGTGTCTTTCTTCCATATTGTCATAGGTTTCGCAAAATCTTGCATTGACCCGCTTTGTGACATGGCGCATTTCCTGTGGCAAAATATCATATAGTCTTTCAAATGCAAGAAGCTGACGGCGTGGCTTTGGCACACGAGATTTTGGTGCAGATGCATAAATCTGAGCTACCTCATCGCTCACACATTCTCCAATATTCTTGACATCAAATGAAATTTCAATATGGCAAGGGTCCGCCATTTGAACAGACAGGTTCGAATGGGCAAATTCGGTATAGGTTAATCCGTAACCAAACGGATACAATACTTCTTTGTCAAAATAACGGTAGATCCGTCTGTGACGAACGATATCGTAATCATCGATATCTGGCAAGTCGTCATCCGAATTGTACCAAGTCATATTTAGTCTTCCTGCCGGCGCATTTTGACCATACAGTGTCTTTGCCATTGCCGTTCCCATATCCTGACTTCCAGTTGCACTCCACAAAATCGCTGGCAAACGATTCTGGATCGTGTGGATTGTATACGGATAATTGGAAAACAAAACGCAGACTGCATTTGGACTTGCTTTGCTGATTTTTTCAGCAAGTGTTTGCTGACGCGGTGGCAATGCAAGTGTTATGCGGTCGATCTCTTCCTTGGCACAGACCATTGGATGACATCCTAATGCAAGAATCACCGTGTCTGCCTTTTGTGCCAGACAAACTGCCTGTCTTGTCGCTTCTTCTACTACTGGAACTGGATCAGACATCGCATCCACACCTGCCTTCACTGATGCCGCAACTGTCTGCGCATGCATGCTAAAATAGTGATGAAGATTTCGAACAAGTTCCATTGCGCCGCGATGCGCTCACAGACAAGTTCTTTTGGTGTTCTATCATATACAGTGACATCGCCAAGCTCTCTGAAACCATCCCAGCTTAGATCTCCTGGATTTTCGGTATAACCATCTAATACTACGATTTTCATACTGATCTCATTTTCCTCTCAAATCATTTAGTTTCGAATAGTGTCAGTATACCATTTTTCAAACCACTATGCAATGCGATTTCTTTTTCTCATTCTATGATAAATATCCACAAAAAAACTTTTATTTTTTTGAAAAACTTTTATTTTTTTGAATTTCCCTCTATCATATTTTTGAATTTTCCTTTATAATAAGAAAGGTTAAGGAAGTCTCTTATCCCGCTTTGATCTACAAAAAACGACTAAAGGAGAATATCATGTCAAAGAGAACAGACATCAACAAAGTTTTGATTATCGGATCTGCCCAATTATTATTGGTCAGGCCTGCGAATTTGACTATTCCGGAACACAGGCTTGTAAGGCTCTTCGCAAGTTAGGTTATGAAATTGTCCTGGTTAACTCCAACCCGGCAACCATCATGACAGACCCGGAAATTGCCGATGTTACCTACATTGAACCGCTCAATGTACATCGTCTTGAACAGATTATCGCAAAAGAGCGTCCGGACGCACTTCTTCCAAATCTTGGCGGTCAGTCCGGTTTGAATCTTTGTTCCGAACTTGCAAAAGAGGGCATTCTGGACAAATATCACGTTCAGGTAATCGGTGTTCAGATTGATGCTATTGAACGTGGTGAGGATCGTATTGAATTTAAAAAATCAATGAATGAGATCGGCATTGAAATGGCACGCAGTGAAGTTTCCTATTCAGTTGATGAGGCACTCGCAATTGCTGATAAGCTTGGCTATCCGGTTGTTCTTCGTCCTGCCTACACAATGGGAGGTGCCGGTGGTGGTCTTGTATACAACAAGGAAGAGTTAAAGACCGTTTGTGCAAGAGGTCTTCAGGCCAGTCTTGTAGGCCAGGTTCTTGTTGAGGAGTCCATTCTTGGTTGGGAAGAGCTTGAGTTAGAGGTTGTTCGTGATGAAGAAGGAAACATGATCACTGTATGTTTCATTGAAAATATTGACCCTCTTGGTGTTCATACAGGTGATTCTTTCTGTGCTGCTCCAATGCTTACCATTTCCAAGGAGCTTCAGGCGCGTCTTCAGGAGCAGGCTTACCGCATCGTTGACTCCGTACGTGTAATTGGTGGTACAAACGTGCAGTTCGCTCATGACCCTGTTAGTGATCGTATCGTTGTCATTGAGATCAATCCAAGAACTTCTCGTTCTTCCGCTCTTGCATCTAAGGCAACTGGTTTCCCGATTGCTCTTGTTTCTGCTATGCTGGCAGCCGGACTGACATTAAAGGATATTGAATGTGGAAAGTATGGCACTCTTGATAAATATGTTCCAGACGGTGACTACGTTGTTATCAAGTTTGCTCGCTGGGCATTTGAGAAGTTTAAGGGTGTTCAGGATAAGCTTGGCACACAGATGCGCGCTGTTGGTGAAGTTATGAGTATCGGAAAGACTTACAAAGAAGCTTTCCAGAAGGCAATCCGAAGCCTTGAGATTGGCCGCTATGGTCTTGGCTTTGCAAAGGACTTCAATGCAAAGACAAAGGAAGATTTGTTAAAGCTCTTAATTACACCATCAAGTGAACGTCATTTCATCATGTATGAAGCACTTAGAAAAGGTGCCACTGTTGATGAAATCTTTGAGATTACAAAGGTAAAGAAGTACTTCATCGAGCAGATGAAGGAGCTTGTTGATGAAGAAGAAGCACTGCTTGCATGCAAGGGTGCGCTTCCATCTGATGCACAGCTTATCTCTGCAAAGAAGAATGGTTTCTCAGATAAATATTTAAGCCAGCTTCTTGCTGTATCTGAAGATGATGTTCGCAATCGCCGCATCGAGCTTGGCGTTGAAGAAGCTTGGGAAGGTATTCATGTAAGCGGTACAAAGGACAGCGCATACTACTACTCTACCTATAATGCACCAGATAAGAACCCAGTAAATAGCGATAAGCCAAAGATCATGATTCTTGGCGGTGGTCCAAACCGTATTGGTCAGGGTATTGAGTTCGATTATTGCTGCGTTCATGCATCTCTTGCTTTAAAGAAGCTTGGATTTGAAACTATTATTGTAAACTGTAATCCAGAAACCGTTTCTACAGACTACGATACATCTGATAAGCTGTACTTTGAGCCATTAACACTTGAAGATGTATTAAGCATCTATAAAAAGGAAAAGCCGGTTGGCGTTATCGCTCAGTTCGGTGGACAGACTCCATTAAATTTAGCTGCACAGCTTGAGAAAAATGGTGTAAAGATTCTGGGAACCTCTCCTGCAGTTATTGATCTTGCTGAGGACCGTGACCTGTTCCGTGCTATGATGGACAAGTTAGAGATTCCAATGCCAGAGTCTGGTATGGCTACTACTGTAGATGAAGCTCTTGCAATCGCAAAGAGAATTGGTTATCCGGTTATGGTTCGTCCTTCCTACGTTCTTGGCGGACGTGGTATGGAGGTCGTTTACGATGACGAAAACCTGACAAGCTATATGAAGGCAGCCGTTGGCGTAACACCAGACCGCCCGATTCTGATTGATCGCTTCTTAAATCATGCACTCGAGTGTGAGGCTGATGCAATCAGTGATGGTACACACGCATTCGTTCCAGCTGTAATGGAGCATATTGAGCTTGCTGGTATTCACTCCGGTGACTCCGCATGTATCATTCCTTCTGTTCACATTACACCTGAAAATGTTGAAACTATTAAGGAATACACCAGAAAGATCGCTGAGGAAATGCATGTAAAGGGTCTTATGAACATGCAGTATGCAATCGAAAACGGTAAGGTTTATGTGCTTGAGGCAAATCCACGTGCATCACGTACCGTTCCGCTTGTTTCTAAGGTATGTAATATCCGCATGGTTCCGCTTGCAACTGACATCATCACCTCTGAGCTGACAGGACGTCCGTCACCAGTTCCAATGTTAAAGGAGCAGAGCATTCCTTACTATGGTGTAAAGGAAGCTGTATTCCCATTCAACATGTTCCCAGAAGTTGACCCTCTGCTCGGACCGGAGATGCGTTCTACTGGTGAGGTACTTGGTCTTTCTACCTACTATGGAGAAGCATTCTACAAGGCACAGGAAGCTACTCAGACATCTCTCCCACTTTCTGGAACTGTTCTGATTTCTGTAAACCGCAAGGACAAGGATGAAGTTGTTGAGATTGGAAAGCTCTTCCATGAGTGTGGATTTAAGATTCTGGCAACAGAAGGCACCTGCAGACTGATTAATGAAGCCGGCATTCCAGCTGAGCGTGTTAATAAGCTTCAGGAAGGCCGTCCAAATATCTTAGACCTTATCACCAATGGAAAGATTGATCTGATCGTTAACTCACCAGTTGGTAAGGACAGCGCTCACGATGACAGTTACCTGCGTAAGGCAGCTATCAAGGGCAAGATTCCTTACATGACTACAATCGCTGCAGCAAGAGCTACCGCAAAGGGTATCCACTATGTTCAGCAGCATTCTGATTCTGATGTAAAATCTCTTCAGGAGATTCACAGCATGATCTGCGATAAGAACTAAATTTTAAAAACTAAATTTCAAAAAAACCGCGGTGAGCGAAATCACCGCGGTTTTCTTTAAAATTTAATCAATTCATACTCTCTTGTTCCAAGTCCAATCTTTTCTGCATGTTCCAGTGTTTCCTTCCAACGCACATTCGGATTGGAATCCATAAAATGATCATGATGATGATGCCAATCTGGTTTTGCAAGATTATCTGACAGCTGAGAGTTTGGCATTGGATCTGCCTTAAGACATGCATCTGCACATGCCTGATCTAACGCTACCGGATCAAATGATGCAAACATACCAATATTTGGCAGAATAGCTGCATCATTTTCTGAATGACAGTCGCAGTTTGGAGAAACATCTACAATCAAACTTATATGAAAATGAGGACGACCATCTACAACTGCTTTTGTATACTCTGCAATCTTGCATCCCAAAATTTCATTTGCATTATCATTTGGATTATGAATTGCATCAAATGAACAGGCACCGATACAGCGTCCGCAGCCCTTACAAATATCCTCATGAATTACAGCCTTTCCTGTATCAAAGAAAATCGCATCTGATCCACATTCCTTTGCACAGCGCTTACAGCATCTGCAAAGATCTGCATTTACAACCGGCTTTCCTTGACTGTGCTGATGCATCTTTCCTGCACGGCTTCCACATCCCATACCGATATTTTTCAGTGCTCCTCCAAAACCTGTTGATTCATGACCTTTAAAATGCGTCAGTGAAATAAACACGTCTGCATCCATAACAGCTCTTCCGATGTACGCTTCCTTGCAATATACACCGCCCTCAACAGGAACAATACAATCATCTGTACCGCGAAGACCAATCTCCGATAATAATTATTGACAATCCTTGTTGTTTATTTCATTAAATCCATTTTCCTGCGCACAATCTAAATGCTCCAATGCATCTTTCTGGAACCAGGATACAAAGTATTGCAGTCTGTCAAAAATGGCTTTCCGCCGGCTTCCTTAACAAGATCTGCTACTGCCTTTGCATAATTAGGACGCAGATATGCAATATTTCCCAGCTCACCAAAATGCATCTTGATCGCTACAAACTTATTTTCAAGATCCATTGTTTGAAGACCTGCCTTACGGCACAATCTTTTTAGCTTTTCCGGGAGTCCAACTCCATTTGATGTTCTAAAATCAGTAAAATACACTTTTGCCTTTTCCATGTTGTCTCCTATTCTATTTATTTAATTTGCTCTGCCAGCATTGGCATAAAAATGCCGCCCTGAACACTTCGAGCAATAAAATAGCAATACCTTCCACTATCAGTCTGATACCAGTCTGAAAATGGCACTCGTGTCTTTGTTTCCTTCAAATATGCTGCCACCGGCTGTATAAGTGCTGCTGTATTGTCCATCGCTGCACACCAAAGAATCCAGTCACTCTTTGTATAGCTGCTCTGCTGTCAAGCGGTGTTCCATATCGATTTGCTTTCTTTTTATAATAAGCAATCTCCTTTTCATACACCTCATCCAAAAACAGTCCGCTCTTCCACAGCTTGTCCCAAATCAGGTTATATTTTAAGCTCCAGGTATCTTTTTTTCCTTCTCCAAATACAAGCTGATAATGATCGTCTGCTTTTGCGCGCTTTTCCCAGTCTGATGCCATATCTGCTGCTATCTTATGGTACTTCTTTGCCTCATCTTTTTCACCTGCCAAAGCTGCTATCTGAGCATATCCTTCGATTCCCATAATCGCTTTCACAGAAAGGTTTGTATTATGTGAAAGATGACCGGCAAAATCATCTGTACACAGCTGCTCACCCGGATCTGCACCATAACGTATCAGGTATTCACGCCATTTTTTTAATGTTTCCATATATGGCAGTGCAAATGAAGCTTTTTGCTCCATACGGCAAACCATTGCCGTCATAATAAGCATATTTCCACATTCCTCTACAGGCATTTGGTCACGCAGGCCATATACATTACTTCCTGACGGATACATATAGTAAGGCGGGTACACAAATTGATTTTCTGATCGAAAACGCTTATTTTCCTCATCTGAGCGGCCATATACCTGTCCCCACGCATATGGATAGCGTCCTACATCATGAGGTGCAAAATCATATGTCCACACATCGCAGTCTGCAAATCTAAAAATTGGACGCAACATTCCCTTAACATATTCTGTATTATAAAGCATAAATAACGGCACTGACGGATAACTTACATCAACAGTTCCAATGCAGCCATTAGAATCATTTTCCTTTGAAAGAAAAATTAAATTCTGATCTTCATCTGTGATCAGTTTGTGCGCTGCAATCGCATGACGATAGCTCATAACACATAAAAATGCATACTCATCGCCGCCAATCTTTTTCGCCTTCGCTTCTATCTCACAATCTATTTCTGATGCCTGCTTGCAAACCTTTTTCTGATCTGCAAAGGCAGCTGAAATTGCTTCCAGAATTGTCTTATATTTTGTTGTCCAGTACGCCTTTCTCCACTCTCCGAAATAATTGATTGATGCAAGATCATCATATGCCAGGATAAGTGTAGTCTGACCATTTAAATTTGCTGCCTGACAGCGAATTGTTTCATTTGCTGCATCATATGTAATCGTGCTTTTATCATTTCCTGCAAGGTACACATAACCCCAGTCAATTGTCGTATGATCACCGCTGCTTCCAAGCGGCTGCTGACGCATACGTCCCATAGACGCGTAGGAAAGTCCCTGCTTAAAAGTTCCAGCAAAGCCTGCTACTTCGTCCTTTTCTTGGCGCACAAGATCAGCTGATACAATAAAATCAAGCTGTACATTGTCCGCATTCTTTTTCTCAACCATAAAATCAATATATGTACACGGCCTTGATACAAGCAATGGATCACTCAGAATAAGCGGTGACGTAAAACGACAGCATAATCGCACCTTATCGTTTTCAAATGTATATGTTGTCGCAGTAGCTGTCACGTCCAATGATATCTGAGGTAATATTTGGTGAAATTCCTTATCTCCCATAAAACAATATACAGTTTTATCCACAGTCAAATATCCTCGAATCTGCTGGCGCTTACCAGTCCAGTGAACAGTATCTGTATCATATAAATTATCACTTGATGACCAGATTGAAAAATATGGATCATGCGTAATAAGCGGTATACTTGCCGCTCTTGTAACCTTCATAATAAACCTCCGTTTTTTTATTTTAATTCCCTTTCTTTTATTTTATCGTAACTATTCAGAACCTTCGATTGCATTTTCAAGCTGATTTTGTTACAATAATTAACGCATTAACTGAAAGGACATTAAGCTTTAATGAAAAAACATATCAATAAAATATCTACTATACAAAAAGCCACTGCCGGAATTGGCGGCGCAGTTGTCGTTTTGGCCTCTGCCACAGATTTTTTTGCTGGAAATTACCTTGTCAACTATGCTATTGGCCGCGGCGGCGACGGTGGAAACCGTACAGTTTCTGATGATGCAAACGCAAAGATTGAAGCAGAAAAAAGTGCTGACGCAGAGACTATCATAAATGACACAAAAAAACAAATGGGACTTTCAGCCGCCCTTTTTGAAGAGGCTCATCCTGCTAAAGATATTACCATTTTGTCAAACGACAATTTAAATCTGTATGGTGCATACTACAAAATGAAGCTGACTGCTAGCGATCATCTTTGGGCCATTGTTATTCACGGCTACCGCTGCGATCACAATTCAATGACAGAGTTTTCACAGCGCTACTATGAGAATGGCTATCAGGTAGTAGCACCTGACCTTCGCGCCTGTGGAAAAGCGAGGGGCAATTATGTCGGTATGGGCTGGCTTGACCGCTCGATATTATCTCATGGATCAACTGGATCATTGAGCAGGACCCTGATGCCCAAATTGTGCTGCACGGTGTCTCCATGGGAGCTGCAACTGTTATGATGACCTCTGGTGAATCACTTCCAGAAAATGTAAAAGTATTTGTTGAGGACTGCGGCTACACAAGCACCTGGGAAATTTTTGCAAACGAATTAAAGCTTCGTTTTCATCTTCCAGAATTTCCGCTTATGCAGACTGCAAATTTTATTGCATCTAACAAGGCAGGCTATGATTTTAAAGAAGCAAGCTCACTTACTGCTGTATCTAAATGTGAAAGACCTATGCTTTTTATTCATGGAACAGCAGATGACTTTATCCCATATTCTATGATGAATGAGCTTTATGAAGCAAAGCCTGGCACAAACAAGCAAATGCTAACAGCCGAAGGTGCTACCCACGCTAACTCACTTTATCTTCTTGGCGAAAGCTATTGGGATACCGTTTTTGATTTTATTAACAAATATATAAAATAAATTTCTTTAAGACAAGCGGAGGCAAACAATGTTTACCCCCGCTTGTATCATTTATTCTTTTAGGACATTAAAATCATATTAGAATAAACGCTGTTTTCTGGATTTCCTCCCTTTATAAATTCAGCATCTACTGTTTTGCGATAAAACATCTCGCATCACCAACCCAGCCAATAACTGCATAACCATATCCATATTCCTTCATAGCATAAAGCGTTCTTAATAGAAGGGACTGACCAACATTTTTTCCACGATAATCGGGATGCACACCAATAGGTCCGAAAAAGCCCTTCGCTGATGAATCATAACATGCAAATCCGATAACCTTTTTATTTTCTACCGCAATAAAACACTTTGGCATCTCCTGCATAATGGCATGCTCTGCTTCATATACCCAGCTGTCTGAAAAATTGCTCTTGATAAAGTTTAAAATTGCTCCCTTATCAACCTGCAAATGCTCTCTTGATCTGAATTGTATCCTTCCTATCCTCTAACTTAGGAAGTCTGTACAAATTTGTGATCATATCATTGCCTTCCAATATTTGACTCTCCTTTTTATTCCCTTTATCTTTTAACTATCTTTTCTTATTGTTCACACGAATTCTTTAATCGTATTCCAGATACAGTCAGCTGCAAATTCTGAGCCTTCTCTTGATGCATGAGCATTATCTTCTGCATACATTTCCACTTCCGGATGATTTTTACGATATTCCCACCACAGCTCTCCGACTGGTGCTAAAAGCGCATTTGCCTCTTCTGCAGCCTGTCGAAATGCTTTTGTCATGCACGCCTGTTGATCTGGCTCATCCTTCTTTGCCCATGTCATATACACAAGCGGCTTTGCATTTGCCTCGCGGATCCATGTATTTAACTGTCTAACTGCATCAAACAATTTTTCCTCTGGTCCAAATGGATGTGAGTGCTCCTGAAGTACAACATAATCATAGTGACCATATAAAATATTAAATCTCACATCTGGCTCCTGAACATGCTGCTCCAAAAACCATCCTCCGTGAGCAATCATCGTTACCTCACAATCATATCCTTCTTTTCTGGATTTTTCTGCCACCATATTTGGCATATCATTGTAATAAGTATGACTGTTTCCGATAAATAAAATGCGTAATTTTTTCATTGTTTACCTCCGACAAATATATACATATAAATTACTTTATTAGTATCTTAGCGTACTTAAATAGCAAAGTCAAGCCAAAACACTTACCTAAGCCAAAAGCAGCACAAGCTGATATCGCCTGTCATTTGTATACTTACTGTCTGACTTTCTTGTTTAATTTGATCCAATCTGTTCAAACGGCACTGTGATATCTGAATAGATTGGCTCACAAATCTTTTGCTGTTCTCCTCGCTCTTTTTTCGCATTGTTATCTAGTCCAAACATTGATATTGGCTCATACAGGCCGCGTAATCACCGCTCCAAAAGGCTGCTCTTTTTCCATTCACACATAGTTCGATACTGCCGCCCTTTGCGCTCTTTGCCAGAAAATGGACTTCGCGCGCCTCCATTACTTGACAGTCACGCCATTGCAGTAGCGCTGGCTTTTCTTTATCTTTTGCTGTTGCTGCTGTAAATGTCATGATTCCCTGTGTCAGTTCAATGTTCTCATATTCGTCAAAATGATCTGCTCTGATGCGCTTTGTCAATACTCGTGTTTTAGTTTTTTCACCAGCAAGGAAAATAGTATCATAAAGTGGTGTCTCTTTGCTTGATGGACCCACAAAAATCATATAATTTCCTTCCTCTACTAAGAAACTTCCACTGATACAGTCATAAAAACGAAGCTCATTTGTAGAAATACGCTTTATAACATGCCTTACTTCATCTGGCGCAATATCATGAAGTCGTTCAAATGCAAGAAGCTGGCGGCGAGGCTTTGGAACACGAGATTTTGGCGCTGATGCATAAATCTGAATAACTTCATCGCTAGTCTGTTTTCCCGTATTTTTAACATCAAATGCCACTTCTATATGTGCTGGATCTGACATATAAACTGAGAGATTTGAATATAAAAACTTTGTATAAGTCAGTCCATGACCAAACGGATACAGCACCTCTTTGTCAAAATAGCGATATGTCCTCTTTCCCCGAATAATGTCATAATCATCAATATCAGGCAAATCATCATCGCTGTTATACCATGTCATATTCAATCGCCCAGCTGGTGCATTTTTACCATATAATGTCTGAGCCATTGCTGTTCCCATATCCTGGCTTCCTGTCGCGCTCCATACAATCGCTGGAAGCGTATTCTGTACAGAATGAATCGTGTACGGATAATTGGAGAATAAAACGCAAATAGCACTGGCTTTATTTTACAAATCATTTTTGCCAGTTTTTCCTGATGCGGCGGCAATGCAAGTGTTGTGCGGTCAATTTCTTCCTTTGCATTAACCATAGGATGACAGCCAAGTGCAAGAATTACTGTCTTTGCACACTGCATAAGACGCTGTACTTCTTCAAAGCCATCTACGACAGTCTCCATTAAAAAGCTGCTTCCCTCTCCAGTCAGTGCAGAATAGAGTTTTTTATCCTTGCTAATCTGAATTGGCTGATCAAAACGATTAGTAAGCTGTACTACTCCATTCCCTGCAGGAATGATGTGAAAATCGCTGTGACAAACCAGTCAAATGCAGCATCCTTTACTGCCACCAGTGCTCCATCCTCCTCTTCACTTTGACGGCGTCCCTTTGAAATAGTTGTCACATACTTTCCTGTACGCTCACATCTAAGATTGATACGTCCATCGCCCCAATCCTCTTTCACAAACAGATCTGCCTTATCTGACAAACAAAGTCTGCCATCCTCCTGAACTGCCACATACTGATCGCCAGTGCGAAGCGTTATGCGATCCCAGCCATCCACACAGCGAATTTTCGTATTCAAAAGCTTCTCTAGGCCTTCTTTTAGCGTACTCTTATGATGTGGCTCACCACCGTACCAGTCCTGATACCAAGCATCACAAAGCGGTCCAACTAAAACTGGATCTTTATGAAGAGTTTCTGACAGTGGCAAACGATTATCTTCATTTTTAAGAAGAACAATTGATTTTTTTGTCAGCTCCAGACAAACTTTCTGTGCTTGGCTGCTGCATAGATCTTTTTCTGTAACTCTGTCATATGGATTTTGTACTGTATCATCAAACATACCTAGCTTTAATTTTGTACGAAATACATTACGAATAGCCTCATCCATCTCATCTTCAGATAAAAGACCATATTCCAATGCTTCCCGCGCTGCTTCCTCTACAACCGGCATAGGATCGGACATTGCATCAACGCCAGCCTTTACAGATGCGGCAAGTGACTGTGCGTGTGTTCCAAAATAGTGATGCAGATTTCTAACAAGTTCCATTGCACCGCCATCGCACACTGCATGCTTTAAACCATATTGCTTCTTTAAAATAGATTTCACCTGCGGATTTAACATTCCCGGAATACCATTGATTTTATTGTAGACCGTCATAACTGCCTCAGCACCATGCTCTTTGATGCAGCGCCTAAATGGTTCAAGATATAGCTCATACATATTTCTTGGATCAATAGACGCATTTTCCAGCCTCTGCCACGTTCTGTGTTATTCGCATAAAAATGTTTCAGCGTTGCCGCAATGCGCAAATAGTTAGGGTCATCACCCTGCATACCTCTATGTATGCTCCTGCCATTGCTCCTGTCAGCACAGGATCCTCTCCATAACCTTCCTCACTTCGTCCCCAGCGCGGATCTCTCTCCAGATCAACAGTCGGTGCCCAACGGCTTAGTCCACCAGCCGGATGACGATGCCACAGTACTCTTGCCTCTGTTCCAGTGACTTCTCCCGCCTTCTTTATAAGCTCTGTATCCCAGCTGGCACTCATGCCAATTGGCTGTGGAAATGAAGTAGTTGGCTCAGGTATATTTCGTCCATTCTGATCATTTCGAGCCTCAACACCGTGAGCAGCCTCACCGCCTACATAACTCATATCAATTCCAAAACGCGGCAGCTCAGGCATAGTTGAAGCCATACATGTTATCTTTTCTTCCAGTGTCATATTGGCTAAAAGCCAGTCTAATCTCTCTTCAATCGGAAGCTTGACATTCCAAAATGGATTTTGTCTATTTTTTTCTTCCATGTTTTTACGACTCCTTTTGTTGCTTTAACTAGCATTTCACTTACTGTCCAAGCAATACCATTTTTACAGGTCCACTTGAATGCCTTCCATTAAGTGATACATCTACAATCAGCTCCAGCCTTCCAGACATAAATGATTCTGTATTTAACTCGAATTCCTTTTCCGCACAAGAAAGATAAAGATTATTTAGTGGCATTTCCACTTCTGATACACCCACTGCTGTGACACCATCTGGCAAATACAGCTTTATTTTAACCCACTGCTGTTCTCTCATTGTATTCGAGTTGATCACTTTTACTTTAAATTTTCGATTTTCTCCTTTTTTAAAGAAAGCTGATCCCTCATAATCAATCAAAACCTGAAATGCGGTAAATTTATATCTAGCTACATATGGCTGCGCACAAAGCTCATTTAAAGGTGTCTCATACATTCTGCCGCTTAAATTAATATATGGAAGATAGTCATCTATTTTCTTGCAAAACAGTGCTTCTTTTTCACAGCACTCAATTTTCATACCGCCCTCTGCAAATACATCGCAAAGATCCTGTCCAAGAAATCCTGGAATATCTCTCAAAATACGCTCTGCAAGCTGAGTTGCTGTTTCTGGCACCCAAATGCCGCCACCTGTTTTATTTATACACATCGTAACAATTTTATCATTCAGCGGATCAGTCCATTTCTTTGGAAGTTTCGATGCACCATTCATAATACCTAAAAGTGCGCCTAACGTTGCACATGTGCAGTCAGTATCCTCGCCGCAATTATTTGCCAAAATAAGACTCTTTCCAAAATCGCCTTCTCCATACAAAAGACCGAGCACAACAAATGCCACATTCTCCGGTGCATCAAAACCAGCTGCACCCAATTCCATTCCTTCATTATTCTCTGTCGGAATTTCACTAATCGCAATTCCCTGAATGCCAAATGTTCCAGGTGCTGTATTATGAATCAGTTTTCTAGCCTCAATGAAGTCAACGCCCGAATGATAGCAGTCAACTGCCTTTTGTATTGCCTGTGCGGTCATACAATTCTCTGGGAGATAAGAAAGACCTATTTCAACAAGCTTCTCTCTATCGTTCTCTACAAAAGCCGCACTTTGTATTGCTGATGTAAAAATTTCTGCATACATTCCCTCATCAGCATGATCTACAATTGCATCCTCAAATGCATAGCGCGTTGCTATTTCAGGATGTCCCGGTGCAAGGCAAGCCCACAGCTCTGAACGAATCCAACAGCCATTGCTGTTCTTATAAGTATTATCTACATCACCACTCAATGGCGGAACTAAACCTGCACGAAGATTTGTTTTCCCAGTTCCATACTCAACCCAGTTGGAATAACAAAGGACAGCCAATATTCTCCAAGAATTGACGCATTTACATTTCTTCCATACCGCTCAACAGCAGCCAGCCACACAATCTGTAAATCTAGGTCATCATTTGCCGGCGGTCCCTGAGTAAGATCCTGCACATAAAAATCTACATTTGGAATCATTCGCTTGCACTCAAACGGTGCTCCAAGCACACCTCCTACATTTTTTCCGGTCCAACATCCAGCCAGCTTGTCACGCAGCTCATTTAACTTTAAAATCATTTTACGCCCTCCTTATATTATTGATTTTAACTGACTTTTATCTGCATTTTTACAAGTATTCTGCTGTAAGTATATTTCAGAAATCGAATTTATTCAATGTACTATATTTTCATTTTTGTTAAACAAAATTAGCCGTCAGGGCTATCCCAGCGGCTAAAATAATTTAAGCGGAATCATCTTAATCAGTGGTGCAATCACCTGCTCTGGCAAAGCGGCAACCATATCAGTTTTTGTGATACCAGGTGCAACTGCATTTACACGGATATTGCTTGGTCCAAGTTCTCTTGCAAGAGACCATGTCAAACCATTAATCGTCTGAATAAATGAATTCCAATCTTTGATCCCATATTCCTTAATCATATTGAACGTTTACCTTACTTTACCTTATTTTACTTACTTTGTTTCACTTTCTTTTGCCTTACTTCATTTTACTTTAATTTTTATTTTGGATTTTTCATCTTATCACCGACAAACCAATAATCACAAACCTTTCCGCCGCTTGCCAATGTGTATTTTCTATTTAATTTTGCATGCATCAGGGAAGCTGTTATATGGTCAATATCGCACATAACCGGCAATACCTCCAGATAGCCTCTCTTCTTGCAAATGTATTCAATGGACACTGTGTAAAATAATAGTAGAAGCCATCCTTGTGTTTCTTTTCATCGAAATGGAAATCCCACGAATATTTTTTATACTGCGGATGCTCGTCCAGCCACTTCGCATCTCTTTCCATCATTTTTTGAATTCGTTTTATACCGCTCGCCTTATTGGCATTGATCAAAATGCCCATTACCTTCATGATCGGAGCGGACAGCACATCTTTTGAAATCACACGCAGATCTTCTACTGAAATTTTTCCATCAGCAGCTTTCCATATTGCCAAGAAGACCAGACATTCATACGTGTTGGACGCCATCGGATTGTCCCTTCCAATATCATCTGAGCGATTTAACATATCTCGATATTCTGCATCTGCTTTTGGAATCAACGCTTTCGTATATGCTTTTCCATAGCGCTTATTTAAGCTCTTTTTGATAAACGGCATAAGCATGTTCCAATATTTGTTGGTATATTCCATCATAATTTTTGTTCTCCTTTCCTATGCGTTCACACATTCTTTATGCTTATTATTATCTATACATATACATATTACTTCCGTACACATTCTATATACACAAGCGGAATGCGCGCTCCCAACTCTTTTGAAAACCGCACACGCCAACCATGAAATTCCAACCATCGAAGATATTCCTCTGATGTCCATTGATGTTCAAAGCGAATTCCTGCAATTTTCAAAATTCCTGACCAAATGCGGCTGATAACACCCTTCTTATGTCCCACAAAATTCGGCGCAATCAGCAAGCCTCCATCTTTGAGCACACGATCAATTTCTTTCAGCGCCTTTTGCGGTTCTGGCATCACATGGAGCGCATTGGCAATTATGACCACATCAAATGAGTTGTTCTCATACGGCAGACACGTCGCATCTGCCACTTCAAATTTCAGCTGTTTGGGATAGTTTCCCTTTAATGCCTCGCAAATCATCCCCTCTGAGTAATCCGTCGCGATCATTCGCTTCGATACCTGCGCTACATGCTTCGCCAAAAGTCCCGGACCAGTTGCAATTTCCAACACTTCTTTATCCACTACTCGTCTTGAAATGCGCTTATACATATACGCATAATATTTCTGATCCATACGCATTGCCTTCTCATAAATCGGTGCATACAAATCCCATATTTTTTTTATTCATATATGTTGCTCCTTTCCGTTACCGGTTCTG
>ENA-OQAZ01000537-OQAZ01000537.1-human-gut-metagenome-genome-assembly--contig:-NODE-537-length-20824-cov-1.705416_pt1 | contig 20824 bp, 29 predicted proteins | sample MGYA00242737_ERZ504531 | MGnify/ENA primary metagenome ERZ504531 (study PRJEB26092, sample SAMD00036244) | human gut metagenome | host: Homo sapiens | study: EMG produced TPA metagenomics assembly of... | reverse complement strand
AAAAAAAGCGGATTCAGGAAGTTTTAAATTATTCGGAAGAAGATAAAGAATTCGATGCCAGTGCCGTAACATATCCCGGAATGTATCCAGAACACCGCGCCGTCTGGACAATATTAATACGGATTACTACGATAAGGAAGAAACAAAAGCCTATATCCGCAGCCAGTGTGAAATCATGGAAGAAGCCACCGGACACATTGAACTGGCGATGGAAGAATACAATGTCGTTACGGAACATTTTTCGGATATCCAGCTGATTGATACGGCACCGGACAATATCCGCAGAAGGATTACGGAAACGGCAGACCGTGTAGATAATCTGACGGTAGACCGGCGGATTTTTAAATCCGGCGAGCATAAGCTTTCCACCCATACGTATCACGCATGGAACAGTTTGAAGATGAACTGCCGCGTGGTATGAAGTATCTGGAAAAACAGGAATCGTATTATGAAACCGTCAAACGGGATATGAGGATTCTTGAAGGGGAACGCATGAGTCTGCGCATGGAGGCTGCGGCACTCACAACGCGCCAGCTGCGTATCAGAAGCCTTGCCCTTGCGCGATTGTCGGCTGGCATTCGTATTTATGGTATTTTTCATTGCGCTTTCCGTAACGGAAGATACACAAAATACCATGCTTTATATTGTCGTTGCCTTTCTGGGAGCGGTGCTTGCCCTTGGCATGTTTGCCCTGCTAAAATATACGGAACGGCAGGTTCTGGTGACGGAAATCAAACTCAATAAAGCTACGACATTACTGAATAAAACAAAGATTAAGTATATCAACGCAGCCAATACGCTTGATTATGAATATCATAAATATCATGTCAGAAGTTCGTATGAACTGTCAAAGAAATATGAAGTTTATATGGACATGAAAAATGAGCAGCGCAAGATTGTACAGATGACGACCAAATTAAGTGAAGCAGAAGAAGATTTACTGGATTTACTCAAAAAACTCGGACTCTATGATGCCAAATTGTGGCTGTCACAGGTACGTGCCCTTGTATACAGCAAGGATATGGTGGAAGTGCGGCACGATTTGAATACACAGCGCCAGAAACTGCGCAAACAGATAGAATATAACGAAAACAGGATTGAGGAAGCAAAGAAGAATATTAAAGAGGCAGCGGTCCGTAATCCCGACTGTATGGACGAAGCAATCCATATTATTGAGCAGTTTGAGAGTAAAAACGTAAGAAATCAGTAAAAACTGCTTGCCAATTTGTAGTCATATGATAAAATAAAAGTTAGGTTTTGCAATTGGAGGAAAAGAAAATGATGAAAGAAAGACTGCATGAAATCAGAGAAAAGGCATTAGCCAGATAATTCCACTGATTCACTTGAAAAATTAAATGAGGTAAGAGTTTCTTTCCTGGGTAAAAAGGGAGAACTTACAGAAGTCTTAAAGGGCATGAAAGACGTTGCACCTCAGGACAGACCGGCAGTTGGACAAATCGTAAATGAAACCAGACAGGCAATTGAGGAAGTACTGGAAAACGCGAAAAAGGAACTTTCCGCAAAAATGCGTGAAGTCCAGTTAAAGAGCGAAGTGATTGACGTAACACTTCCGGCAAAGAAAAACAAATGTCGGACACAGACATCCAAACACTGTTGCACTCGATGAAGTAAAGAGAATATTTGTCGGCATGGGTTATGAATCGTAGAAGGACCGGAAGTAGAATATGATTATTACAATTTTGAAGCGTTAAATATCCCTGCAAATCATCCGGCAAAAGATGAACAGGATACATTTTATATTAATGATAAAGTTGTACTGAGAACCCAGACTTCACCGGTTCAGGTCCGTGAAATGGAAAAAGGCAAGCTGCCGATCCGTATGATTGCGCCGGGCAGGGTATTCCGTGCAGATGAAGTCGATGCAACCCATTCTCCATGCTTCCATCAGATTGAAGGCATGGTTATTGATGAGGGTATTACATTTGCAGATTTAAAAGGAACACTGGCTGAATTCGCAAGAGAGTTATCGGACCGGAAACAAAAGTAAAATTCCGTCCACATCATTTCCCATTTACAGAGCCAAGTGCAGAAATGGACGTGACATGTTTTAAGTGCGGCGGTAAGGGCTGCCGTATGTGTAAGGGCGAAGGCTGGATTGAAATTCTTGGCTGTGGTATGATTCACCCGCATGTATTTGAAATGAGCGGTATTGACCAGAACAAATATACAGGATTTGCATTCGGAATCGGTTTGGAAAGAATTGCGTTGCTGAAGTATGAAATTGATGATATGAGACTTCTCTATGAAAATGACGTAAGATTCTTAAAACAGTTCTAAAAAGAACGACGGCTGTAAGACAGCAAAGAAATTGGATACGAGGAAAGGATATTGAATCATGAATACATCATTAAATTGGATTAAGGCAATGGTTCCGGGACTGGATGTAACAGACCAGGAATTCAGGGACGCAATGACACTTTCGGGAACAAAGGTGGAAAATTTTACCGCTTTTGACAAAAATCTTGATAAAATCGTTGTCGGACAGATTGAATCGGTCGAAAAGCACCCGGATGCAGATAAGCTGGTAATCTGCCAGGTGAATGTCGGCAGTGAAACTGTTCAGATTGTAACAGGCGCACCGAATATTCCGGTGGGTTCATCAGGACAGAAAGTACCGGTTGTATTAGATGGCGGACGTGTGGCAGGTGGTCATGACGGCGGCGCACTTCCGGAAGACGGCATTAAGATTAAAAAGGGTAAGTTAAGAGGTGTAGAAAGCTTCGGTATGATGTGTGCCATTGAAGAACTCGGTTCTTCCCGTGAATTTTATCCGGATGCACCGGAAAACGGCATTTACATTTTAGGTGATGATGCACAGGTTGGAGAAGATGCCGTTCACTATCTCGGTTTGGATGATACCGTATTTGAATATGAAATTACAAACAACCGTGTAGACTGCTACAGTATTATCGGTATTGCAAGGGAAGCAGCGGCAACCTTCAGAAAGCCGTTTACACCGCCGGTTGTAACAGAAACAGGCAACGCAGAAGACATTAACGATTATGTAAAGGTTGATGTGGAAGCCACAGACCTCTGCAGCCGTTACACCGCAAGACTTGTAAAGAATATCAAGCTTGCTCCGTCACCGAAGTGGATGCAGCGCAGACTGGCATCAGCAGGTATCCGTCCGATTAACAACATCGTGGATATTACAACTACGTTATGGAAGAATACGGTCAGCCAATGCACGCTTATGATTATGACACCCTTGCAGGCGGTAAGATTGTTGTAAGACGTGCCAAAGACGGTGAGAAGTTCATGACATTGGATGGACAGGAAAGAACACTTGATTCTGATATGCTGATGATCTGTGATGGTGAAAAGGCTGTCGGTCTTGCAGGTATCATGGGCGGTGAAAATTCCAAGATTACGGATGACGTAAAGACCATGTTATTTGAAGCTGCAACCTTTGACGGCACAAATATCAGAAAGGCAACAAAGCGCCTGGGTCTTCGTACAGATGCTTCCGGTAAGTTTGAAAAGGGCTTAGATCCTGAAAATGCACTGGCGGCAATGAACAGAGCATGCCAGTTAATCGAAGAACTTGGAGCCGGTGAAATTGTCGGCGGCGTGGTTGACGTATATCCGAATAAGAAGGAAAGAGTCAGAGTGCCGTTTGAACCGGAAAGAATCAATGCACTACTAGGTACAAATGTTTCTGTGGAAGAAATGCTTGGATACTTTAAGATGCTTGAATTAGACTATGATGAAGCAAAGCAGGAACTGATTATTCCGACGTTCCGTCAGGATTTATTAAGAACAGCGGATATTGCGGAAGAAGTTGCAAGATTTTTCGGATATGCCAATATTCCTACAACACTGCCACACGGAGCTTCTACAATGGGTAAGATTTCCTTTAAGCAGAGAGTGGAAGATGTAGCCGGAGAAATCGCACAGTTCTGCGGATTCTCACAGGCAATGACTTATTCATTTGAAAGTCCGAAGGGTATTTGATAAGTTAAAGCTGGCAGCAGATGCAGAGGAAAGAAAGACAGTTGTCATTTCCAATCCGTTAGGAGAAGATTTCTCCATTATGAGAACACTGCCGTTAAACGGAATGTTGAATTCGCTTGCAACCAACTACAACCGTAGAAATAAAGATGTAAAGCTTTATGAACTGGCAAAGGTTTATGTTCCGGTAGAAGGAGAAGACCTTCCGGATGAGAGAGTACAGTTCACACTGGGCTTCTACGGCGACGGCGATTTCTTTACAATGAAGGGTGTTGTTGAAGAATTCTTAGAAAAAATCGGTATGAGTGCAAGACCGGAATATGATCCGGAAGCCGGAAAGACATTTTTACATCCGGGACGTCAGGCAGAGATTCTTTACAAAGATACTGTAATCGGTTATCTCGGTGAAGTACACCCGGACGTTGCTGACACCTATGGACTGGGCGACAGAACTTATGTTGCAGTTCTTGATTTGCCGGAGATTTTACCGTTTGCTTCATTTGACAGAAAGTATGAAGGCATTGCAAAATTCCCTGCTGTTACAAGAGATATCAGTATGGTAATGCCAAAGACAGTACTTGTCGGTGAAGTAGAAAAGATTATTGAAAAGAGAGGCGGAAAGCTTCTTGAAAAATATAACCTGTTTGATATTTATGAAGGTGCACAGATTAAGGAAGGTTTCAAGTCTGTAGCTTATACCATTTCTTTCCGTGCAAAGGACAGAACATTAGAAGATAAAGATATCCAGCCAATTATGGAAAAGATTTTAGAAGACCTTTCCGGCATGGGCATCGAACTTCGTTCTTAATTATAAATAAAAAACAGCCCGTTCTGCGGCAGAAAAGCTAACTGCCGCGAAGCGGAAAAAGATAGGAATGGAGCAGCATATGGAATCAATGAATTTACATGATTTTTATTATGATCTGCCACAGGAGCTGATTGCACAGGACCCGCTGTCAGACCGTTCCAGTTCCAGACTGATGGTACTGGATAAAAAGACAGGGGAAATACAGCACAAAATTTTTAAAGATGTGATTGATTACTTAAATCCGGGAGATTGTCTGGTCATTAACGATACAAAGGTGATTCCGGCAAGACTGATAGGCGAAAAAGTCGGAACGGGCGCGGCAATCGAAGTGCTTTTGCTTACCCGCAAGCAGGATTTAAAAGACACATGGGAAGTGCTTGTAAAGCCGGGTAAAAAGGCAAAAATCGGTACACAGATCAGCTTTGGCGGCGGAAAATTAATTGGAGAGATTGTGGATATTGTAGAAGAAGGCAATCGTATGATACAATTCACTTATGACGGTATTTTTGAAGAAATACTTGATGAACTGGGTCAGATGCCGCTTCCACCGTATATTACACACCGTCTGGAGGATAAGAACCGTTACCAGACCGTTTATGCAAAGCATGAAGGTTCTGCGGCGGCACCGACAGCGGGTCTTCATTTTACAAAAGAACTGCTGGAAAAGATACAGGAGAAGGGTATTGAAATTGCCCGTGTCACGTTGCATGTCGGACTTGGAACATTCCGTCCGGTAAAGACAGAAAACATTCTGGAGCATCATATGCATTCAGAATTTATACGGTGACACAGGAAGCAGCAGACAAGATTAATACGGCGCGCAAAAACGGCGGAAAGATTATTGCAGTCGGTACGACAAGTACACGTACACTGGAATCTGTCGGGACAGAAGATGGTACAGTAAAAGCCGGCAGCGGCTGGACCCAGATATTTATTTATCCGGGATATCAGTTTAAGGTTATTGACAGCCTGATTACCAATTTCCATCTGCCGGAATCCACGCTGGTGATGCTGGTTTCAGCACTGGCAGGCAGGGAACACGTTCTTGCGGCTTATGAAGAAGCCGTAAAGGAAAAGTACAGGTTTTTCAGTTTTGGAGATGCTATGTTAATAAAGTAACTTAAAAGTTTACTTTTTAAGGATCATAACAGGGGGAGTACTTATGGGTGATGAAAGAAGAAGAACAAAAAGAATTGATGTAGAAGCGAATTTATCAATTCGTCCGATTACAGATCAGGATACTAAGGAAGAATTTATTGCTGTTCATGCAACGAATGTATCAAGTGGTGGAATTGCATTTAAAACAAAAGACGTTCTGCCATTACATTCTTTTTATGACATGTTGCTTGAAATGAGCGGATGTGATAAAATTGAAACCGTTATTGAAGTTGTGCGGATTGCATCACAGGACGAAGACGGCACGGAGTACGGCTGCCGTTTTGTAGGACTTGGCAAAGAAGCCCAGTTCCGTATTGATGTATTCCGTATGGTAAAAGAAAATACAAACTAAAAAAGACTGAGTAGCACAGATGATTGCGGCTGCAATTGCCGAAAGGCAGCAGGTGAGGAAAGTCCGGGCTTCACAGGGCAGGATGCCGGATAACGTCCGGTGGAGGTGACTCCAAGGCCAGTGCAACAGAAATAAACCGCCAGGTTCGCCTGGTAAGGGTGGAAAGGCAGTGTAAGAGACTACCGCCTGTCTGGTGACAGAGAGGGCACATGTAAACCCCATCCGAAGCAAGACCGAACAAAAAACTATGTGGCTGCCCGTCACGTTTTTAGGTAGGTCGCTGAAGCCTGCTGGCAACAGCAGGATTAGATAGATGACCATTCAAGACATAACCCGGCTTATCGTTCTGCTTACTTTCACAGAATATGGCTGTCGTCCGGAACATGAAAAGAAGTGTTTCGGACGGCAGTTTTTTTACGTGAGCAACGAGTCAAAGTCTGTGCTTGCACAAGACCTTGACGACTGCTGCGACAATGAGTAAAATTCGCGAAGCGTATTTTATCTCGTTTCTGTATTGCCTGAATGAAAAACGATTCACAAAAAAGAGAGAATATGGCATAATAATAGAAGAAAATACTGTCGCGGAATTGTAATTGCACAGGAATGGCAGAAGGGAGAAAACGGAGAATTATGAAAAATATTATACTCGCGTCCCAGTCCCCAAGACGAAGAGAACTTTTAACACAGATCGGATTAGAATTTGAAGTGCATCCGGCAGGCGGTGAGGAAATCATCACAAGCACAGATCCTGTGGAAGTGGTAAAATCGTTATCGACACAGAAAGCAGCTGCGGTGAAGGAAGAGCTGGAGCCACAGTTACCGGAGAACTGGCTGGTGATCGGGCGGATACGATTGTGGTTTATGGCGGGAAGATTCTCGGGAAACCAAAAGATGAGGCGGATGCGATCCGTATGCTTACGATGTTGCAGGGGCAGACGCACAGTGTATATACCGGTGTGACACTGCTGGAGGAAGGAAGACAGACAACCTTTGCGGAAGAGACCAAAGTAACCATGTACCGATGACGGAAGAAGAGATCCGCTGGTATGTGGATACAAAAGAACCGATGGACAAAGCAGGAGCCTATGGGATCCAGGGGCTTTGTGCACGATTTGTAAAAGAGATTCAGGGAGATTATAACAATGTTGTGGGACTTCCGGTGGGACGGATTTATCAGGAACTGAAAAAAGAAGAATCCTTTTGAAAATAAAAATGTTGAAGTGAGAGAAAACGATTTGCGATGATGCATTTAAAAATGAGAAATCGTAAAAATGTGGGGAAATGACAAAACAGAACTATACGGGACAGAAAGGGAAAAGACACAGATGGAAATGACAGAACAATACCCGGGTTACGACCATCGGGTGCAGTATTATGAAACGGATCAGATGGGATGCGTGCATCATTCCAACTATATCCGCTGGTTTGAGGAAAGCCGGAGCGATTATCTGGCATATCTCGGTATGGATTATGACAAAATGGAAGCCGCAGCGTGATCAGCCCGGTACTGACGGTGGAAGCAGCTTATCACTCCATGACACGGTACGGGGAAGAAGTACATATTGAAGTGACAGTGAAAAAATATAACGGAGTAAAAATCTTTCTGGAATATCATATCAGGGATAAAAAAGACGGAACCCTGCGTTGCAGCGGACAGACCAGTCACTGCTTTTTGAACAGGGAAGGAAAACCGTTATCCTTAAAAAAAGAAAAACCGGAGTGGCATGAGCTCCTGAAAAGAGAATGTGAACGGGCACAGGAACAAAACGGATAACAGAGGAAAAAACGTCCGGAAAATGGAAATGCAGAAAAACACGGATAACAGTGTACATGAAAATTTCCAAAATTGATACAGCACGCAACGAATCCACAATGACAGGAAACAAATCCCATATTTTTCGATTTCGCAGCATGTTATACTGAACATAGGCTGTAAATAGAAAACAGACAGAAAAACATAACGTTGAATGTAAAAAACAGTGATATAAAAGGAATAAACTGTGATGCAGACAGAGCGATAAAAAGGAGGACGAACATGGCAATTTATATAGACGAACAGAAAAAAACTTTTTACGTTGTCAACAAACAATACAAGTTATCAGATGATGGTTGACAAATATCTGGTGCTGAACCACCTGTACTATGGAAAAAATATCGGTCGGGAAGATATGAGTTATCTGTTAGACTATCAGGATCGGGGATTTTCCGGAAACCCTTACGAGGCAGGAAATGAGAGAGACTATTCTCTCGATTTCAGACCACAGGAATACGCCACCAACGGCGTCGGTGATTACCGTATCAACAGTGTGAGCGTGATAAACGCGGACGGAAGCGATGCCGCAGACTGGCGTTATGCAGGATATACCATCGAAAAGGGCAAATATGCGATCCCGGGAATGCCGGCACTGTACGGAGAAGAAAAAGATGCCGATACCCTGATCGTGGAACTGGCAGATAAAGTAACCGGACTGCATGCATTTTTATACTACAGTGTGTGGGAAGAAAGAGATATCATTACCCGTTGCGTAAAATTCGTAAATCAGGGAAACGATGCGATCATGCTGACAAAAGCTGCTTCCATGAATCTGGATCTGATGAGCGGCGACTGGGAACTGATGCATTTTCACGGAAGACACAATCTGGAACGCCAGATGGAGCGCGTGCCGGTGATGCGTGGAAAGATGACGGTAGAGAGTGTGAGAGGCGCTTCCAGCCATCAGCATAACCCATTTGCCATCCTGTGCAGCAAAGATACCACAGAAGAAGCCGGACCGTGTTACGGAACAGCTCTGGTTTACAGCGGTAACTTCTCCATCGAAGTAGAAAAAGATCAGATGAGCCAGACAAGACTGACGGTTGGAATCAACAGCCAGAGATTTGCATGGACACTGGAAGCAGGAGCAGAGTTCTATACACCGGAAGTAGTTATGACTTACAGCAACCGGGGATTTAGTAAAATGAGCTCCAACTTCCATCATACCTTCCGGGAACATCTGTGCCGTGGCAAATACAAACATGAGAGACGTCCGGTGCTGATCAACAACTGGGAAGCAACGTACTTTGATTTTGATAAAGAAAAGATCCTGAACATCGCAAAAGGCGCATCCGAACTTGGCGTAGAGATGCTGGTTCTGGATGACGGATGGTTCGGAAAACGTAACGGTGACCTGAGCGGACTGGGTGACTGGTATGTCAATACCGATAAACTGGAAGGCGGCCTGAAACCGATCGCAGACGGAATCAATGCCATGGGCATGAAATTCGGTCTCTGGTTTGAGCCGGAGTGTATCTCCGAAGACAGTGATCTGTACCGTGCACATCCGGACTGGGCGATCCAGATTCCGGGAAGAAAGCCGAACAGAAGCCGTTATCAGCTGATCCTGGATATGGGAAGAGAAGATGTCAGAGATTATCTGTTTGAGAGAATGACAGAGATCCTCGACAGTGCCAATATCGAATATGTAAAATGGGATATGAACCGTCACATCAGTGATGTGTACAGTGCCGTTTTACCAAAAGAACGTCAGGGAGAGGCAAGCCATCGCTATATGCTGGGCCTGTATGATCTGCTGGAACGTCTGGTGAGCCGTTATCCGGATCTGTTACTGGAGGGCTGCAGCGGCGGCGGTGGACGTTTTGACCTTGGTATGCTGTATTATTCCCCACAGATCTGGTGCAGTGATGATACCGATGCAGTAGAACGTCTCAGTGTCCAGTACGGAACATCCTTCTGCTATCCGATCTCAACAGTCGGTTCCCATGTATCCGCTGTTCCGAACCACCAGACCGGCCGTATCACTCCGGTAGAAACGAGAGGAACCGTAGCATGGCAGGAAGTTTCGGATACGAACTGGATCTGAACCTGTTAAGCGACGGGGAAAAAGAAGAGGTCAAAGAACAGATCAAAACCTTTAAGAAATACTACAACCTGACCCATGAAGCGAATACTACCGCCTGACCAACCCGATGGAAAACCGTCTGTACGCAGCCTGGGAGTTTGTATCTCAGGATCAGAGCGAAGCTCTGGTACACGGCATGCAGATCCTGGCACAGCCAAGCGGCCCGTCCATTCACATCCCGGTAAGAGGCTGAAAGCGGATGCCATGTACGAAGTAAACGGCGAACTGGTAAGAAGCGGCCGCGCTCTGATGCACGGCGGCCTGAACTTCCCACGCCAGACCGGGGATTTCAAAGCGGTGGAGTTTTATCTGAAGGAAGTAAAATAAAGAAGCATAAGAACCATAAAAACGCTCCGCGAGGATGCGCACTGCGACGTATAAGGTAGATGTCGCAAGCGACCGCCGCAGGCGCGAGAATGTGCCAAGGCACATTCTTTATTCTACAAGCAACAAGCCAAAGTTTATGCTTGTATGAAACAAACCTTGGGACATACCGATTTCATACACATCCGGGAAACACATGACGAAGTGAACCGCGACTTCTGTTTTGTAAAACATTCAACAAATCAACAATAAAATGGAAACAAAACAGATAGGATTTTTCATCTTATAAACATATAATAAACCCATAGCAAAACCGTAATTCATCCAATCGGGGGAAAAGACAGGGATGGATTACGGAAGACAACAAAATACATAGATTCGTACAGGAGGTATGAAGATGAAAATTACTTTTATGGGGGCTGGCAGCACCGTATTTGCCAGAAATGTACTGGGGGACTGTATGTGTACACCTGCGCTTTGTGAGGCGGAGATTGCGTTGTATGATATCAACGAGGAACGACTGAAAGATTCAGAGATCATCCTCGGCGCGATCAATAAGAATGTCAACGAGTCCAGAGCCACCATCAAAACCTATCTCGGTGTGGAAAACAGAAAAGAGGCTCTGCGGGATGCCGACTTTGTAGTGAATGCGATCCAGGTAGGCGGCTATGATCCGTGCACCATCACCGACTTTGAGATCCCGAAAAAATACGGTCTGCGTCAGACCATCGCAGATACACTGGGGATCGGCGGTATCATGCGTGCACTTCGTACCATCGGTGATGGAAGAATTTGCCAGAGATATGGAGGAAGTCTGCCCGAACACCCTGTTTCTGAACTACACCAACCCGATGGCGATGCTGACCGGCTATATGCAGAGATACACAAAGATCCGTACCGTAGGTCTGTGCCACAGCGTACAGGTATGTTCGGAGAAATTGCTGGAAAACTGGGCATGGAAGACAAGTTGGAAGGCAGAAGAGAACTGATCGCCGGTATCAATCATATGGGATGGCTGTTGGAACTGCATGACAAAGACGGCAACGACCTGTACCCGGAGATCCGCAGACGGGCAGCTGAGAAGAATGCAACCGAAAAACATGACGATATGGTGCGTTTTGAGTACATCAAACATCTGGATATTATTGCACCGAATCCAGCGAACATAACGCAGAATACAACCCGTTATTTATCAAATCCAGATATCCGGAAATGATCGAAAAATACAACATCCCGCTGGACGAATACCCACGCAGATGTGTGGAGCAGATCAAAGGCTGGGAGAAAGAACGTGAGGATATTCTGAAAGACGGAAAAGTAACCCACGAAAGATCCAAAGAATATGCTTCTTATATTATGGAAGCCGTTGTGACCGGCAATCCATATAAGATCGGTGGCAATGTGTTGAATACTGGTCTGATCGACAACCTGCCATCCGATGCCTGTGTGGAAGTTCCGTGTATGGTAGATGCCAACGGCATCAACCCATGCCACGTAGGAAGACTTCCGGTCCAGCTGGCAGCCATGAATATGACCAATATCAACGTCCAGCTCCTGACCATCGAAGCCGCAGCCACCAGATCCAAAGAAAAGATCTATCAGGCCGCCATGCTCGAACCCCATACCGCAGCAGAGCTGAATATCGATGACATCAAGGCAATGTGCGACGAACTGATCGAGGCACATGGGGAATATATGAGTATGTATAAATAAATATGATACTCCCGTCATTTCCTTTCAAAGGGAAATGGCGGGAGTTTATTGTATAATAATCAATGATTGCTCAAGCGGAGTAAATCGGTTGTTGTTTTCTTTTCTGTAGCTGTGAATACTGAGGCTAATTATAGTTTCAATGGTTATTGCAAGAGATTTAAAAATCACGTAAAATAGTAAAAAGAATTTTATTAATTAAGGGTGAAAGTTAGGAAAAGTAGAAAGGGGAGGGCTTGAATGGCAATACCAACCAGTATAAAAACACTTCTTTCGGGGGATGTAGTTGAATGGGCGAGAATTGAATTTAAAGAAACATGGGATGCAGCAGCATCTTTGAAATCTATCTGTGCATTTGCCAATGATCTTGATAACTGGGGTGGCGGATACATTGTTATTGGTGTGCAGGAAGAAAATGGACGACCTGTTTATCCGTTGAAGGGAATTTCGAAAGATAAGCTGGATGCATATCAGAAAAACATATATGCAAAATGCAAATTGCTTAGACCAGCATATACACCGATCATTGGTGTTGAAACTTATCAGGATAGACAGTTCATTGTAATATGGTGTCCGGGAGGCGATAATCGACCGTATTCTTCACCGAAAACAATGGAGAAAAATAATAAAGAACGTATTCATTATATTCGTAAAGCATCAAATACTGTAGAACCTTCAGATGACGAGGAAAAAGATTTGTTTAATCTTGCAAACAGAGTTCCATTTGATGACAGGGTGAATCATCAGGCAGAACTGGCAGATTTGAATATTACTTTAATTCAGAATTATCTTAAGGAAATTGGAAGCTCACTTTATGAAAAATCAAAGTCTGGGGATTTTACTGAGTTATGTAGAGATATGAATATCATTAGCATGCTTCCGGAATATGTGAAACCTAAAAATGTTGGATTGATGTTCTTTTGTATGGAACCAGATAAATTTTTTCCATGTACGCAGATAGATATCGTACAGTTTCCAGATGGTTTGGGTGGAGATGATATCATTGAAAATACATTTAAAGGACCAATTCATCAGCAGCTTAGAGAGGCATTGCAGTTTATAAAAAATTCAATTGTAACAAAGAAAATTGTTAAGAGTGCGGATAAAGCAGAAGCAGATTGGGTATACAATTATCCATATGCAGCATTGGAAGAAGCGCTTGCAAATGCAGTTTATCACCGTGCGTATGATATCCGGGAACCGATAGAAGTAAGGTTGAAAAGGAAATGATTGAAATTGTAAGTTTTCCAGGACCGGATCGTTCGGTTACAAAGGAAGGTTTGAAACGATATAAGGTATCAAATCGCAGATATAGAAACCGGCGTATTGGAGAAATTTTGAAAGAATTACATTTGACAGAAGGACGAAATACTGGATTTGGCAAGATTCTTAGAGCACTTGAAGAAAATGGATCGCCGAAACCTGAGTTTGAAACAGATGATGATCACAGTTATTTTATCTCAAGATTATTGTGCATGAAGCATTTTTGAGAGAGGAAAAGAAAGAGCGTGAACAAAAAGGAGCCAAAAAGGAGCCAAAAAGGAGCCAAAAAAAGGAGCCAAAAAAAGGAGCCGAAAAGAAATGGGATATTTTACAAAGAATGAAAGAAGAGTCGACGATAACACAGGTTAAGCTTATGGAAGAATTCAACCTTACAAGAAAACAAGTCCAGAAAATAATAAAAGATCTGCGAGAGGATGGATTAGTTGAAAGGCAAGGCTCTAATAGAAGTGGAAAATGGATTGTGAAAAAGAAAATGTGACTGCCATACTCGAGAAAAATACATATGTAGATCATAAATGTATTTATTCCGGAAATTTAAAATATTGTATTTCAACAACAAAAAAATCAGAAAACTCAATCAAAACAGCGGCACCTTATCGGAATGCTTTGGAAAATTGCCATGCTTTTTTTAAACAATTAGGGACAAGTGGTAAAAGTCATATGACTATAACTTCGAGTAAAATTTTGAAACAACAACATGAGCGATTACGTATTTCTTTAAAAATGGTAATACAACGAAACCAAATAGTATCGAAGTATCCGTTGTAAATCATTCAAATTAAGGAGGAACGGAGTATTATGAAAAAATACATTATAGCAACTCTTATAATAATGACTGCTATATGTGCAGGGTGCGAAAAAGGAGAAAGTAATACAGAAAAGTATACCGGAAAGCCAAATAAAACAGAAGTTGCTGTTGACGCAGCAGGAATGGCAGAAATGGATGTTTCGTATAATACAATTCAAGAATTGATGGCGGATGCTGATTACGTTGTTTACGCGGAAATAGAAAATTATAAATATGCGGTTGAAAGTGGTTCTGTTTCAACAAATGAGACAGTACGAGTTATTGATAGTCTGTATGGAAATATAAAAGAGGGGGAAAAAATATCTGTATTTAAAATGGGAGGATATGTAAAGATACAAGACTATATAAATTCCTACGAAAAAGAATTTCGGGAGCAAGTAAAAAATTCATCTACATTTGAAAATTTAACGGAGGATGACATTCAAAATAAATATATTTCTTTTTTGCCTGAAGGAGAGGTTGAAACAGATATAGGGAGTAAAGCTATTTATTTCCTAAAACAACGAGATGAGCAACCGGGAGTATATGTACGTGTCGGAGCATATGAAGGTGAGTATGTAGAATTATCAGATGGAGACTTTAAAGTTCCTGGGATGGAAGATTACGAGGAAATAAATAATATCACCATGGAGGATGGGGATGATATGGAAGGAATGGAAAACTGCATTATCTCATGGAATGAAATTATAGAACAAATTAATTGAAACAGAGTAATGATTGGAGCGGTAAACGAAATATCATGAAAAACAGGTATATAAAGTCAGCTGGAATCATGTATATAAGGAAGTTCATTGAAGAAAGGAATGTTTGCATCCTTTTTTCTATAAAAGATGAAATTTATTTTTGACCGCAAAAATCCCTTGTCTGGATTCTTACAGCCGCACTTTTGATCAAGCTGTTTTTTCGTTGTTTTCCCTCAAACATCTATCTATGCGAAGGGAAATAATATAGAAATAACGCAGGAAGAATTGGAGGAGTATACAGAAAGATATACGGTTATGGGATACAGCGAGAATGCAGAAGAAATGGCGTATAATGATCTGGTCAAAAGAAAAGCATTATATCAAAAAGCTTTGAATAAGCCACATCTTCTAAATTCCTGAATGATGAAGAAAGTAAATATCGTCAGGAACATGGTGAAGATTGCTATGTCCTTGATGAGGAAACGGAGGTAATGGTCGACAGCTGGGATGCAGAAAAAGAAGAAATAATAAATAAAATTATTGCAGATGGAAATATGCAACTTGAATGAAATATTATAAAATATACTGGTTGATATGGAAATTATAATGACTAAAATAAAAAATATGATATAATACATATAACAAAAACGATATGAAAGAGCGAGCGAAGAAAATAATGGCAGGAGGTGAAAAAGCAATGAAGAAAAAGATACTTGTTGCGCTTGGAATCGGAATCGTAGCTATAGCGGGTGCAGGAACGGTTTATGCGACTCGCAGTCAGAAAGCAAAAAGCAGCAGCGATCAGGCGTATGAGCTGGGGCAGATGATTCAGGAGCAGGACAAAGAGACGGACACGTCGGATGAGCTGTATGCGGTCGGAAAGGATATTCAGATCACGAAGCAGGAGATGAAGAATCATGAAAAGCGTTTTGCGCTGGGTGAGGAAGATGCACAGGATTCGGTGACGATGATGGGAAGTCTTCGGAAGAAAAGGCATTTCAGGCGCTGGTTCGGAGAAAGACACTGGCGGTTGCGGCGGAAACGGCAGGGTATACAGTCAGTGATGCAGAATTGGATCAGATCATCAGCGAAAAGCGGGAAGCCATGGATACAGACATCGATGATTCGGAAAATAAGGAATATGGGGAGACACTGAAAGCATTGTATGATTCCTTTGGCGGGGAAGATCAGTATTGGGAATATATGCGAGAAGAGACGAGAACATCAGCGGAGATAGAAAAGTATTTCGCGGATAAAGAAAATGAGTACAAAGAACAGCTTGGACTCCGATGGAGAGACCGCTCAGACGTGGGATGAGGCACGGGAAGAACTGGTGGATCAGCTGATTGCGGAGCAGGATGTGAAAACTGTTTAAAAATCAGACAGATGTATAGACAAGGAAAAGACAACTCCTGGAGACAGGGGTTGTTTTTTTGATGCAAACCACACTTTACAGTAGTAATTTACCGAAGGCTCATGTATAATAAAATACGGAAATGTTGATGCAAAAGGGAAGGATCCTGGGACAGGAGCTTTCTTGCGTGAAAAAACGGAATATGGAGACATATTCTGCGAAAAAGGGAGAACAAGATGAGTAAGAGAAATGATGTACACAAAGTATTGATTATCGGTTCCGGTCCAATTATTATCGGTCAGGCGTGTGAGTTTGACTACTCCGGAACACAGGCGTGTAAAGCACTGCGCCAGCTGGGATATGAGATTGTACTGGTAAACTCCAATCCGGCAACGATCATGACGGATCCGGGGATTGCAGATGTCACGTATATCGAACCACTGAATGTAGAGAGACTGGAACAGATCATCGCAAAAGAGCGTCCGGACGCGATCCTTCCGAACCTTGGAGGACAGTCAGGGCTGAATCTTTGTTCTGAACTTGCAGAAGAAGGGATCCTGGACAAATACGGTGTGAAAGTCATCGGTGTTCAGGTGGATGCGATCCAGCGTGGCGAGGACCGTATTGAATTTAAGAAGACGATGGACCGTCTGGGTATCGAGATGGCGCGAAGCGATGTCGCGTACAGCGTGGATGAGGCGCTTGCGATCGCTGACAGACTGGGATATCCGGTTGTGCTGCGTCCGGCTTACACCATGGTGGAGCAGGCGGTGGTCTGGTATATAATGTAGAAGAACTGAAAACCGTATGCGCCAGAGGTTTACAGGCCAGCCTGGTAGGTCAGGTTCTGGTAGAAGAATCCATCCTTGGATGGGAAGAACTGGAGCTGGAAGTTGTCCGTGACTCCAAAAACAATATGATCACTGTATGCTTTATCGAAAATATCGATCCGATCGGCGTACATACCGGTGATTCTTTCTGTTCCGCTCCGATGCTGACCATCTCCGAGGAGGTACAGCAGGAACTGCAGAGACAGGCATATAAGATCGTAGAAGAAGTAGAAGTCATCGGTGGAACAAACGTACAGTTTGCCCACGATCCGGTCAGCGGAAGAATCATCGTTATCGAGATCAACCCGAGAACCTCCCGTTCCTCCGCACTGGCAAGTAAGGCAACCGGTTTCCCGATCGCACTGGTATCCGCGATGCTGGCTTCCGGTCTGAACCTGGATGAGATCCCATGTGGAAAGTACGGAACCCTGGACAAATACGCTCCGGACGGAGACTATGTGGTAAGTCAAATTCGCGCGCTGGGCATTTGAGAAGTTCAAGGGCGTAGAGGATAAGCTGGGTACACAGATGCGTGCTGTCGGCGAGGTTATGAGTATCGGTAAAACCTATAAAGAAGCGTTCCAGAAAGCTATCCGAAGCTGGAAATCGGTCAGTTTGGTCTTGGCTTTGCCAAGGATTTCCATGAGAAATCAAAAGAGGAACTGTTAAAGATGCTGGTAGAACCGAACAGCCAGAGACAGTTTATCATGTATGAAGCACTGCGCAAAGGTGCAACGGTAGACGAACTGTTTGCTCTGACAAAGATTAAACACTATTTCATCGAACAGATGAAAGAACTGGTGGAAGAAGAGGAAGCACTTCTGGCAAACAAAGGTCAGGTGCCGGTTCCGGAAGCCCTGAAACAGGCGAAACTGGACGGTTTCTCTGACAAATATCTGGGACAGATCCTGGAGGTTCCGGAAGAAGACATCCGTAATGCGAGAATCGCACAGGGTGTGGAGGAAGCATGGGAAGGTGTCCACGTAAGCGGAACGAAGGATAATGCTTATTATTACTCCACCTATCACTGCAAAGACGAAAGTCCGGTCAGCGATAACAAGAATAAGATCATGATCCTCGGCGGCGGTCCGAACCGTATCGGTCAGGGTATCGAATTTGACTATTGCTGTGTACATGCGGCGATGGCACTGAAAAAAGCAGGTTTTGAGACGATCATCGTAAACTGTAACCCGGAAACGGTATCTACCGACTATGATACTTCCGATAAACTGTATTTTGAGCCGCTGACACTGGAAGATGTATTATCTATTTATAAGAAGGAACAGCCGCTCGGTGTGATCGCACAGTTCGGTGGCCAGACACCACTGAATCTGTCCGCAGATCTGGAAAAATACGGGGTGAAGATCCTTGGTACTTCTCCGGAAGTCATCGATATGGCAGAAGACAGAGATCTGTTCCGTGCGATGATGGACAAACTTGGTATTCCGATGCCGGAAGCAGGTATGGCAGTGGATGTGGATGAGGCACTTGCGATTGCAGAAAAGATCGGTTATCCGGTTATGGTTCGTCCGTCCTATGTACTGGGCGGCCGTGGCATGGAAGTGGTATACGATCCGGAAAATCTGAGAATCTATATGGAAGCAGCAGAAGGTGTGACACCTGATCGACCGATCCTGATCGACCGTTTCCTGCGTCATGCAACCGAGTGTGAGGCAGATGCGATCAGCGACGGTAATCATGCATTTGTTCCGGCGGTTATGGAACATATCGAGCTTGCCGGCGTACATTCCGGTGACTCCGCTTGTATCATTCCGTCCAAAAATATTTCAGAGGAAAATCTGAAAACGATCAAAGAATATACAAAGAAAATCGCAGAGGAAATGCATGTGCGCGGTCTGATGAACATGCAGTATGCGATCGAAGACGGAACGGTCTATGTACTGGAAGCCAATCCGCGTGCATCCCGTACCGTACCGCTGGTATCCAAGGTGTGCAATATCTCCATGGTACCGCTGGCTACACAAATTATTACCTCCGAGTTCAGCGGCGCGCCGTCACCACTGGATGGTATGAAAGAGAAAGAGATTCCATATTATGGTGTCAAAGAGGCTGTATTCCCGTTCAATATGTTCCCGGAAGTTGACCCGTTGTTAGGACCGGAGATGCGTTCTACCGGTGAGGTTCTGGGTCTTGCGGACACTGTGGGGAGGCATTCTATAAAGCACAGGAAGCAACCAAGAGCAAACTGCCGTTAGAGGGAACTGTCCTGATCAGTGTCAGCGACCGTGACAAAGGAGAGGTTGTGGAAGTCGCAAAACGGTTTAAAGAAGCAGGATTTGCTATCCTGGCAACCGGTCACACGAAAGAACTGATCGAGCAGGCTGGCATCGAGGCAGAAAGAGTATTCAAACGCAGTGAAGGACGCCCGGATATCTATGATGTGATCACCAACGGTAAAGTACAGCTGGTAGTCAACACACCGAAGGGTGACGAGGATGGTCCGGATGACAGTTATGTGAGAAAGGCTTGCATCAAGAGCCGTGTGCCGTATATCACAACGATGGCAGCAGCACTGGCAAGCGCAGACGGTATTCTGGCAGAGCAGAAGCAGGAGAAAAATGAAGTAGTATCTCTGCAGGAACTGCACAGCCGGATCCGTGAAAAATAAAAGGCAAAAAGGGAGTAACGAAATATGATGGATATGAGAGAATTTCAGGAAAAACTGGAGCAGCTGATGGAATTGGCAGCAAAGCAGGAGAAGAATCTGAATAACGAGCAGATTCTTGAGATCTTTGGGCTGAATCAGTTATCTCCGCAGCAGTTGCAGAGTCTGTATGAATATCTTCGTATCCAGGGAATCCGTATCCAGGGGGCAGATCTTTCCCCTATGGATATCGGAAAGGCACTGGATCCGCAGGAAGAACAGGAGGAAGAGAAGAAGCCTGTGATTCTGGAAGCAGAGGATGAGCAGTGTCTGAAGGAGTATGAGAAGATGCTCCGGCAGTTCCCTTCGGAAAAGGAAGGGGAGCGGGAGGCTCTGCTTTTACAGGCAGTGACAGATGTTGCCGGTGTGCAGGAGCGTCTGGCACAGTTGTATCTGAAGGAGATCTTGCAGTATGCGAGAAAGCTGTGGAGACAGGGGATTTATATTGGTGACCTGATTCAGGAAGGGAATATGAGTCTGTTGCTGGCGCTGGCGGAAGAGATACCGGAGGAAGGTAAGGCGGACTGGATGGAAGAACGTCTGCTGGCAGGTATGGAAAGCTGGGTGAAGGAGCAGACGGAGCAGAAGTATCGGGACGAGTCCATGGTTGAGAAGGTTCGGAAACTTGAGGCTGCGATCCGGGAGTTGTCGGATGATGAGGAACAGAAGTTCAGCGTGGAGGAACTGGCGGCTTATCTGGACATGGATGAGGAGGAGATCAGGGCTGTGCTGAGGCTGACCAGTGAGGGGGCGGATGAAGAAAAGTAAGGATTGCCTGTTTTTTTAGGTTGGTTAGACGGACGCGGCAGGCACCTGTTCCATGGGGTGTGGACAACGTGGGCAGGGCAACTTTGAACTAGTACAGCGAATATTAAGTAACCGCCATATTGACTTGTCTGATTTTTCATCTGCTGCGTTGTCGTCAATCGTCGTAGCCACCGCTACGCCTCATTCCTCCGCCTTGCAGATGAAGAAAT
>ENA-OQAZ01000536-OQAZ01000536.1-human-gut-metagenome-genome-assembly--contig:-NODE-536-length-20834-cov-4.530787_pt1 | contig 20834 bp, 19 predicted proteins | sample MGYA00242737_ERZ504531 | MGnify/ENA primary metagenome ERZ504531 (study PRJEB26092, sample SAMD00036244) | human gut metagenome | host: Homo sapiens | study: EMG produced TPA metagenomics assembly of... | reverse complement strand
GCAAGATTTTGAGCAAATTTTCTAATTTTGAGTCTCCTAAATCTTCGCTATATTCCAAATAATCTAAATCTAAGTTAGAGTAATCTCCTCTTGTTTTGAAATTTTATTAATGCATTTTTTAAATGTTTCCAATCTGTTTTGCCTTCGGTAATGATTAGTGTTCTTGATATCGATTCGAATTTAGTTTTGTATTGCTCTAATGTATTTAAAATATTAATATAGTTTTCATCTATAATAGAATAACAATTTTTTATTTCATCAAAATAGTCTATATTATCCATGATAGTCCCTGTAGGGAGTGCAACAAATTGACAATTTTGAGAAAAGGTTTCTCGCATTCCCAATAAAAAGAATGGTGAATGGCTGCTGATAATAAATTGAATTTTTGGAAAGATTTTTATTAATGCAGGTAAGGAATCCTTGACTAAATCGGAATGAAGATGAATATCAATTTCGTCAATTAATACAATTCCTTGCACATTTTTGAAATCCATTGCTGTATTCCCGGAAATTCTATCATATTCTTTTAATATTGTAGCAAATATTCCTAAAATCATAATTTCACCAGAAGAAAGGTTAGAAAATTTGTCTACAAGTTCTTCTTCAGAACCATCATTTTTAATTCCGATAACTACTATTTTACGATATGTTTTATCAGAAATTCCAAATCGAAAAGACTTATAATCGTAACTTTTAAATATATGTGAAAGTAGTTGGTTAAGCATTGTTTGTATTTTTGAATTTTTACCATTATATATTTTTCGGTGTTCAATTTCACCAGATGTATTTGTGATACAAATATCTTTTTCTTCATAAAGCATTTTATCAATAATTACATCTAATATCCAAGCTTCAATATTATTCAATAAATTATATTGAACAATATTATGTGTTGAATGTCCGAGATAATTATTATCATCAATGACAAATTGTAATTGAACAAAATCGCTACGCGATGGCCTGCCGAGGCTGTGGCATAGCGATTTTCTGTTTTCTATAACAAAACAGTGGAAAGCAAGTCCTAAAAGTAGTATTGTTAAATCACCACAAAATAACAATCAAACAGGATCGACCTCTCCACTGCCTATGAAAAGAATACCACCCTTCCACTTGGTTGGCAAGCGGTTTTATGACCCCAATGCCCCTCCGTATAAAGCAGTGTTTCTGATAACTACTGATTTTATATGGAGGATTTTATTATGTATGAAAAATATTTAGAACAGCTTGAGGAAGCCGGGAAAATCCGTAACCTCAAAGAACGTTCCATCAGTTGCTATAAAAACTATGTTTCTTACTTTCTGAAATATCAGAATAAGAATCCCAAAGAACTTACCTGTCAGGATGTCAGGGTTTTTTTGCTTGCGAAAAAAGAGGAAGGACTGAAAGCCACAACTCTGAATCTTTACAATTCTGCCATCCGTTTTTTCTATCGAAATGTCCTGCATATCCTTTGGGATGACATCACAGTTCCACGTATGATCCTAGAACATAAGCTTCCTACTGTACTGACTGCCACTGAGATTGACTGCCTGTTAGATGCTGTTGATGATATCAAATATAAGGCTATGTTCGCAGTCATATATTCCTCAGGTATGAGAGTTTCTGAAGTGATCCATCTTCATTATGATGATATCTCCCGTTCAAATATGCAGATCCATGTCCGGGATACCAAGAATAGAATGGACCGTTATACCATTCTCTCCAAACGTTGTCTGGATATCCTTACACAATACTGGTTTGAGAAAGGTCGTCCCCGTGGCATCCTGTTTCCGAATAAATTTACCGGTAATTATCTAACAGTCAGTACTCTGGAACAGGTAATGCGACGGGCAGTAGCTGATGCAGAACTTCCAAAGACAGCAACCCCGCACTGTCTCCGCCATAGCTTTGCAACCCATCTGATGGAACAGGGCATAGAACGGCATAACATTCAAGCACTGCTTGGACACCGTGATCCGAAATCTACGGAAGTTTATCTTCATGTCAGCAACAAATCCCTCATGGGCATTCAAAGCCCTTTTGACAGGAAAGATGGTGCTGACCATGAATAAACCCACTGTCCAGGATATTTTTCGACATTTTTATACAGCATACCTTGAAAAGTATTCTCCATCCCCGGAACAGGCAAAAACTGCCCGGAACATCTTGAACTGTAAAACAGGAGCTTATGGTGCAAATATCAGTGTATGTGAAGACTGTGGTGCTGTCCAGATCCATTATAATTCCTGCCGTAACCGCTGTTGTCCCATGTGTCAGGCAGTCCAAAAGGAAATGTGGATGGATGCCCTCAGGGAAGATGTACTTGATGCACCTTATTTCCATCTGGTGTTTACAGTCCCTGATATTCTGAACCCAGTCATTTACAGTAATCAGAAACTGTTATATGACACGCTCTATCATGCAGCCTCTGCTACTATTCAAGAACTTACATCAGACCCAAAGCACCTTGGAGCTTCCGTTGGTTATATCTGCATCCTTCATACATGGGGCTCTGAAATGAACTTCCACCCTCACATTCATATGATACTGCTCGGCGGTGGACTGACACCGAAAAATGAGTGGAAAGATAATGGTACGGAGTTTTTTCTCCCTATATGGGCTATCTCCAAAGTATTTCGTGGGAAATATATGGATGAACTGAAAAATCTCTGGAATACAGATCAGCTTGAGTTTCATGGAACAGCAGAAAAATACCGTAATCATTATGAATTCAAAGAACTTATAGATTCCTGTTATGACACAGAATGGGTTCCTTACTGTAAGAAAACTTTTAACGGTGCACAATCTGTGATTGATTACCTTGGAAAATATACCCATAGGATCGCTATCAGCAATCACCGCATCATCCATATGGATGATGAAAATGTTACTTTTTCTGTTAAGGATTACCGGAAAGAAGGACAATGGAAGGAACTGACCATTTCCGGCATTGAATTTATACGGCGTTTTCTGATGCATGTGCCCACCAGACGCTTTGTCAGGATCCGGCATTATGGACTTCTATGTTCCCGCAGCAAACACAAAAAACTCACTTTATGCCGGAATCTTCTCGGATGCAAAAAATATCTTTCAAAGCTCAGGGATAAGGAAATGCCGGAAATACTGAAACAGCTATACGGGATAAACATCTGTGTATGTAAATCCTGCGGTGGACATCTTGGAAAACCACAACTGAGAATACCGCAAAGGTGTTAAAATCTAAATCTTTTATATGTTTTTTAAGCCTCAAAATCCTGAGGTTTTATTGTTGTATCTATTTATCTAAAAATCCTTGATTTCTGTAGCGTCTGCATAGGAAATCCTGTATAATCATGGATAAGAACAAAAGATTAAAAGTCCATAGGTAGTATCTACTCGGACGCTCACTTTGTTCAATAAGGTCAAATCGAAAATGGAGTAAACGAAGGGGCAGTTCACTGAAATGTCAAAACTGCTTTTTCGTTTACCCCATCATCGATTCTAACCTAAAGAATTTGTCATTTTGGGAATTTTCCCAAGTGGGTATATAATATCGATCAACAGGAAAATATAAAAAAAGTTCTTTAGCAAATACATTATCAGCTGAATATGACATTTTATTAAAGAAACCGTCATCTTTTAATTTTCTATTATCAAAATCTACATTTGGAAAATCAGCCCTATGACAATTATCTATAAATGTTTCATAATTATATATCATTAAATCTACATATTCTGAATTATCGGAAAAAGTAATTCGCTCATATGAATGGTTTTTCCCGGAGCGAATATAGTGTTTTGAACCTAATCGGTAATAATTTGTGGAGGAGACTTCTTCAAGTACATTGTAGAAGTGACGTTTGTTTTCAATTAAAGAGTGCAAAATATTTGATAAAACTAAAGTTTTACCGGAGCCATTTTTACCAATTAGTATAACGGGTAGGGGATTACCTGTTTCATCAAATGGAAATGAGTATTTCAAATTTTCTATAGCACCATAGTTTTGAATTTCGATTTCTTTTAAATACAATATTTATTCCTCCTCTTTTGTAAAATCAGATATTAATCAATTAAAATTATACTTTAATATTATAAATCTAATCAAGCGGTAGCTGACTTTTCTGTAACTCCAATTCCACTTTTTCTTTTGTCTCGGCTATCTCATCTATAGCTGCCTGTGTTGCTTCATTTGGATTATCACCAGCGGATTCCAAAACACTTTGGTAGATGTAATTCAATTTTTCCCATTTCAACAGGTCATTAAATACCTTGTAACTTCTGATATTCAACAATGCATCCTGCAAAGACAGCGTATGTGCCTTCCCTCTGGTGGTGTATCCGATTTCGAGATAAGAAGAGAGAACCGGATTCAGATGGATGGATACAGTATTATCTTTTAACATCTTGTCTTCTCCACGCTCTCCGCTGATCTGGAGGATGCCGGAATTACAAAGCACCATAAGTACGCCCATCAGATCACCGACTGTTTCCAGACGAAGTCCGGCGGTATCACTGCCATTCAAAGCATTATAACTGACACCGAGTGCAGCTGCAATTTTCTCTAACTGAGGAGGTTGTGGCTGCATTTTATTTGTTTCGTATTTTCGGATAGAAACCGGATGGATGCCGGTCAGCTCAGCCAGTTTATCTTGCGTAATGCCAATTTGCTTTCGGCAGTATTTGATTTTTTCTCCTATGGTCATTTTCATCGTCCTCCATGTATCGAGATGGCTACATTATACCATGTTTAAAAAATTTTTTCTACTGGCATTTCAAAATACCTGACAATAGCGAAGTCGCTACATATAATGAGATTATAAAAGTAGCGATAACGCTACACAAAGAAAAGGAGGATGCATATATGGCAGAAAACAAAAAGATTTATATTACTGCAAATGAACTCGCAGAAATGCTGGGTGTTTCTGTAGGTCATGCTTACAAGCTGATCCGTAAGCTGAATCAGGAACTGGAAAAAGAAGGATTTCTGGTGATTGCGGGCAAAGTTCCCAGACGCTATTTTGAAAAACGCTGGTATGGTTTCAGTGTGTGGGAGGTGGTCGAATGAAAGCGGAAAAAGACAAGAAAACAGGAAAATGGTTGATTCAGTATCGTTATACGGATTGGCAAGGAAAACGTCGGAAATCTACCAAAAGAGGTTTTGCGACCAAAAGAGAGGCGGAGGAATGGCTTCGAAATTTCCTTATTACGCAAAAAGCGGATTTTGATATGAAGTTTGCGGATTTTTGGAAGATGTATTGTGCAGATATGGAAACTCGCCTGTGGGAGCATACCATGAGAACGAAAAAGTATATTGTGGATCTGAAAATTCTCCCGTATTTTGGGAATAAGCGGGTAAATGATATTACTGCAGCTGACATCCGGCAAAGGCAGAATGAGTTGATTAAAATGGGGTATTCACCCACTTATCTGAAAACAATCAATAACCAGTTGAGTGCAATTTTTAATTATGCGGTTCGATATTATGATTTGAAAAGTAATCCCTGTGCAAAAGCCGGAAGCATGGGTAAGAGTAAGGCAGAAGAAATGGATTTCTGGACAGGAGAGGAGTTTAGGAGGTTTATCGACAGTGTTATGAACAAAAGGCGTTCTTATATGGCATTTATGACTTTGTACTGGACGGGAATGCGTTTGGGAGAACTTAGGGCACTTACACCTGCTGACTTTGACTTTGAGACAAATATGCTTTCTATTACAAAGTCATATCAGAGAATAACAAGTCCGTTCAAGAGTCAGATGTCTTGTGTCCGTGAATTGAAATTAGTGCAAAAAGAGAAAAAATATATTTTAAAGCAATTACCTGTTAAAGAAATGGAGTGTTTAAGAACAAATAAGCATGAAATGAAAAACATAAAGATGGGAGCGGATGAAGAGTGGACGCTGTGCGATAAGAAAGAAGTACTAGAACTAGATATATCTTATCCGATTGAAAAGATTCATGCGCAAACGTTTGGAATTAAAATTTCAACAGGAAAATATAAAGCACCTGTAGATTTTACACAGGAGTTTTTAACGATAAAACTTCTAATGGATGTTTCTCAGAGCGAATTATTTATTAATAACGGAGAGGTTGTTATGTCAAACTTACTTTTTCCGGAAGATTTTTATAAAGTTAAATTATTTGCAACAGGAGGAGATTGGTAATTGAAAAAAGTATAATTTATGAGATGGATGAAATAATGAACCACCCGTTGGACGGGGACCTGATTTGAAGGAAATTGTTTATAAAAACATTCATCTGAAGTTGTTTGTATCCTAATCTACAAACCCTCTTACATATACAAAAGATGAAAGGGTAAAATACAGGGTGAGAGAAAAGAATTTTAGAAAATTCAAAATAACCTAAAAATTGACTTATAACATTTGCTAAGTTAAAATGAAATAAAACAGGTAAGTAAATAGTGCTCTAGATTTCAGTGTAGATAGTTGAGAGGAAGGTGTTGGGTATGGCAAAAATAGAAAGATATATAAATGAAGATTTTGATCAGTTACTTTCCAAAATTGAGAACGGAATAATAAATGGCAGTATGTCAGCAACGTTAGAAGATGCCAGTGACTTTCGAAGTGGAACTGCGCGTTGTAGCGTTCGTGTTTTTGAGCGTTACAGCTATGCCGGAGGAAACAGAGTGAGTCTTAATATTACACTTTTTCAAAATGACAAAGATCCAGTTCAACTTTCCGCAATTACAGCGGGAGGAAGCCAAGCTGTATTTTTCAAAATTAATACATGGGGGGAAGAGGCATTTCTCGATAAGTTAATCGAGTTGTTGGATTTCGCTAATTGATAACTTCACGTTTGTAGGGGCGATAAGCTGTTTATTTGAGGATACCTTCAATTATGCTGATAAAAACGGTGTAAGACGAGGATATGGTTACGAACTCATGCAGGCTCTGGCGGGCTATACCGGATGGAAATTTGAATATGTGAGATGTGACTGGTCTAACTGTTTTGATAAGATTGAAAATGGTCATATCGCAAAGCCAATCCAGGTTGATAAGTTGCTGTCGATATTATCAGAAATCATAAGACAACAAGATTAGTTTTAGTTATAGACATAGGACCATAGAGAAGTGTTGTGATATTTCACTTACTAAGACTTCTTGTCGTTGGCTGCATCATATAAAAACGCTTTTTACGTTAAAAAGTGCTGTAATTGAAGAAAAAACATGATATCATGCGAGTAACAAATCAAAATTTGGAGGCTATTGGAAATGACTGAAAGAGAAAAAATGCTAAGTGGAGAGTTATACGATCCAACAGATAAAGAATTGGAGCAACTGCGTCTGAATGCGCGTAAATTAGCAAGAAAATACAATTTGACAGATGAAGATCAGCCAGAAGAGCAAGCACAGATATTGCAAGAATTACTGCCAACAACAGAGGAGCTTCCGTATTTGCAGGCACCTGTTTATTTTGATTACGGATGCAATACTTTCTTTGGAAAATTCAGTTCTGCTAATTTTAATTTTACATGTTTAGATGTAGGTGAAATACATATAGGCGATAATGTGATGATTGGTCCAAATGTTACATTGGCAACTCCTATGCATCCATTATTACCTGAAGAACGCAATATCCGAAAGAGAGAAGATGGTAGTTTTTATAATCTTGAATATGCGAAACCAATCACTATAAAAGATAATTGTTGGCTGGCATCTAATGTAGTTGTTTGCGGTGGTGTCACCATAGGAGAAGGGTGTGTAATTGGTGCAGGAAGTGTTGTAACAAGAGATATTCCACCTTATAGTCTGGCAGCTGGAAATCCATGCCGGGTTATTCGTAAGATAACTGAGAAAGATCATATGCCAGATGGAATTGAAAAGAATTGAAAACTTCAAGTTTGAAAAATTGAGAAATCGTAAAATGGAAGAAAAAAGAAATGACGGTTCAACAATTAAAATATATTTTGAAGGTAGCAGAAGTTGGCTCTATTACTGAAGCGGCAAAAATGCTTTTTATATCACAGCCAAGTCTGTCCAACTCCATCAAAGAAACGGAAAAAGAGGCTGGTATCACCATTTTTCACCGCAGCAGAACCGGAATTACTCTGACAAAAGATGGTGCTGAATTTCTCGGTTATGCTCGTCAGGTAATACAGCAGATGGAACTGCTGGAGGATCGGTATGTTACAAATCTTCCGGGGAAAGTGACATTTGGAGTATCTTCTCAGCACTATACTTTTACGGAAAACGCTTTTGTGGAGTTAGTTAAGCGTTTTGGACAAGAACGATACGCTTTTTATTATAATGAAACCGGAACACATCAGATATTGGATGATGTGAAAAATCGTGTCTGTGATTTAGGCATCCTTTATTTATCGCATGAAAACGAAGTCGTCATGCGGAAAGTGATAGAGGAAAACCATCTGGTGTTTACCGAGCTATTTTCAGCAAAGCCTCATGTTTTTTTGCAAAAAAATCACCCATTGGCATCGAAAAAAGTAGTTTCCGTCCATGACCTCGCACCTTATCCGCGGCTAAACTTTGTACAGGGAGAGTATGAATCTGTCTATTTTTCAGAGGAACTATTCAGCTCCATTCCGGTGGATAAGGAAATTCGGGTCAATGACAGAGGGGCTATTGTCAACTTCATGCTTGGACTGAATGCCTATACTATTTCAAGTGGCATTTTCCCGAAATATTTGAACGGAGAAAATATCATCTCCGTTCCGCTTGCAGAAAATGAAACAATGCATATTGGATATGTGCTGAATGAAAATCAGGAATTAAGCGAACCTGGAAAAAGCTACCTGGAAGAATTACGGAAATATGCTCCAGCCAATCCATAGTCATAGGCTATGGATAATCATATAAAATAGGTGTTATGTATGTACTGCTGTTTGCTGATATAATAACAGCAGAAAGGTGGTTGATGATTATGCCTATGGCGGTGCTGAGCAATTTTCTGATTTATTGCGTTATAAATGCCTTTACTCCGGGACCGGGAAATATTCTGGCATTAAATACCGTAACAAACTATGGATATAAAAAAGGAAAGCCGCTGTTCTTTGGGATTTTTGCAGGCTACTATGTAGTACAAATCTTATGTGCAATTTTCGTATATGGGGTTAATTCTTTGCTTCCAAATGCAATGGAAGTGATGAAGTATATCGGAGCAGCCTATATCCTGTGGCTTGCGATTCATATTGCTTTCAGCAAGCCGTCAACAGAAAACGCAGAGCAATCGGCATCGTTTCTGAAAGGCTTCATGTTGCAATTTGTCAATGTGAAGATCTATATGTTCGGAGTTACCGCACTAACGGGTTATGTTGTAGGATATATGTCCTCTTTTCCGGCTTTGCTGTTTTTTGAGCTGGTTATTGCAACGATCGGAACGATCGCAACCTGTACTTGGACTGGCTTGGGCGTACTGATTCAGAAGTTTTATCTGCGGCATTTCCGTGTTATTAACATTATCCTTGCACTAACATTACTGGAGTGTATTTGTGGAATGTTAAGATAATTGTTGCTTTTAGTGAAGCATAATCTGGATTATTTAAAATGTCTTCTGTCGCAAATCCCCCTTCTTTCCGTTAATATATTGACAAAAACAGGGAAAGGAAAGAAGGTATGTTTCAAACGATTATTAGTACAATCAGTTCTTTTATGTACAGCAAGCTGCTGGTCATTATACTGATTGGTGCGGGATGTATTTTACAGTTCGAACAAGATTTACACAGGTAAGATTATTTAAGAGAGCTTGTGGATCTGTAATGGAAAAGCCAGAGGATAAAGAGGCGATTTCCTCTTTTCAGGCACTTATGGTTTCAACAGCATCCCGTGTGGGAATGGGAAATATTGTTGGGGGTTCATCGGCAATTTGTATAGGGGGATTTGGTCCTGTATTCTGGATGTGGGTGATTGCGATCATCGGTGGAATTTTGGCAGTGCTGACAGGATGGTGTCTGCTTGGCGACGGCTCACGTATCGTAAAAGTAACGTCAATGTTTGTGCGCATTTTTGAAGAAGCATTTGATTTTAGAGCAATTTTCGGAGCCTTTTCCGGTTCAGCCATGATGCAGGGAATCCGCCGGGGACTCTATTCCAATGAGGCAGGTATCGGTTCCGCTCCGAATGCATCGGCTTCGGCAAATGTCAGCCATCCGGTAAAACAGGGGCTGGTACAGATGTTATCCGTATTTATTGATACTTTGTTGCTTTGTACAGCAACAGCAATGATGTGTATGTCATCCGGGATCAATCCGGCAAAAGAATTGCAGGGAGCACTATGGGTGCAGGCATCTCTTCAGGAATCACTTGGTTCCTTAGGTCCGGTTTTTATTACAGTAGCAATGGTATTTTTTGCATTTACAACTCTGCTCGGAAACTGTTTTTATTGTGACAATCTTTTAATCTACATTCACAAAAAACAGCCGGAAAAAGCTTTTATGAAAGGCTTCAGACTGGTATCGGCACTTGCAATCTTTCTGGGAGCAGGAATGGAGATGTCTCTTTTGTGGAATCTTTCCGATGTACTGATGGGGTTATGGCGCTCATTAACATCCGGTTATCCTGATTTTATCAGAGATTGCATTTAAAGCGGTCCAAGATTATGAAGCACAGTTAAAGAAAGGAATTAACCCTGTTTTTAAAAGCGCAGACATCGGGCTTAGTCAAAAAACAGATTTCTAGAGATAGGTTTAACAAAAGCTAAAAGAATAATAAGATAATTACAATTAATACCGCCGATGCAGGATATAATAAATCCTTCAAGCGAGTTCTCTTTTACCTGGATACATAAGTGATTTCTGAATCTTCTTAAGCAAAGAAATGTGATGGAAAGGACCTGCAGGACACATTGCAGGCAAACCGGGAAAGGTGCGTTGGTATGGCGGCAGAAAGAAAGACCAAGAGTTCCACATTATGAACTCTTGGTCTTTCTTTTTTCGGGACTTATTCTTTTTTTACAGCCCCTTTTGCTTATATTTAAATTAAGTAAATATTTATTTAAATATATTTTCTTTAGATAATCAACAGATCTTTCTACTGAGCTATGAGGATCATCCCAATATATTGAATCGTTTATTTCTAAATCGATAATACCTGTATAGTTATGCTTTTCAAGAATTTCGATGTATTCTTTTAGTGGATAATTACCATCCCCCAGAATATAATGTCCGGAAGGATCGCCATCTGCAAAATGGATAAACTGTATAGTATCTTCACCAAGAACCTTGTAATAATCTTCAAGATTCTCATGCGCTACTTCCATAGCGACCAAATCAACACAAGTCTTTAATGCTGGACTATTGACTTCTTCCAACATAGCTTTCATTTGTGGCAAGTTGACCAACAAATTACTCTCGTATGGTTGAAGTTGTTCAAGTAAGATTGTAACTCCACGTTTATGCGCCATTTCACATACTTTACTAATTGTTTCAACTGCACGCTTCCAACTATCTTCTCGAGGAATATCGAGAGGACCACAACCAGAATTCATAAATAACCTAGTTGTTCCTAAAGTAAGTGCATCATCAATAGCCATATCAAAGTAATCAATTGTTCGATCGCGAATAGGTTGTTCAGGAGCACTCAAGCTGTAGGGATATGCTAAAGTTTCTGGCGTATACATTACAAATTTAAGTCCTAAATCTTCAGCTTTTTTTCTGATCTCACGAAGTTTTCGTTCGGCGGCAGATGAAGTGAGATAATCTAATCTGCAATAATGTGGCGATGCTCCCCATAAGTCGAGATTTTTAACTCCACAACGATGCATGGAATTAAGATAATAATCGAGTGTATAATGAAAATATTGTACACCCATAACAGCTACTTGATCCATTGTGATATTTGACATAATAACACCTCCATAATTTTTTGATATACAAGTAGTTAAAATAAGATACACTATAATAATAGAATATCATAACTTGTATAAATGTCAATGGTCATATTTCATTATTTAGTACATATTAAAATAAAAATTTGTTTAGAGAATATAAAACTAAAAACAAAGGATGTACGTAACGATAATGTATACTTCTCTTTATGTTAGAGTGATAACATTGGGTCTTGTTGTGTTGAACAAATATCTTTTTTGTTTAATATTGTTTTGGAACGACGATGCATGATGAAAGTAAAAATACACAGAATGAAAATGGACGTTCCAAGTGAAAGTAGTAGGTTTCCATTTGTAATACCAATAATTAAATATCCGATTAAACTACATCCAGCGACTGTTAGAGAGTAAATCATCTGTGTTGAAACATGGGTAAGGTGGTTTACACCAGCACCCGCACTAGAGAGAATAGTTGTATCAGATATTGGAGAACAATGATCTCCAAAAACACTTCCAGCTAACGTTGCAGCAAGAGAAGAGAGTAGCAATTCAGGACAAATTGATTGAGCAACAGGGATTATAATAGGAATTAAAATACCAAAAGTTCCCCATGAAGTTCCGGTGGAAAAACTTAAGAATGCAGCAAGTATAAATACAAGTGCAGGAAGCAAAGCACCTGGAAGTCCGGTAGTTTCTATAAAAGTTTTTACAAAAACAGGTGTACTAAGTAAATCGCGACATACACCACCGATTGTCCATGCTAGCATAAGTATACAACCGGAAGTAATCATTTGTTGCATGCCTTTTGTAAAGTTATCCATGAATTCTTTAAATGTCATGATTTTTCTCGGTATATACATAAAAAGTGCAGTAATAATTCCAGCAAAACTTCCCCAAACAAGGGCTTGAGCTGCAACACAGTTTCCTAGAGCAGCGGTGATAGTGTGAAGTGAAGGATCATTGCTCCAGTAGCCACCATTGTAAAGCATGCCAAGGATTGCAGTTACAATGAGTACAAGAATTGGAACAATCATATCAGCGACACGTCCAGATTTTAGCTGTGCCAATGAATCTTTTTGTTCATCAAGTCCGCCGAGGAAACCTCTTTCAGCTAATACCTCATGTTTTGCCATAGGACCAAAATCCAAGGAAAAGACACAGAGGAGAAAAACCATAAGAAGGCTAAGAATGGCGTAAAAATTGTATGGAATAGCCGTAATAAAGGCTTTAAATTCAGAGTCAAAAGCACCTGTATTTTTAAGATAACTACCGACAGCAGCTGCCCAACTTGATATAGGTGCGATGATACAGATGGGTGCAGCTGTTGCATCAATAATGTAAGCAAGTTTTGCACGGCTGACATGATGTCTGTCAGTTATAGGTTTCATAACTGTTCCTACTGTCAAGCAATTGAAATAATCGTCTAAAAAAATCAAACAACCAAGCAAACTAGTAAGTAATAGAGAGGAACGTTTTGTACGAATGATTTTTGATGCCCATTTTCCATAAGCTTGAGCTCCTCCAGAAGCATTGATTAGATAAACTAATCCGCCCAACAAAAAACAGAAAATGATAATATTCATATCAGCTTTTTGTATCATAACGTCAAATACAGTAGAAACGGGACCAACAATCGGATTCATACCAGAAGCGATAGAGTAAATAATGGTTCCAGATAAAACACCTGCTATAAGTGAAAATAGAACCTCTTTTGTGATTAATGCAAGAATAATAGCAATCATAGGCGGAAGAATAGACAACCACCCAACATATACAGCATCCATAATAAAAATCTCCTTATCTGTTTGTTTTTTAATAGTAAAAAATAGAATTAAAAGAATTGCCACGATTAGGTAAGGAGAAAAATTTCATTACCTAACATGGAGAATTCCGTTTTAGGAATTCGCACAGAATTTTCCGTGAAGTAGTTAACACGTGTCTCATAAGATAGACCTCCTTATATTATAAAGTAGTAGTGTTTATAGACCCTCTCCAAGGTCTGTATGCTACGCAAATAAGTGGAATAACATAATTTGTATTAAAAAAATAAAATATGTATATGTACTAGATGAGTGAATTATACCGCGAACTGGAATTGTATGCAATAAAAATAAAAAGAATATGATAAGATTGTGTAAAATAACTAAAAACTGTACATTTATAAATTATAGATATTTTTTTATAAGATAATTAAAATAGAATATTGACAATATTCATACAAGTGATATAATTTATACATATCGAATGTATTAAAAAATACAAAGTTGTTTAGGAGGAAAAGGAAATGTTATGGACTGAAAAGATGTTTGGAGTTAAGAAACCAATTATTGCAATGCTTCACATTGATCCACTACCAGGAGATCCATTATACAAGTCGGAAAATGATATGGATAAGGTGGTAGAACATGCACGTGAAGACTTACATGCACTACAAGATGGTGGTGTAGATGGGATTATTTTTAGCAATGAATTTAGTTTGCCCTACCAGCGAAATATGGATATGGTGACTCCTGCGGCAATGGCATATGTAATTGGGAATTTACGATCTGAGATTAAGGTACCATATGGAGTAGACGCAATTAGTGATGGGCGAGCATGTTTAGAACTTGCAGCTGCGGTAAAAGCGCAATTTGTTCGCGGAACATTTTGTGGTGTGTATGTGGGTGATGGTGGACTTTATAATAATGATTTTAGTAGTTTACTAAGAAGAAAAGCCGCACTCCCTTTAGAAGATTTGAAAATGTTATATTTTATTAACCCAGAATCGGATCGTAATCTGGATACAAGACCGTTGGCAGATATTGCAAAATCAACAATGGCAAAAGCCGCTCCGGATGGTCTGTGTATTTCTGCAAATGCAGCAGGACAGGATGTGGATGATGCGTTGATTGCAAGCGTAAAAGAAGCAAATAAAGATGTTGTTGTTCTTTGTAATACAGGATGCCGTCTCAATACAATTGAAAGAAAACTTACAACAGCAGATGCAGCTGTTGTGGGAACAACGTTTAAAGTGGATGGGGTTTTTGAAAATAGAGTAGATGTCAACAGAGTAAAAGAATTTATGGAAGTTGTGTACAAATACAGAGAAACCCTTGGAGAATGAGAGGATAAATAATGGGACGTAAACTGTTGGCAATGGATATAGATGGAACAGCAGTGCGAGATGATTACAGTATGGGAACTGCGAGTAAAAAAGCAATCGAAGAGGCGAAAAGAGCAGGACATGTGATTGCGTATGTAAGCGGTCGAAGAGATATTGACATGCTTACATTAAAAGACGATGAAAGATGGATTGTGGATTATCATATTTTAAACACAGGGGGTAAAATTCTTCGCTGCTGTGATCGAGAAGTGCTTTATAATAAGCTGATTCCGCCTGCAGTTTGCAGAAGGCTACTCGCATATTGCTTTGAAAAAAATCTTCAACTTCAAATCTGTGATGGAATGATCTGGAAAGTCACAAAAATGACAGAACAAACGATGGAATATGCCAGAGAGGTAGGTGTGATTCCAGAAGTTATTTCTTCCATGGAAGAAGCTGGATGGGAAAATGGAATTGAAGGTTTTATGGCAACTTCTGATCTTCAGAGAGTAGCAGAATATATCGACCAATATTTGCCGGAAATCTATTATGTTAATTCAGAACCAGGGTGCGTTGATATTATGGCATCAGGTGTTTCTAAATGGAGGGGAATAAAGATTCTGGCTGAAAGTCTTAACATAGCTCACGAAGATATTCTTACAGTTGGAAACTATTATAATGATATAGATATGCTTCAACATGCCGGGGTGGGAATAGCAGTGGCAAATTCCCTCCCGGAGGTAAAAGATGTAGCAGATTTTGTAACAGAATATGACAATAATCATGATGCAGTTGCAGAAATTATCAGTAAAATGCTTCATCATGAATATGATATGACAAAGTGATAGAGGATAAGTAAATGTATTTACTGGGAATTGATAATGGTGGAAGTGATATAAAGTGTGCTGTTTACGATTTGAATGGAAAAGAACTTGCGATTTCACGTACACAGATACCGATGAATATACCGGAAGCGGGTTTTACAGAGCGTGATGTGGAAAATGTATGGGAAGCAAATGTTAAAGTGATAAAAGCGGTTTTGAAAAAAGCAGAGATACCGGGAGAAGACGTAGTTGCAATTGGTGTTACCGGATATGGGAATGGAATGGTTCTGCTGGATGAAGAAGGGAAACCTGTGTATCCGGCGATTATATCTACAGATGAAAGAGCTTCTTCTTATTGTAAAAAATTTAGAGAGGATGGAACCGAAAAGAAAATTTTCCCTTATACATTACAGACAACCTGGGCTGCACAGCCGGCGGTTCTTCTGCCGTGGTTCAGAGATCATAAGCCGGAGGTGTTAGAAAAAACAAAGTGGATCATGTCTATGAAGGACTATATCCGATTCAGACTGACCGGAAAAGTTGCAGGTGAAATTACAGATGCATCGTCAGGATGTCTGGTGAATTTGGATACGCGCAGATATGACAGGAGAATTTTTGAAATCCTTGGAATAGAAGATTGCTATTCAAAAATGCCCAAAATCTTGGAAAGTACAGATATAAGCGGTTATGTTACGAAAGAGGCAGAAAAAATGACAGGTCTGACAGAGGGGACTCCGGTAGCGGCAGGATATTTTGATATTGATGCAAATGCACTGGCAAGTGGTGTTTTATCAGATCAGGAATTATGTTTGATTGCAGGAACATGGTCGATTAATGAGTATTTAAGTAAAGAAGCTCCAAGGGAAATCGAAAAGAAGAAGAATACAGTAACACTGAGTTACATGAAAGATTACTATATTATGGAAGATTCAACACCGACATCGGCGAGTAATTTAAACTGGTATCTGAATCATTTTGTCAGACCGGAAAAACAGGAACTTTCAGCGGATGAAATTTATATAGTGTGTAATAAACAGGTTGAATCTGTAAAACCGGAAGAATGCAAAGTGATATTTGTTCCTTATCTTTTCGGAAGCGCAACTCATGAAAATGCGCATGGCGCATTTTTGAATCTTACCGGTGGTGACGATAAAAGTGTTATGCTTCGTGCGGTATATGAAGGAATTGCATTCTCAAGTATGCACCATGTATATAATTTGAAGAGATCATTGGAAACATATTCAAAAGCCAGACTTTCTGGTGGAATATCCAATAGTGAAGTGTGGTCGCAGATGTTGTGCGATGCATTGCAGATTCCAATAGAGACACTAGAGGCAGGAGAGCCGGGAGCAAAAGGTGCTGCTATGTGTGCAGGCGTTGCCGGCGGTGTATTTAAGAATCTGGAAGATGCTGTAGAACATATGGTACATGTAGGAAAAGTTTATAAGCCGAGAAGTGAGTATAAAGAGATTTATGCCGAGAAGTTTGCACGTTATGAAGCGGCGTTAGCAGCAGTGGATTTGCTTGCGGAAAAATTGCAGTAGAGGAGAAAAGTAATGTTTACGATTAGTCCATCATTATATTCGGCAGATTTACTTGATTTAAGAGAAGTAATTGGTAAACTGAAAGGGTTTGAACATCTGCATCTGGATATTGACGACGGAAATTTTGTGAGAGGAATCAGTTTTGGAATGGAAGTTGTCAAAGGTGTTGCAGAGTGTACAGAGATTCCGTTGGATGCTCATTTAGAAGTCCTTAATCCGATGGAATATGTTGAGCCGTTATGTGAAGCAGGAGTGGAAATGATTTGTGCACATGTGGAAAGTTTGGATTTTCCAAGTTTGTTTTTGGGAAGTGTACATCAGTATGGAAAAAAGCAGGGCTTGCATTGAATGTAAAAACTCCGATTGAATTTATAGAACCATATGTTGACCGGATTGAGCAACTTATTTTGGTTTCATGTGAAGCAGATGCAGAAGGATTGAAGTTTCAGACAGGTGTTTTGAAAAAAATATCAAAAGCAAGAAAGATATTAGGGAAAAATACAAGAATCTGGGTGGATGGTGGAATTAATGAGGATAATTTAAAAGATGTGATTGTAGCGGGTGCAGATGGAGTTGTAATAGGCAGGGCAGTATTTGGAAGCAATAATCCGTCAGAATCTTATGCAAGGCTGCTTGCGCTTGGTAGAAAATATGAAAAGGGGGTGATAAAAATGAAATATGAGAAAGAACGCTGTGAATTAATTGAATGTGCAAGAGCAATGGAGCACTATGGCCTGGTAATGCTGTCAGGGGGGAATGTCAGTCTCCGAATGAAAGATGGTACATTTTTAGTAACTCCTTCGGCGATGGCTTATGATTCGATGATTCCTGAGGATATTGTGCTTGTAAATGGAAAGGGGGAAACAATAGAAGGGAAAAGAAGGCCGACAAGTGATTTGGAAGCAATCCTGTATATCTTTGAAAAGATGCCGGATGTAAATGTAGTACTGCATACACATCAGCCGAAAGCAGTGGCAGTCAGTTTGGTTACGGAGGAGGTTCCGGTTATTTCTACTACGATGGTAGATGAGCTTCATGACAGCGTAAAAGTAGCTCCGTTTACGATTAGCAGTGACAAGGGGATGGGAGTTTCGACGGTAGAGTATGCGCAGAAGAAAGGTAAAGCAGTAATTTTAAAACAACATGGAGCAATCATTTATGGAACGACACTGGAGCAGACACTGAGTTCAGCTGTGTATCTGGAAGAGACTTGTGAAATTTATCTGAGTGTTCTTGTAACAGGAAAAAAGATTCCGGTATTAAGCGAGGAACAGATTAAATTGGAAGATGAACCAGAGGTTACTATGGTCAGTGAACATTATTTGTTAAATGAAAAAGAAAACCAATAACGATTATTTTGAATTATATGGAGGAGAAAAGATGAGAGTTGCAGAAATAGGAGACAATTGTATTGATGTTTATGAACGTATTGGAAAAAAATATCCAACAGGGAATGTTGTTGATACAGGTGTGAATCTTCAAAAACTTGGAATCCCTGTTTCGATTATCAGTACAACAGGTAATGATGAAAATGGAAAATGGATGTTAGAGACATTAAAAAAAGAAGGGGTAGACGTTAGTCATTTAAAAATTGGCGATGGTGCCACAGCAGTAACTTATATGGATATGGATGGAAAAGACCGTGTGCATGGTGATTATGTAGAAGGTGTATTGGAGAATATTGTTTTTGATGAAGAAGATATTGAATTTGCGGCAGAGCATGATCTCGTTCATACAGCACTTTGGGGAAAAGCTGAGAATACCTTACCGATGATTGCAGCAAAAGGAATTCCAATTGCTTTTGATTATGCAGATAGACTGGATCATCCGTTAGTAGAAGAAACCTTACCATATGTTACTTATGGATTTTATTCTTATCATGAAGGAAGGGATGCTAAGATTGAAGAGTTTTTAAAAGATAAAGTGAGTCGTGGAATGAAAATTGCTGTTGTCACATTCGGTGAAGATGGTAGTCTTGCATGGGATGGTGAAAGATTCTATGTAGGTGGTATTGAAAAGGCAGAAGTAGTCAATACAGTTGGAGCTGGAGATAGTTTCATTGCAGGATTTCTTTATGGAATATTGAATGGTAAAAGTATAGATGAATGTTTAAAAAAAGGTGCAGAAGTAGCGGCTTCGGTAGTTCAGGTATTTGAACCATGGGTAGAGTAGAGTATGGGAAAAAGAAATTAGATATTGATAAAATACAGAAAGGAAGAGAAATATGTTTATAGATATGCATGTTCATCCAGCTTTTTATGAACCAATCAATCAAGATTCAGAGTTGGAAGAACTAAGACATAATACATTAGATATTCATAAAAATGGAACGGCGCCATTGGAACATATTTTTAATCAAATGAAATGTGCAGGCTTGGATTATTTATGCTTACTTCCAGAAGATTATCGTACACAGCAAGGTGGAAAAGTGCTGGTAAGCAATGAGGAAATTAGTCAACTTGTTAACATGGCACCAGATAAGTTTATTGGATTTGCGGGGGTTGATCCGTTTGCAGAAGATGCGGCTGAAGAATTGGAGAAAGCATTTGCAGAATTAAAATTAAGTGGTTTGAAATTACATCCAGGTAAAGGGCATTTTTATCCAACGGATGAAAGAATGATGCCACTGTATGATATTTGTGAAAAATATGAAAAACCAATTATTTTCCATAGTGGAATGTCATGGGAACCGGATACATTAACAAAATATTGTCGCCCAGAAATGTTTGAGGAACTGGCAGCAGCAAGACCAAAATTAAAAATTTGTCTTGCACATTTTGGATGGCCATGGTGTAGAGAGACAGCTATGTTGATGTTGAAGTATACTAATGTATATACAGATACTGGCGCATTGTATTTTGATAATGCTAAGGAGTTTTATACACAGATGTTGACAAGAGATGTTCCGATGACATGGATTGATCGGAGTTTGAGACATCAGGTAATGTTTGGAAGTAATAATCCGAGATTTGAGCAAATCAGAATGGCACATGCAATTAAAGAACTGGGATTTCGTGAAAGTACTTTGGATTTAATTTGTGGGGAAAACGCAATTGAGTTCTTAGGTGGAATTCCTAATAGAAAGGCGTAAAGAAGATGTATGTTGAATCAATTACATTATTAACAAAAGAATATAATGAATATACAGTAATTACTCCGAAAGTTTTGGATATTGTAAAAAGAAGTGGAGTTCAGAATGGAACCGTTACGGTTCTTACAAAGCACACAACAACAGGTGTAACTGTGAACGAAGCATTAGAATGTCTGGAAAGTGATATTGAGAATTTCCTGGGACGATTAATACCAGAAGATTATCCGTATAGCCATGCAAGAATGCTTCGAGATTATGGTAGTACAGCAGGAAATCCAACAGGACACTTGAAAGCAATGCTTACTGGAAATCATTGCCATTTTCCAGTGATAGATGGTGAAATGGTAAGAGGTGGTGCTCAAGAATATATTTCTGTGAATTTGATGGGCCGGCACATCGTACAATTAACGTGATTATCCAAGAAGAAAAATAAAATATATAACCGCTCATATTCTATTGACTGAAGTCAGAGATTTGGGCGGTTTTTTTATGCAAATGAAGATACTGTTTCTTCAGTGTTTATACGATTGTGATAATT